>Ga0310786_10006875_pt1 | contig 14983 bp, 15 predicted proteins | sample AusTroGonzalo_MG_FD_203881 | JGI IMG/M metagenome (GOLD analysis project Ga0310786, IMG submission 203881) | Bovine rumen microbial communities from tropical cattle in Woodstock, Queensland, Australia - Gonzalo_03 (v2) (version 2) | ecosystem: Host-associated > Mammals > Digestive system >... | reverse complement strand
TCGTGCGTGAAGATGTAGAGTTCGTGGAGCTTCTGGATCGCGGCCAGGCGGATCGCCGGCTTCATGTAGTCGGAGAACACCGCGAACGTGGAGGTGTACGGGATCGCCGTGCCGAACAGCGCCATGCCGTTGCCCGCCATGCCCATTTCGAGCTCGCGGATGCCGAAGTGCAGGTTGCGGCCCGCGCGGTCTTCCACGCTGAAGTCGCCAGCGCCCTTGACCGCGGTCTTGGTGGACGGAGCCAGGTCGGCGGCGCCGCCGACGAGGGCCGGGACGAGCGCGGATGCCTTCTGGAGGATGGTGCCGCTGGAGGCGCGGGAGGCGACCGGCTTGTCGACCGGAGCGGTGGCGAGGAGTTCGTCGAGGATGTTTTCGGGGACAGTGCGGTTGATCAGGCTGTCGATCAGGGCCTGGTCGGCGGACTTCACGAAGGCGGCGAACTTTTCGTTCCAGGCGGCGGCTTCGGCGGCGAGTTCCTTCACGCGGCCCGCGAGCATGTCCTTGACGGCCTGCGGAACAGTGAAGGGCTCTTCGGTCCAGCCGAGGTTGGCCTTCGTGGCGGCGAGTTCCTCGTCTCCGAGGGGTTCGCCGTGGCAGCCGTGCGTGCCGGCCTTGTGCGGAGCGCCGAATCCGATGGTGGTCTTGCCGATGATAAGGGTCGGACGGCCGTCGGACTTGACGGCTTCCGCCAGAACGGCGTCGACCTTGGCGATGTCGTTGGCATCGTCGCAGCGGAGGACGCGCCAGTCGTAGGCGGCGTAGCGGGCGGCGACGTCTTCGGTGAACGCCAGGCCGGTATTGCCTTCGATGGTGATGTTGTTGTCATCGTAGAAGACGACGAGGTTGTCGAGCTTGAGGTGGCCGGCGAGGCTGGCGGCTTCGGAGGTGTTGCCTTCCATCATGCAGCCGTCGCCGCTGATTACGAAGATGCGGCTCTGCTGGATGTCCGTCTTGTCGAGGCCGATGCGGGCCGCGAACTGCTTGGCGGCGATCGCCATGCCGACCGCGGAGCCGAAACCGCTTCCCAGCGGGCCGGTCGTGATATCGACGCCCTTGGTGTGGCCGAATTCCGGATGGCCCGGAGTCAGGCTGCCCCACTGACGGAAGTTCTTCAGCTCGTCCATGGAGAGACCGTAGTTGAAGATGTGAAGGAGCGAATAGATCAGCATGGAGCCGTGGCCGGCGGACAGCACGAAGCGGTCGCGGCCGATCCAGCTCGGATCGGCCGGATTGTGGCGGAGGTACTTCGCCCAGAGGACCATGGCGAAATCGGCATTGCCCATGGGCATGCCGGGATGCCCGGACTTGGCTTTCTGGATCGCTTCGGCGGATAAAATGCGGATTGTGTCGGCGGCTTTGCGCAGGGTAATTGCGTCCATCTCATTTCCTTTCGTTGTTGAGAGCTTTTTTTGTTAAAAAGAAAAAGGTCATCGCAAAAGATACCACATTTTTTGAAAAAAGCAATTGCATTTCCGAAAAAAGAGGGCATTTTATCCGCTGTTTCCCTGTTTTTTCCCATCCGGGCTCCTCTTTCCCGGAAAAAACGCTCCAGAACTGCTTTTTTCCCTTTTTTTCCGTTTTTCGGTTGATTTTTTTATTTTTCATGGTATGATACAGCATGTGATTTGATTTGTTTTGAAATCGACGACTGGTAGAAAGGAGCATCGGCATGTTCTGCAAAAACTGCGGCAGACAAATCCCGGACAATGCGGCGTTCTGTCCCGCTTGCGGCACGAAACGGTCCGGCGGCGACTCGTTCGGCAAAGGGAAGTCCGGGCGCGACATCAAAGACCTCCCGAGTTACGCGAAGGAAAACGACCTGAACCGTTCGGACGACGCCATCGATACCAATCGCCAGGGGTTCCGGCTTTCCGACTCAAGCCAAAAGAAATTCAGCCTCTCCGACTCCGGGCAGAAGAAGTTCAGCCTCTCGGGCAGTGAAAAAAAGTTCAGTCTCTCCGACAAAGGCAGGGACTCCGGCGACGGCATCGTCCGAATCAGCGCGAACCGCGAACCCGCCGCGCCGCCGAAGAACCCGACCGGATTCGTGAACCCGCTCAAAGACTCAGGCAAAACCGTCTTCCATGACGAGCCCGCGGGAAATGCGGCATCGAACACGCCGGGCGGCAGCATGTCGGCACAACCCGACGCATCCGCCCCGGAGGCGTCCGCCACGCCGCCAGGGGTCCAGGCTGCGTCGGTCGTCCCCGAAAACGATTCCGCAGGAGGCAACGCCGGCGGGCAAACCGGTGGACAGACCGGCGAAAAGACCGGATTCGTGAACCCGCTCAAAGACTCCGGGCAGCAGATCCACTGGGGCAGCGACGGCGACCGCAGCGAATTGAAAAATGCCGAAGTCGTCGGCGATCCGTCCGAGATCGACTCCCACATGGGATTCGCGATCTTCACGCTGCTCTGCTGCTGCCAGCCGACCAGCATCCTGGCGATCATTTTCGCCATCATGGTCAATCAGGAGGTCCAAAAGGGCAACTATGAACAGGCGCAGAAATACTCGAACCTCGTCAACATCTTCTGCTGGATCTCCATCGGGCTTTCGATCTTCTGCGGCGGGATATCCTCCCTTACGAATATTGGGGAATGGAGCGCCACACTGAACAGCTCGGGCACACCCTGAGGACATTTTCATCCCCCGCAATCGTTCTTTTCCCAGGAGCTCTTCAAACATGGAACCAAACACACCTCAAGAAACAAACATCGCGTACTGCATGCACTGCGGCAACCAGCTCCAGCCTGAAGCTGCATTCTGCCCGAACTGCGGACAGAAGACAGACACGCCATCACCGGAAACGCCCGAGGCAAATGCAGCCGGTCAGGCGGTCCCTGCCGCCGGCAGCGCCCCGGACAGGATCGACTCCTACCTGAACTATGCGATCGTCATAACGATCCTGGCGCTGTTCAACTGCGGATCCCTCATCAACCTCGCACTCGGCATCGCGGCCATCATATATGCGAGCAAGGTCGACAAAAACCTTCTGGCCGGCGACCGCAAAGAGGCGGAGGCATGCGCGCAGACCGCCAAAATGCTCTGCATGATCGCGACGGGCGTCATCGTCCTTCAGCTGCTGCTCGTTTTCTTCGTCATCTTCTTCGTGCTGACGTGTGCGATCCTGCCGATCCTCTTCCAGTAAACCGGGGAAGTGAAACGGACGTGCCTGCCCCCGCCATGAAGAAAAAGCGTCTTACCAGACAGGAACTGATTACGCTCGGCACACTCCTCGTCCTGGGCGCTACGGCATGCGTCGTCCTGCTGATCGCACCGCCGGGCAGCACGCTCGGGAAATGGCTGCCGAAATGCATGTTCCACCAGCTGACCGGGCTGTACTGCCCCGGCTGCGGCGCCACACGCGCGCTGTCCGCACTGCTGCATGGCGACATCAGGGCGAGCCTGCACAACAATCTTCTGCTGGTCCCGCTGCTTTCTTTGATCACGGTCCTGCTCATAAAGCCGCAGATCTCCCTCAAGCGGCCTGTTATGATCGCAGTCCTCGCAGTCGTCCTCGCGTTCACGGTCCTGCGGAACATCCCGGTCGCACCGTTCACGTATCTGGCACCGATCGCGCTGAACAGATCAGGACAAAACGGGTCAGAAAAGCCGGGCGCCGACGGCAGACGCCAGCCCGACCAGGACGAGCGCAGCGGCCAGCAGGAAAAGCCAGAACCTGCGGATCGCCAGGGCGTGCTTCGCTGAAGTGGTGAAATCTTCGTCCAGTTTCACGCCGGACTTCTTATTCTCCAGGCAATCCGAGCTCTTTCGGCGTCCCCGGACGTTTCCGCCGCTTCCCTGTTTCCGTCCCATGCGTCCGTTTCCTTACCAGCGGATCGACCCGTTGAACGCGGCGATGACCGCAGCTCCGATCAGAATCGCCGCCAGGATGATCGTCACGATGAACGGGAAAAACATGCCCCAGCCGATGCGGCAGAGCTGTCCGAACGTGACCGAATCCCAGTCGATCCCTTCGAACGAAGATGGATTCTGAGCCGGGGTCTGTGCACCTGGAGCAGCCGTGCCGGATGCCGCGATGATACGGCATGCATCCAGGCGGAGGTTGTCGAGACGGCGGGACTCCGCGGCAATCTGGGATTGCGTCGCCGAACCGTCGACGTCAAGCGGAGACAGTTTATTCAGTTCATCGGCGATGTTTGCGAGGAGTTCCCGGCGGGGACGAAGCTCCTGCAGTTTGCGTTGGGAATCCGCGATCTCCCGGTCTATCCCGGCCAGGGATTCCGCGATCCGCACGGCCAGGTCGCGCCGCGACAGCCGGTAATCGTTCACGCGCCGCTGCATGGCCTCGGAAAGCTGCTTGGAGACGACGGGCGTCTGCGGCTTGGGAATATCCTGCACCAGATTGCTCTCCATCGGCGGGGACGGATTCAGGGTATTGGAAATATTGATCTTATGCAGATCGTTCATGATCGAGATATTCTTTTCCATGAGGCTGGCTCCGGCAAGTGGGAATCGGGATGACTGCGACGGGGATCCGGGATGGCGGCGCAAACGCCGCCTGATATTCACAATATAGCCCGGAAAGCGGAAAAAACCACCGGAAAACGGAAAAAAGCCGAAAAAAAACGTTTCCGGCTTGCGTTTTTTCAAAATTATAGTATAGTTCTAAGATATCCTTTTGTTTTCTCATCCACTATAACATGGAGTTTTCGATATGATGAAAAACGGCGATCTCGGCGGCACCATCGAACGCGCCAGACTTGCAGGGCGCATCGCTATCATTTCTCTTGTCCTGTCCTTCATCCTGGCGGTCGTCGTGATCGTCGCGGGCCCGGCAACGAAATGGGCCGGCATGGAGACCTTCACGCTCGCGCTGTACCCGGTCACGCTGGCGTTTCTCTTCTCGATCTGCGCGCTCGTCCATTCCGCGTTCCTCCGGAAGATGGCCGAGGAGGAACAGGAGAAACTCATCCTGGAGCAGCGGAAATCCAACGTGAACTCCATTCTGGATGTCAGCGAAGACGTCCGGTTCACGGCCAAGCGCACACTCGAAAACTTCAACAAATATATCCCGTCCGCCGTCGCGCTCCTCGTCTTCCTGCTCTCCATTCCCGCATTCTGGTTCTTCTGGCGAAACTCCACGCTCGGCGCGACGGATTCCGCCACGCTCGTGCTGACGCCGAAAAACCCGATCAATCTGGCGTTCCTCTGCGCCATTTCCGCGCTTTTCGCCTATTTCACCGGCGTGTTCCTGGTCGGGCAGTCCCGCATCCGCGAATTCCGGTACCTGCGCCCGGTCGGCAGCTGGCTGATCTGCTTCGCCATCGTGATGTTCGTGAGCGCGATCTCGGCGCTCTTCATCAACTACGGCAAAACGGGCTGGGCCGCACCTCTGGCCAAAGTGTTCTTCTGGATCCTGGCAGTCTTCGCCGCCGAGCTCCTTGTGAGTTTCATCATCGAGTTCTACCGCCCCCGCACGCTGGAGGAAGTCCGCCCGGTGTACGAAAGCCGTCTGCTCGCCATCTTCACCGAGCCGGGCGGCATGATGCGGAACATCTCGGATTCGCTGGACTACCAGTTCGGATTCCAGATCTCGCGGACCGGCATCTACCTGATCCTGCGGAAGGCGATCGTGCCGGCGCTGATGGTCTGGGCCGCGGTCCTGTGGCTCTTCACCTGCATCGCCGAGATCAATCCCGGCGAGATCGGCATTCGCGAGGTCTTCGGCGCGGTGAATCGTGAATCCACGCCGCTTGACGCGGGGATCCATTTCAAATTGCCGTGGCCGTGCGAAAAGATCCTCCGTGTCCCCGTCAAGAATGTCCAGGAGGCTACGCTCGGATCCGTCCTGACGCCCGGCCGCAACGCCAAGGTCATCCTGTGGACCGGCGACAACTACCAGCATGAAAACAAGTTCCTCGTGGCCGTGAAGCAGCAGGGCAAGACCGGCACCCAGCTCGCCTCCATCCTCGAAGTCTCCCTTCCCGTCTTCTACACCGCCGATCCCGAGCGTCCGTTCGATTATGCGTTCAATTTCGACAACGTGAAAGAAACGCTCCTCGCGGTCGGTCAGGCCGAGGCCACCCGCTATTTCGCCAGTACGGACTTCATCACCGACATCTCCTCCGGACGCGAGCAGGTCGCCGTGAACCTGTACGACCGCATCCAGAAGGCGTGCGACCGCATCGGGCTCGGCATCAAGCTCGTCGGCATCAACATGCACGATGCGCATCCGCCCATCGGCAGCAGCGAGCCGGGCGGCGCGATCGACGTCGCCGGAGCATTCCAGGACGTCGTGTGCGCACAGGAGGACGCCGTGGAAATGATATCCAGAGCCAACGAATACAGCATTACCACGGTCGAATCCGCCAAGGTCGAATCCACGCGCATCCTCGGCGCCGCAGAAGCCTACAAGTACGACACCGCCAGCGTCGCCCTTGCCGACGCCTCCCGGTTCGAAAGCCAGCTCGAATCCTACCGCCACCTTCCCGGCATGTTCAAGCTCCGCACCTACCTGGACTTCCTCGAAAACGACTGCAGCGACATCCGCAAGTATATCATCTCGAATGAGATCGATGTCCGCAACCTGGTCCTGAACCTCGAAGAGAAACCTTCCCTCGACCTGCTCAACACCGACATCAATCTCCTGACCAATCCGAAATAATCCCAACCCCAAACAAACTCAGAGGGACGCCCGCATAACCGGGCGATTCCCCGTACGCATTTTATTCCCGTGTTCAACCATCTCTCCAACCTCATCAAAAATCTGAAATCCGCCCTCTCCGGCACCCCGAAACAGCCGGAGGCCCCGGCGGCCGCACCCGTCCGCAAACACGACAAGAAACGCCGCCGCCAGCGCCACCCCGAGGACGCCGCATACATCCGGCGTGCCGACAGCCGCCCTGCTCCCGCCCGCGACGGAAAAAACGAATCCGATGCGACGGCGAAACAGCAGCCCCGCAAACAGAAACAGCCGAAGCAGCCGAAACAGCAGCAGGACCAGCAGAAACAGCCGAAACAGCCGAAACAGACGAAACAGCAGCCCGCGCAAGAACAGAAGCGCGTCCGTCAGATCCCGCCGATGCCCGTCTTCGTGCCGCCGCCGGAGGAATCCGGAAAGATGCGTTTCTGCGACCTCGAACTCTGCCCGGAAGTCCTCGCCGCCACCCAGGTCCTCGGATTCCTCTACTGCACGGAGATCCAGAAGCTCTGCCTGCCCTTCGCGCTCGCCGGGCGCGACCTCGCCGCAAAGGCACAGACCGGGACCGGCAAGACCGCGGCGTTCCTCTCCACGCTCATCACGCGGTTCCGCCGCCACCCGGTCGAGGGCGAACGCAAGCACGGCGCGCCGCGCGCCCTGGTCCTCGCCCCGACCCGCGAGCTCGCGATCCAGATCCACGACGACGCCGAGGCGCTCGCACGCTTCACCGACCTGAACTGCGTCGTCATCTTCGGCGGCATGGACCATGAGAAACAGCGCCGCGAACTCGACGCCACCATCGATATCCTCGTCGGCACGCCGGGCCGAATCATCGACTATTCCCAGAGCGGCGACCTGGACCTCTCCAAGGCCGAAGTCCTCGTGATCGACGAGGCAGACCGCATGCTCGACATGGGGTTCATCCCGGACGTCCGCCGCATCGTCTACCACCTGCCGCGCCCCGGCGTCCGCCAGACCATGCTCTTCAGCGCCACGCTCGAACCCGCCGTCCTGCGTCTGGTCGATTCCTGGATGAAGGACCCGGAATTCGTGGAGTCCGAGCCTCAGCACATCGTGACCGACCTCATCGACCAGAGGTTCTACGCCGTGCTGGACGAACAGAAGATGGCCGTGCTCCTGCACGTGATCCGTGAGGAGAAGCCGGAGCGCATGATCATCTTCGGCAACCGCAAGGACAAGAACATCTCCATCGCCGCCCGCCTCTTCGAATACGGCGAGGACGCCGAACTCCTGTCCGGCGACGTGGCGCAGGAAAAACGCCTGAAGATCCTCGACCGTTTCCGCGAGGGAAAGACGCGCATTCTCGTCGCCACCGACGTCGCCGCGCGCGGCATCCACGTGGACGGCATCAGCCATGTCGTGAACTACGACCTGCCCGAACAGGCCGACGACTACGTCCACCGCATCGGACGCACAGGACGTGCCGGCGAACACGGCATCAGCATCAGCTTCGCCGACGAGTTCGGCTCGTTCGTGCTGCCCCAGCTGGAACAGTACACCAAGTGCGAGATCAAGACCGTCCAGCCCCCGCAGGAATGGCTGGAACTCCCCGAGAAAACACGTGAACTCCCGCCCGACGAACGCAAACGCCTGAACCGTCGCGGAGGCGGTTCGTCCGGCGGAGGCCGCCCCCATCGCGGCGGCGGAAGACGGGGCCGGAGATGATTGTTTGCGAGGGAACAGGCGCCTCGTCTCCGAGCGAAGCCGGACTCTGCCGCAATGGAGACACTGTCTCCCCGGGGATCACGGTCGTTCTGGACCATCTCCGCAGCGCGCACAACACCGGCAACATCTTCCGGCTGGCCGAGGCGCTCGGCGCGAAGGAAGTGATCTGCTGCGGCTACACGCCCTGCCCGCCTCACCCCAAGCTCGCGAAAACCGCCATGGGCGCGGACACGATGGTCCCGAGCCGTTCGTTCCCGACCGCGCTTGACGCGATCCGCGCGCTCCGCGAGGAGACGCCCGGCATCGAAGTTCTGGCGGTCGAACCGCTCCCGGACTCCGTCGACGCGTGGCGGTACCCTTACCGTTTCCCGGTCGCGCTGATCTTCGGCAACGAGGCGCTCGGGATCTCGCCCGAGGCGCTGGAAGCCGCCGACGCGACGGTCGGCCTGCCCATGTTCGGCGAAAAGGCGTCGATCAACGTGGGCAACTGCGCGGCGGTCGTCCTGTACGCCGCGGCAGCGAAATTCCTCGCAGACACAAGGAGATGACCCCATCATGACCATCCAACCCGGCAAAGACTGGAAGTTCTTCCTTTTCGGACAGCATATCGAAGCACTGCGCGACGATCTGAAACGCCGCGGCGCGCGCCTCACGGACGACCCGGACGAGGCCGACCTCATCCTGCCCTGCGGCGGCGACGGCACGCTCTTCACCGCCGAACTCCGCTGGCCCGGCCGCCTGAAATACCCGATTCGCGACTCCGCCACCGCCCCGCTCTGCCCGAAGCATGAACTCGGCATCCAGCTGGACGCGTTTTTCGGGGGCAGCCTGAAGACGACGCGCCTGCCGAAGCTCGTCGGCCGCGCGAACGGGCGCGAGCTCTTCGCCGTGAACGACATCTTCCTGCACAACCGGATGCCCGTGACCGCGCTCCGCTACAGCGTCTCCATCGACGGCAAACTATACGCCCGCGAGGTCGTCGGCGACGCCGTCGGCGCGGCCACCATCCACGGCTCGACCGCGTACTACCGCAGCATCACGCACAGTATCTTCCGCACCGGCATCGGGCTGGCGTTCAGCAACAGCACCGAGCTCGTCAACCACCTGGTCCTGCCCGAAACCTCGCTCATCCGCATCGACATCCTGCGCGGCCCCGCCGTGATGGTCGCCGACAACTCCGAGGAGACCGTGCTAGTCGAACCCGGCGAATTCGCCGAACTCTCCATGTCCGACAGGTTCACCGACATTCTCGGCCTCGACCTCTTCATGTGCTCCGAGTGCCGCCGTCTGCGCCACACGCTCCGCGACTCCACGCGGTTCATCGGCGGCGGCGAGGGAGGCCGCTGACCATGCGGATCCTCGTCACCGCGGGCCCGACGCGCGAGGCCGTCGACGCCGTCCGATTCCTCTCCAACAAGTCGACCGGCAAAATGGGCTACGCCCTCGCGGCGGCCGCCGTCGAAGCGGGGCACGACGTGATCCTGGTCTCCGGCCCGGTCGCACTCACGCCCCCGGACGGACTGCTCGAATTCGTCCCGGTCGTTTCCGCCGCCGACATGGCGGAGGCGGTCAAATCCCGCACGCCGGACTGCGGCATGGTCGTGATGTGCGCGGCCGTGGCGGACTACACACCGGCGCATCCGATCGACCGCAAGATGAAGAAGGCCGACGGCAATCTCTTCCTCGAAATGAAGCGCACCGAGGATATTCTGAAGACGCTCGGACAGAACAAGCCTGCCGGACAGATCCTGGTCGGATTCGCCGCGGAGACCGACGATCTGGAGCAGTACGCCCGCGCCAAGCTCGCCGCGAAGAATCTCGACTGGATCGCCGCGAACGACGTGTCACGCCCGGACCGCGGATTCGCCGCCGGGACCAACGCCGTCACGCTTTTCGCCGCCGACGGTCGCCGGTTCGACCTCCCGCTCCAGAGCAAGGACGCCATCGCGAAACAGATGCTGGCGGTCCTGCTGCCCTCCCCCCGCTGAGAATCCGCACGATGGCAGCCCCTTTTTCGAGCTTGCGAACGAAGTTGCGCACCTGGCGCGAGGACCGTCTCGACCGGAAGATCGGCGGCATCTCCCTCGCCGAAGTGCGCGAATCGCGTTTCCAGGACCTCGGCGCGTACCCGACCATGAGCGCGGAGTACGGCGCGATCGAAATGATGTTCAAAAACTTCCCGCTGGACGAGAACGACGTCTTCGTGGACGTCGGCTGCGGATTCGGACGCGTGATCAGCTGGCTCCTGCTCAAAAAGTCGCCCTGCAGGAAATACTACGGCGTCGAGCTGGACCCGGACGTCGCCGTGATCACGGCAAAGAGGTTCAAAGATTATCCGCAGGTTTCAATCCTGAACGGGAACATCCTCGACGTGCTGCCTCACGACGGCACGGTCTTCTGGCTCTACAACCCGTTCGACGTCTGTGTGCTGGACGCGTTCCTCTCCAAGCTCGAATCCGGCCGCGAATCGAAAGCCTACGTGATGTATTACTGCGACTACCGGGCGTTCGCGCTGGAAGGCCGCCGCAACTGGAACCGTCTGCTGAAGGACGCCTGGTGCTGCCCCCCGGAAAAGCCGCTGCCGTGGTCGATCTGGCTGTATCAGCCCGACTGGAACCGTTGTCAAAGCAAGCCCTGAACGGCGATAGTGTCCGGCTTCGCTCGGACCAATGAATGGAGAACCCTTATTTCTGAGACTTTACGTCCGCATTCCTTGCGGCGGGGGTTGCATCGGTTTTCACCGGAATCTTTGTCGCTGCTTTCGCGGATGCATTTTTCGCGGCGGACTTCGCTGGAACAGGCGGGATCTTGAACGCTTCGGAGATCTCTCCGGCGGATTCTACGATGGTCACTTTCGTGGCGGGATCCGCGGAAACGATCCGGTACGTCTCCTCTCCGGTCTTTTCCGTGCCGAGTTTGAACGTGCCGCCGACCGATGAGACGAACTGTTTTTCGTTGATGGCATTGAGGAAACTCACGCCGAGCAGAGGATCATAGACGGGCTGCTTGGGACGGCAGGGGATGCGTTCGCCCTTGTCAAAGCGCGAAATGTAGACAACGGGTTCCTCCGTCTTCTGGTCAATGTCGATGTCCACGATGCGGAAATCAACGCCGTTCTGGTCGTTGCTCTTGAACGAACCGCCGATGTGGACGAATTCCAGTCTCTTTCTGCCGTTCCGGATCACATTGAACGCGGCGACCCAGTTGTCTTTGGTTCCAAGATAATAGGGCCTCGGGATATCGACGGAGGCGAGCTCCAGATCGGCAAAACGCTGGTGGCTGACGGCGGTAACGTAAAGCCGCGTGACAAACTTCGGATGGCTGAGCGGATCGACCGGATCGGTCCCGGCCTGAAATTCCTGCAGCAGGCTGAACCCGTCGGCATCCTCATCCGATTCGGAAGCGGTAAATCCGGCCGAGACGTTGAACTTCTTCTCCCATTCGTCCGGCACGCCGTTGGAATTGAGGTCGGGCTTGACGGACAGCTCGTCGGAAGTCTCCGGGAACCTTTCCAGGATGACCTTGATGATCTCCTCCTCCGAATTGCCGCTTCTGGCGGTCTTTTCGAGTTCCTCCAATGCCAGCTTCCGGGCGATAGAATCCCTGTGGGGGTATTTTTTCTGAATGGCAGTCTGAGCCGCCTCGACGACATCCAGCAGATTGTCCGCCATTACGGGGACCGCTGTCGTCAGGCACAGTGCGAAACAGGATAAAAACGAAGACATAAAGAATCTGTGTTTCATATCATTTCTCCTCGCATTGAGTTTCCTTTTTCTTCCGTGTGGGTTCAGGCGGCCGCCGTGGCTATGGGGAATAGGACCGGCTTGTCGCCGCCAGGATATATTATACCGCAAAAAAGGAAAAAGACAAGGGGAAAAAAAGTTTTTTTACACAAAAAAGAAAACCCTCCGGATCGCCGGAGGGCAACAAATCAAAACAAACTTGAAAGGGCAAACGAAACATCCCTCCCGGCAGACGTCGATCTCAGGAAAGACGTCCGTTCCCTCCGGATGGGAGCCATCCGGCATGAATCGCCTGCGGGAGGCGGGATCTTCCGCCGACCTTGAAAAAGACTTACTCAGCCTTTGCAGCGACCAGCGCGGCAAGACGGGATTTCTTGCGGTTGGCCTTGTTTTCGTGGATCACGCCGACCTTGACGGCCTTGTCGAGCGCGGAGCATTCCTTGCGGTAAAGCTCGGCGACGGCAGCCTTGTCATCGGAAGCGGCAGCGGCACGGAAGGTCTTTTCGAGCGTGGCGAGCGCGTTTCTGTGGGATTTGTTTTTGATGCGGGCTTTTTCGCTGTTGCGCTGCGTCTTCACAGCGGACTTGCGGACATACGTTTTGGGCATGGGTGTTACCTTTCGGTTTTCGATATGTTTTCAGACAAAATGTGTATTCAAATCAATTTTTGAATTAACAATATAGCACGTACCATCCTGTTTTTCAAGAAGGAAAGCGGAAAAAGAGGCGTTTTTTTTCGTTTTTCCGTGTTTTGCGGAAGTTTTTCTGTTTTTTATTGTAGAATACACTTGAACTATCTTTTAGACGATGTATTGTATTAATGTTGTGATTCGCTCTCGTGAATCCCGGTACAAAGACAACGGACCGCGCCGCAGGGCGCGTCCGGTCATGCAGGAAACCGCCAGACCCTTCGAAGCGGATGACTGCGGAACCGCATCGCGGTTCGCGCAATCGGACGGTCAGGGGCCTGTGGGGTTATTTTGCATTTGTACGCAGGAGAACGGAACGAAAAACGGCAGGAAACAAGCAGGAAAGCTGCGGACGGCGGGAGCCGTCCCCACCCCCGCATTACGATACAAAACAACGAACCCTGTGGAGGTCACTATGAACAACAAGGAACTACTGGCCATGCTCGAGTACATTGAGCAGGAACGCGGCATCAGCAAGGAGCAGGTGGTCAAGGCACTGGAACAGGCTATTCTTTCCGCATACAGGAAAAGCGCCCATCCCGCAAGCGATCTGAACGTAAAAGTCAATCTCCGCACCGGCGAACTGAAGGCGTGGGCACGCCTGAAAGTCGTCGAGGAGTTTCCGACCGATGATGAAATCCTTCTGGCAAACGCCCTGAGACGCATCCCCGGCGCGAAAGTCGGCGAGATCGTGGAATGGGAAGTCACCGCCGCGGACTTCGGCCGCATCGCCGCGCAGACCGCGCGCCAGACCATCGCCCAGATGCTCCGCAAGGCGGAAGTCGATTCCCTGTGCGATGAGTTCAAGGACAAGGTCGGCGAGATCGTGACGGGCAAGGTCCACCACGCGGACGCCGGCGGCATCATCGTCGAAGTCAAGAATTCCCAGGGCATCATCGCCGGACGCGACCGCATCCCCGGCGAACAGTTCTCCGCAAACGACCGCGTCAGCGCCCTGCTCGTGAAGATCGAAATGGAAGGGTCCGGCCCGAGCCTCATCCTCTCCCGCACGTCCAACAATTTCGTCCGCCGGCTCTTCTTCCGGGAGGTTTCCGAGATCCGCGACGGCGTGGTCGAGATCGTCGGTATCGCCCGTGCTCCCGGATCCCGCACGAAAGTCGCGGTCAAGTCCAACGATCCGCGCGTCGACCCCGTCGGTGCCTGCGTCGGCATGCGCGGGCTCCGCGTACGCAACATCACGAATGAACTCGGAAACGAGCGCATCGACGTGATCCCGTACAGCAGCGACCTGAAGACGTTCATCGCGAACGCCATGCACCCGGCGAAACTCCTCGACATCGAACTCCATCCCGAGACCAAGACCGTCATCCTCCATGTCGACCAGGAGAACTCCCGCCTCGCGTTCGGACGCAAGGCGCAGAACGTCCGTCTCACCCAGCGCCTGATCCAGTGGAACATCAACATCGTCATCCAGGAGAGCGAGGAAGAGGAATTCGCACGCAAGAAACAGGAGGCCGCGGCGGAACTGGCGGAACTCGCAGGAGTTTCCGTGGAAGCCGCAGCCGCACTCGTCGACCACGGCTATCTGACTGTCGAAGGACTCGGCAATGCTTCCGCGGAAGACCTTGCGGCGATCGCCGAACTCACCGATGATGACCGTGCGGGCATCGCACACGCCGTTGCTGCCGCAAAGACCGCCGCATCCGCGGAACCCCCGGCCGCAGAAGACGCTGCTCCGGAAAGCGAACAGCCGTAACGGCGGCGGCCCCCTTGATTTGAGGAGTACCCATCATGGCAAGCAAAAATATCAGAATCAGAGACTGGGCCACACAATACGGCCTTCAGAACAAAGACGTGATCGCCGCGCTCGACGCATTCGGATTCCCCGGCAAGACCGCGTCCTCCAATCTTCCCCCGGAGGCAATGGACCGCCTGGTCGCGAAATTCAACCTCAAGTCGGCTGAAAAACCGGCATCCGAGAACAAGAACGCGCAGGACGAAAAGGCCGCAAAGCCCGCTCCGAAAAAAACGGAAGAACCGAAGCCCCAGCCTCAGGTCCAGCCGAAGCCCCAGGCGCCCGCGCCCGTTCAGCCGAAGCCCCAGCCTCAGGTCCAGCCGAAGCCCCAGGCGCCCGCGCCCGTTCAGCCGAAGCCCCAGCATGTTCTCGGAGGGAATGCCGCAAAATTCACATCCGACCTGGACGACGCGGATGACGTCATGCAAGGGCATCGCGAGAAATT
>Ga0310786_10006874_pt1 | contig 14984 bp, 15 predicted proteins | sample AusTroGonzalo_MG_FD_203881 | JGI IMG/M metagenome (GOLD analysis project Ga0310786, IMG submission 203881) | Bovine rumen microbial communities from tropical cattle in Woodstock, Queensland, Australia - Gonzalo_03 (v2) (version 2) | ecosystem: Host-associated > Mammals > Digestive system >... | reverse complement strand
ATTGGGGGAGGGGGTACTTTTTGTTTTGACCCCCTATAGGGGGGCATTTAAGGAGGGTTTTTGGGTGCATAGGGTACCCTTCAGGGTCCTAGCAAACAATTTGAATGCCAAAGCACAAAGAAGTTGCATAAAAAGCGCTTTAAGTCGAGAAATATTATGCATAAACACACAAAAAGCATAACAAATCTCGACTTAAAGCATATAAAAATGGAGGCAAAACTAATAGAGCCTAAATAAATAGAACTATTTAGGCTCAACTACTTTCACATAACTTACTTCTTTGCCTGTTAAAGGACTAATCATATGAATATTTGTATTAATTGCATCATCAACAGCGTTCTCAATTGCAATGTCCATTTCTGCTTCACTAAATTCGGGAGATAATGCAGTTAGCCTAGCAAGAAAAGAACTTGTATAATAACCACAAATCGCTTCATCATACGATGACCAAAGATTATACTGTGTAAAAGGATTATATGGGTTATCTGAAGTAGATAGCATTGTGCGAGCCAACGATCAAATCTCCTTTCTTTTAGATTTTTTGAGCAGCTGCAAGAGCTCTAGCCACTGAAGGATCTGCTCTAAGAGTTGAAGCAGATATGCCAACCAAAGAAGCAACATCAGCCATAGAATGCCCGGATTTAATTAATGAAACAGCGTAGTTAGAAGCTGAAGCGCTTACTCCTCTATCACTTTTTGGCGTAGATCTCTTTTTAAGCTCGTCTTTATCTGAATATTTAAATAAAGTCTTAAGCTTAGTTTTAGAAATAGCACCAGCTTGTATAGCTTCCCATTCCTTATCGGTATAGGTTACACGATACCGACGTTTAGAACTTGCGTCTTCTCTTTTCGTTCCATAAACAAGGTCCCTAGCTTCTTCTATGGCCCTATTGCTAATCTTCCGAAGCTTGTCAGCATTGTCTTTATCTTTTAGACTAGGATTAGCTTCTATTCTAGCTTTGATATTACTTCTGGCTATAGCTTGCGCCTGTCGTTCTTTAGGAGCTTCTAATTCTGCTTTAATCACTTTTGCATCCAAACTTTTAACTTCTTCAGCGTAAAGTTCTTTAGCAGATTTATTAGCTTCAATCTCTTTTGTTGCCCTTGATTCTTTTCGCGCTTCATTTGCCAAAGCTTTCAATCTGTTAGAATGATCAGCATAAATTTCTTCAATATAGGATCCAGATGAAAGTTCATGGGCATCATTTGTAACCGCTAATCTTTCTTTTGTTTCAGTTGCTTGCTTAATCTTCCCAGTTTCTCTATAAACGCCTTTACCTTTATTGTACCGTTCAAGTTCAGCTTCTGTCATTTTACTGGGATCTGTAATTTGCTTTTCTTCTTTATACGTTCTATTTGTATTCCGCCAAATTCTTTCACCATTATTATATCTTTCAAGTTCTTCCGGAGTCATCATACTTTTACTGGTAATTTCTTTTCTTTCCGGAATAGTTGCTTGGCCTTTTGCACGAGATATCAAAGTTGATGCTCCGCCACCAGCTTTTCCTTGATATTTCTTTTCTAATTCAGCAATTCCATTTTCTTCATACGAACGCTGCCAATCAAGATTGTGCTTTTCGGCATCAATGACAACCATAGAATGCTTTACAGCTCTTACAATTTCATCGCTATCAAGCTCGGCACCTTTAATCTGCATATCTGTAATCAGATTAGATATTTTGCCCATTTCAATGCCTTTGTTAAACCCGTCGCCGCTCATTCCGTCTCGGCTTTTACCAGTGCACTTTTTGGTATCAGCAGGCCTTGCATACTCATCATTTGGATTAAAATTGACTAATTCGTCAATCATTGGCGCAGTTTTAAAGTTCTGGCCTTTTGTTGGAATAGCAAGAACTGTATCGCCATCGCAATCGGCACCAGAAAGTTGAGCTCTCGTTTGTGCGGTGACGCCAATAGCATGTTCTGGATATTTGCCAAGAATAGCTTGGCCTTCTGCATTATTATTATTAACCGTCAATTTCGGAATTTCAAAAACGCCAGCATGAGGGTGACGAATTAGAATTACTTCTTCGCCATTCTCAAATTGAGGAGCATATACTTCTCCTTCTTTTAGAGAATTGCATGGCAAAAGAGCATAGGTTCCCTGACGCGGAAAACTAGCCGCTTTTAGATCAACAGCAGCAGAATCGCATTTTGAAGCAAATTCATCTAAAAGCTCTTTTCGTAAAGTCGGATTTGAGACATTCTGAATTTCATCATATTCTTTCTCAAATTCCATATATTTTTGATCAAGCTGTTGCTTGGCAACGGCAGGATATTGTTTTGCAAGAAATTGAGCAGAAGATGCGTTTTTCCAGTTATCCCAATCTTCGTCTTCATTGACAATATTAACTGGGGAAGTATGAGATTCGCCATCTGAACCTTCATAATCCCATTGACGAAAAGCCGCACCAAAAGGATTCTGAGGGTCGTTTTTCATAACTTTTAGAACTGTATTGTCACCTTCGCCAAGCATTGGCGTTCCTTCATGCTTATTTGTATTAAACATGATATCAACGCCATCCGGCCAATTTGAAGTATCATCTGCATAATGTGCCATGCCCTTTAAATAATGACTATCGTCGACCGCGATACGGACTTGAGCATAACGATTTTGGCCAAGTGAGAGATCTTCAACACCAGGACGAATTTCAATAGTTCCGTCACTTTTTGTGCCGCCTTGCTCATCGTATCGAACGGCAACACGATTAGAATCAATGCTTTCAATAGGCTTTCTATTTACAGTCGTTTCACCATAATCTGTAAAATATACGCCATCAGGAGAAGTAACTTTTCCAATATTGTCTGCGAGTTCGGCTTTTGTAGTTTCGCCATCTGTCAAAATCAGCATATTTGTCTTTTGTGAAGGATTGGATGCCTGCGGCATTTTCCAGTCATAAACATTATATCCTTCGTCTTTTAAAAGTGTTAAAGCAGTGTTAAGCTGCTCTTGGCTGATTCCAAGTTGGCGGTTAACGCCTTCACCAACATCCAAATATGGTTTTTCTTCTAATACCGTTTTTAATGTATCGGCAATATTCTGAATAGATTTCTTTTCTTTTCTATTTGGATTTAGCCAATTTCGAACAGTTCCTTCCGTAACACCAAGCTCTTCAGCAATAGCAACATTACTCCATTGCTTTGCTTTCAATTTTTGAGCTTTTAGCATCTGATCCATTTTAATTCGCTCGTTATGCATACGCTGATACTCGCGGAGCGTTTTCGTACTTTTAAGACCCATTGCTTCAGCAATTTCTTTTTGAGAAAGTCCTTGTGCTTCGAGATCTTTAATACGGCCTAAAAAATCTCTGCTTCTCTGATATGGATTTTTACCAGATCCCCAAGGATATCTTCCGGAATGCCTTGGGGTTCCATAATGAAGAAGCTCTTCTTTTGTATGAAACAACATTATTTGTCATCCTCCTGCATTGTATCTTCAACCCATGAATCTCGTTCTTTAATCAAATAGATGAGTTCTTCCATGCGGTCTCTATCTGGATTTACTTCCTGAATATCATCGTTCTGATAAATCCGAAGATTCACTTTAGTGTTTGCAGGATTTACTCCGAACAGCCGCTCATACTCTAAAAGAAAAAGAGCAGCATAAATCTCAAGCTGCTCAATGTGAACAGGGCCACTTCCAGTTTTTAAATCATGAACTCTTAATATTCCACGATCGTAGCTGATAGCATCTGTATGCCCAAAACAATTTTCTGTGTACCTTAAAGCGACTTCTGGAGTCATGCCATAGCCAATAGCATCATTAACAAAAGAGGTTAAAGTCTGAGTTGTGCCTTTTAATTTCAAACCCTCTTGAATCAATCTTGCTGCAAGGTCGTGAAGTCGTGTTCCTTTCGCGGCTGCTTGTTGGCTTAAAATATAATTGCGAATCTGATCCTGATTATAGTTCAACCAGTATGGTTTACTCGGACTTAGAACTGCGTGTTTTCCTTCCAACTCGAAATGCTTGTTGAAGTTCATCTAAAACCTCCATTTTATTCTCAGGATAAATAAATCTTCCAAAAGACATTTTATTTGCTTTTTCAATATATCTATCCTGTCCAGGCTGGTGTTTTGCATGCTTATAAGCTTTGCATTCTAATAATGCCCAATGCTTTCCATAAAGAACTGTAAGATCAGGAAGGCCCTGCTTACTTTCATTCTTAAATATCAATGCGTCTGGGAATATCTCGCGAAGCTCTTTCACAAGTTCAGCCTGGAACTTACTTTCTAATGGCCTCTTCATTTTTCACCTCAAAAACATAAAGAGCTTGTCAAAAATGGCAAACCCTTCCTCTCCTACTATAGACGTTGTAAAAATTACGAATTTGAACGCTGAAAGAAAGCACTTTCATTGAAATTTCTCTTTCTTTTTAACGCTCTTGAAATAGCAATATCAATAGGAGCATATGTTTTAAAGAAGTAATAATATAAATCTCTATAAGGCGTATTGCGTCTGTCTATTCTTCCCATAGCCTGCTCAGTCGTCTTATATGAATAGCTAGGAGAGTAAAACAAAATAGCATTTGTTCTAATACAATTCCATCCTTCAGCACCTGCTGTGTATTGAACAAAATAAACCCATTTATCAGTATCTGGAATTTCTTGATGCCTATGTCCATTCCATTCGCCAATTTCCATATCAGATGGCCAATCAGCAGAACGCAGAATCTGAAGCTCATAATCAAAATTATAAAATATAATTAATCTTTTATGTTTTTCAGCAATTGGAATTATTTGCTGAATTCTGCTCGGATCTGCATTTACAGTCTTTCGAAGGGCATAACACAATTCACTAATATTTTCTATAGGTTTATCTTCATAAACATTCCACCGATCTCGCATAAGCTTTCGATAAGCATCTTTATCATATTCTGCGGAAAGATATAAAACATGACGCTCGGTTGGCTTATAATACTCGATGCTTACAAGAATATGATCTCGCATTTTTTCAAGCATTTGTTCATTCACATATTGATCAACTTTCGGAAACTTAGAATATCTGGAATAAATGACATGACGTCTAATAAAATCACTTTTATTTTTGAAAAAGCCATTAGCAATAAAAATAGAAAGATAGTCCATCCAGCAATCGCCAGGAGTTGCACTTAAAAATATCCATAAGTTTTTCTTCGAAATTTGAATGAACGTCTTTGACCATTTGCCATAACCGACAACTCGCTGCTCATCAAATATAAAAAATGAATTTTCGGCATCAACATATTTTTCAATGTTATTCCATGAATCGACAACAACTTTCATCTGATCTTTATACTTATTATTCTCCGGATCTGATGATAAAAGAAAAGGAATCATTTCATCTTCCCATTCTCTTTTGTCACGCTTTTTTGCGGTTGTTATAATATAAAGATCAAGCGGATGCTTCATCGGAATATAATCACTGTCAAAACCATGATCTTTTCCATCTATCATACCGCCACAAACTTTGCAGAAATAATAAGCAAGGCCGGCCCGAGACTTGCCAGAGCCGACCTCACCACAAAGAATGTTTCCGTTTCTAAGTTTCCTAACAGCTTCTAGTTGACCTTCATCAAGTTTAGGATTCAACTCATCTTTTAACTCAAAAGGGAGTTGCTTCTTCGGCCTGCCCCTGGTTATTCAAATAAGCATATCTTGTTCCGAAGTAACTCGGTGTAATCTCTGCCCAAATCTGGGAAGCAAACATCGGAATATAGCGAACGCCATTCTGATGAACTTTTTCTTTACCAAGTTCAACGACCAAACCAAGATTCTTAAACTCAAAGTCATTCAACTGATAAAGATGATCTTCATCAAGAAGGGTGTCAACACCATTTGCAATCAGATGAGCTTCAACCGGCTTCAGATAATAAGAGATATTCATGGAAACGAAAGGACGAGCTACATCATTCTCATCCCTTGGAGTTGTATATTTAACTTCGCAGCCAAATTCCTTCAGCTGTTCTGCAATTTCCTCGGTAATGTATAAAAGAAAGTTTCTGCGACCTTCTGTATTAACAGTTCTATTACCGCTCTTCTTTTCAACCCCGCCAAAGTTTCTTGCACGGACCTCACTATCAACGATTTCATCAATGACAAATCCACGTCTTGTAGTTTCAACGATTTTCATAATTCTTAAATAGCTCCTTTTAAAATATAATTATTAATAAATTAAAAAACATCAAGAAACAAATTCTTCAAAAGAACCGAATTTCTCAATGGTTGCTCTGGCATCTTTCGCCAGTTCTTCAAAATAGCTAATATCAATATCATTTTCTTTATGAAATTGCTGAACATATTCAGCCTCCATCCAACGATATCCTTTAGCTCCTGCTGCATAAGCATATTTGCCTTCATTCTCGCGAACGAGCCGTCCGCCGCCAGTTCCTGGCTTCATTGGGCAGAATAAACCAGCTTTTCCAACAAAATGATAGTCATGGCACTTCTTTATTTCATCTTCGATCTCACAAAGCCGTACATAATCGGCGTGATAAGCATCTTTTGTATACTGTTCCAATTTCTTATCTGGAATATCAATAAGAGTAGGCGCGCCGCCGTTGCTTAAAAGAGTATCATTATCATTGTTAAGATCGAAGCCTGCTTTATGCCATTTTTTAATAAGCTTTTCCTGTTCTTTTTCTAACCGCTCAGAATCGCCAAGATTTTCATCCATATCCAAATATAATCCACGTCCAACTTTAACAGTATAAGTTATACAGAGATCCTTAAACTCAATAGGTTCATGACTGAACAAAGTTTTAAAAACATACGGATTGCTCCCCTTTTTAAACTGGTCCCCAGTTCCTTCCCATTGTCCTGCCATTTTGCCATTCTCAGGTTCATCATTGTACTTGCAAATATAAACTGCATCGTTTACAAGACAAAGCCTATCAAACTTATGTTCAATCTCAAATGTATAACCAAACTTTTTGCCATAATCATAGACAAACTGGAATATCTTTTCATCCGGATGGTCAATCTTAATACTATCGGTCTTTACATGAATAACTTTATAGCCTTTCTTTTGAACTTCTGTCAGAAGATCAATCATAAATAGCGCTCCGCGCTTTGCAACCCAGTTATCCACGTTTCTCGGATCATGCAACTTATTATCGAAATGAGCAGCCGTCAAGCCATAAACAGAATTGATTGCGATCTTCAACGCATAAGAAAGGGCCTTTGCATCCTCTTCTGAAGTCAGATAAGGAGCTAAAGCTCCATCATAAAGCTGCCGAGCTTCATCAAATTGTTTATGTTTGATCATAAGTCTCAGATCAAGAAGCCTTTTAAAGTTCGGAGTATATGGACCAAAGCCATTCTCAGCAATAATCGATGAAGGATGATGAGAAGCAGAGTCATAGCATTCAGCATCATAATACATACCAGGCTCAGCATAAACAAAGCCACCTTCTCCCGGATCATAGCCCTTATAAATCGATTTTCCGGATATAATTACATCTTTTGAAATATATCGGCTCTTATCGATCCCATACTTATTGTATTCGTATCCCGGAAATTCTTTACTGAGATCTGGATAAACAAAGAAAGCTTGAGGGTTCTTCTCAGACCCAACTATAAGTTTAGTTGTAAGAGTATTAGTAGTGTCATTTACAGTGCTTCCTGGTCCAACCAAAGTATTAGCAAGGTCAACTAGAATCTGTCGGGCCTTAAAGTCTGCCTGATTTGCTTTAAAGACTTCTTCAGTAGCAATAACATCATTCATACAATACTCCATAACATCTTTCCATCGTTCCTTCGGAACTGGCTGATCCCACGGAATACCCATTTCCTGATGATGAATACCGAGCTCAATCTCCCACTTCTTCAAACTTTGCTTCTTAGCACAGAAATCATAGACGTCAGTATAAGAAAGATTATAAGCCTCACGGATTTTGTATTCATTTCTTCCCTTGTTGCCATTGATTATACTTTGTGATCTCACGAACAATTCATATTCAGTCTCGCCCATCATTCGAGCCATGCAAATATGATTATCGTAGTCGCGATTGTTAAAGCCAATGGCTTTGTACTGAAATATCTTTTGAACTTCCTGCGGAGTGGGATTATAGAATACTGTTCCTGACTTTCCTAACGGCTTGATGGCAATACCAAAGAAATTCGGATATACTTCAACATCAAAAAATATAATTTCATCATTTTTGGCATCGATCGCCTGAGAAGGTTCTTCACTTTTGTATGGAAAGTCCTCAGCCATATCAAGGCACTGTAACGAATGATTATGAGAACCAGCAGCAAAAGCCATTACAGCTTTTTTCATATCGCTCACGTCATAATGCATGCCACTTTCATATGCCTGATTCAAAACTTTGCCAATATAATTGACGCACGTAACGGTATATCCAGGCTCTACTTCTTTTCTAAGTGCTTTCTTAATCTTTGCTCTAAGATGCTTCTCGTCTTCAATAATATATTCTTCTACCAACTTTACCTCCTTCTTCAACGGCAATCCGGAACTAATTGTTGCAATCGGAATATCATTGCAACGAGTAAGCTTTCTGCGCAAAGCAGATTTTTTATTTTCCGGAAACACCTTAATCTCTACATCTGGCTCATAGACAGGCTCAAGTTTATTAATATCGCCTGTGTAAATATACTCTAAATGAATTGCTACTCCGCTTTTACTAAGTTCGGCATATGTTTCTGGCCATTTAGAAGCAGCTTCAAGATTTAACTTCAGAGACTTCTCACCTGTTACAGGATCTTTTTTGTCAAAATCCACTGTAATCACAGTTTGGTCTGGTCTAACATAGTGAAGCTCTGAAGTATTAATATCAGCAAGACAAGTCTCACATTTGTCCCAAGCAACTTCCGGTCTGTCAGATCCATCATCCTGAATATGCGCATACTGTGCTGGCCACGAAGCTCCAAACTTATCAAACAGACTTTCTGTTGTATTAAACTTCAGCCAACCTTCAGCTTCTTCTTCGGCCTGCTTCTCAAATATCCCAAACTTTTCAAGCTTTAGACCGCCATACCAGTTTCGAAGATACTTTCCATCAATTTGCTGGCGTTCTTTAAAAATACGAAAATAGTTTTTGAGTTCTTCTTTAAAAAGTCGTTTAGAATAGGGATATGGAACTTTTGCTTCGCTAACGTATGCGTTATATAGAAACCATGCATCATTAAGAGTTGTTGAATCGTCTTCTTTAAATTTGTCAAAGTTTTCTTCCATAAAATTATAGAAATCATTCGTAGCACCAATCATAATTTTAGGAATATAATTGTCATAGTAATTTGGATCTTCTTCATAAACTCTTAAGCAATATTCAGCAATAGCTCCAAGTTCAAATTCAACACTTTTCATTAGCTGATTGTATTTTTTATTTGGAATAAGGTTTCCGGTTGGACTAATATCAATTAGTCTTCTTATAACGCCTGATTTTGAATCTGTTATTTTGACAGGGCGATTTGTACCAAGAAACAAAAAAGTATGAAAAGTCATAGGATAGATCTTTCCATACTTAGTGTTAACCGGTAAAGTTTCATGAGATACTAGACTATTTAAAGTCGTATTATCTTCTATTCGACTCAAATCACCATCATGTTCAATTGCAACTAACGGATTATCCTTCAATGGCTCAAGAGCAAATTCACTGTTTCCACTTCCTATTGCTTTTGACTTGAACGTAGCGACGTACCCGCCCTTATCAATACTTCCGCCAAAGATGTCAGAAATAATATTCAAAATCGTAGACTTTCCAGTTCCAGAATCTCCGTAAAATACTACAAACTTCTGAATCCATTTTGAATCGCCTGAAACAATAGCGCCAATAGCCCATTCAATTTTATGACGTTCTTCCGGAGAATATAATGTGCTTACAATTTCATCCCATGCTTTATGGTCTCCCGGTTCTAGTGCATAACTTAATTTTTTGGAAGAATAATTTTCTCTAGATACAGGTGTATTTGAAAATACTAATGTCTCGTCAAGTGGATGAAAGTTATCAGAAAGCTGTTGTCGCTTAATGTATTTTACCCATTCGTCTATAGTTTTTGTACGCGAATATTTCATATACATTATTTTGGCATTGCTTAGAAAATCATCTTTCTTTTTATACTTTTCCATCTCGGAATCGATCATTCGAATAACGTCATTCTGATTTGTTGACCAAGTGCCTTTCTTTTCATCCCAAATAGCATAGAAATCTCCGCCACGAATCATAAGATCTTTTCTTTCGCCAGTTAAAAAATCAGGATAAATTTCAGGCGGTGCATCTTTCTTTGCTCCCGGCCTCCATGAAATTTTTACAAAGTCCGTATTTTTACCTCCTTTCTTGCTAAAATCCTTTTCTGTCATTTTTGCCACTTTTGTCAGTTATTTTCTATTCTTTTTTATATATTTATATTATTTTTTCACGCAAAAGGTACGAAAAAAAGTGGCAAAAGTGGCAATAAATGCTATTTTTTGCAATTTTTCACTAAAAATTATTCTCAATCAAATACTGATTTAACTGCCACCAAAGGTCAGTTTTTCGCATATCAGTGCCTATTCCGTCGCATGGAAACATACCTCCAACACCGTCTGCACGATACCTATGATGCATGAAAATATCAAGAATTTGATCGACCGCTGCCGGATCATAACTGTAGTCGTCATAAATATCAAGGCCGAGATTCTCCATCATGATCCAGAACCACGACCTTGTCCGCTCTCCTAAAACCGGGTCGTACATAATGTCGCTATCTGTCTTTCTAGCCAAAGCGATCATCATTTCTAAAACGGTACAACCACAGTTCAAACTAAACATCGGATAGCCAATCTCTTTTCCATATAACTTACGAAGATTAAGTCCTCCTGCCGCACGATTTTCGTCGTAGTCAATCTCCCAGATAAACTCTGTTGTGAAAAGATGATACAGCAGTTTTTGGTAACTTGTTCGCAAGTATTCATCATCTAAAAGATCGACCAGCCAACGATAATATGCGTCATTCATCGACTATCAATCCTCCCCTATCTCAATGATATCTCCATATTCATCAGAGTAGGTACCGTCTTCAACGTAGATTTCCAGAATAGCCATCCGCCTCTTGTCACGAATCAAAGAAGTCTTGTCAAATATAATTCCGGTATACTGATCCCAATCTGTTCCGATCACAGTAGCAGGCTTCTCAATAATAGTTCCTGCTTCCGTGGAAAGAACCTGATCGCCTTGGTAAAATACATAACGCTCACGGTCATAAATCGTATCATTTAATTCGTTTTTATCCACGACCGGTTCAAAGCGGTCTCTATCCAAAATATCATTTTCTACCATAACGTTACCTCCTTCCCCTTTAGAATCGAGATCTCTCACAAGCTTATCATAACGAACAGCTGACGTATTTGGCTTATTGGTGTTAACATTTACCTCACGAACCGCATGAATAACTTTTTCAGGATCGTCAACAGTAAACGGAACATCCTCTTCTTTAGTCGCTGGAGGATCAAGAAAAGACTCAGGAGCAGTATTCATCTCTGCCAGCTTCTTCTTAATATCTTTACGTAAATAAATAAATGTTCCGCAAGCTCCTACAAAGCATCCGCCTAAAAATATAATAAAATTTTTCATTAAATCATTCCTTTCAGAGGATAGAAGTTAAAGTCTACCCTCAAGCATGGCCTATAAATATGAGTATGCCTCTCTTCGTCCCAAACTTTTTCATAACCCTGCAAACGTGTCATTTTCAGTTTAGGTCCCTTAGCCGAGATACCATTGTCGATAAGTTCCGGAGTTATTTCTGCTTCATAAAAACCAAGAGATCTTAAAATTTCAGCTCCGGAATAGAACTTAACAACTCCAACCTCAAGATCGTTCTGTATTTTACCGATACGACTATCAAGAAAATAATCAGCATAAGTTCGAATATCAAACGCATCAGTTGTTGCTTCTGTATAATTCCTCGCAAAGATAGAACCGGGCTGAGCGACAAAGACATCAGCCTTCTTTTCTACAATTTTCTCTTCACCGGTCTCTTCATCTTTTTCAAGAACCTGAACCATGCCTTCTTGAGCGCCCATATAGATCTTATTTTCGGTCTCTTCGCCTACGGCTTTAGCAACTCTCCCGCGATATTCGTTAAAGAGTTGCCCAGCGGCCACAGAATTCGCGAGAAGCCTCGTATTTCGCATTCTAAGCTCATGATGGGCACCGTATATACTCAGGATACCACCTCCCCACAAAAGCGCAGGAATGGCGTATAAACGGGCAATTTTGAGACCTGATTTTGCGTAAATTATGGCATATTTTTTGCCTCGACGAGCCTTTTCTTCCTTCGTCGGAACTGTTCCGGTAGCATTATCCGTAACTCTATTAAGGTTCTCTTCTGATGCAATCAGATCCTTTGTGGCATCAATAATCTCGGCGGCTTTCGGTGTTTTAGCGCAGGCATAGATAGTACCGGCCAACATCGAGAGCCCACCGGCAATGAGCATGATCTCAGGACGTGCTTCTACAAGCTTGCGCCCAACAACTTTAGCAGTGGCTTTCCACGCACTGCCTTTGAAAAATTTAACAGGATTCATTTCTAATCTCCTTAAAATATAATTAGTTTATCGGTTTGATATCGACACCGGAGGCGGGAAATCAATGATCCACCGACCGTTTGATGTAGGAATTGCCGTAACTCCTGTAAGGTTATACCATCCCGCTCCTTCTATAGCCCAGTTTCCAGGAGGTGGTGTGTATCCAACATCATCGTAAAAGTCCTTAACTCGAACTTTTCCATACTTGGCAATATAAGCCTGAAGACGATCAAGGTAATAAAGAGCTATATCCTTTGTGTCGAAAGTTATATCATAAATCCCATAACCATACTGAGGTTGCATTGGGGCCTGGACATTAAACTGACTTGGGCCAGGTCTTGACATAGCAGAATAATCTCTTCTGGCTCCGGCATACTTCTGTTCAAGCGGATTACCCGGATTTGTAACAGACCCATAAATTGCCATACCAATCGCCCCGACAAAAGACTTATAGATCAAATCTCTAAAAGTAGGACCGATAATGTCATAAACCAAATAGTTGCCTATGCTATCAATCTTATCGCTGAAAAGAAAATTAATAGCCCTCTGAGCCAAAGTTTTCTTTTCAACCTTAAACTGACCTTTATACTTATTCCCTTCTAAAATATCATTTGGCTTGTTGTAATCAGCCATCATTATTCTCCTTTCCGGTTGTGTGTCTAATACCGCTGATCTGATTAAGCGACGGAATCAGCAGAAACCACAGCAAAGAAAACCTGTTGAAATGAACGGCAGCAAATATAATTCCCGCAATCATCGCAACATTTTCAATGGTTTTGCAAACGATCCATACGACAAAAGATTTTGTAATATTATTTAGCATTGCAACGTGCCTCCGTGCAGCCAGTAAAATCAGTTAAAGGCACCGTATGATCTGTATAGTGAATCTTTTCCCATCCATTATCGCCCCATTTGTATCCCTTATAAGTTGGCGAAGTAATAGTATAATTTTGCTTTTTGCCATCCTCAAAGCCGATATTATAGGCTTCCTCAACCATTTTCTGAATCTCTTCCGCTGTCATAACCGGCTTTCCCAAATCATTAACTTTCATAACCAAAGGTTTCATTTATTTCACCTCACAAAAATATAATAAATGCGAAAAAGGGAAAGTAGCTGTATAAGCTACTCGCCCTTCAATAGAATCTCACAATTAATCTTCTTTAGGATTTTCGGATTCTGCTGCTACTTCAGGTGCTGCCTGAGCTTCGTCAACGGGCTCGAATTCGCCGGTCGTCAGTTCATAAGCTTCATCATCGTAATCTCCATCCAGAGCTTTGCCGATAACAACCCCGCCAGCAATTCCGCCTGCAACCAGTGCTGCAATGCCGGCATTCTTAACGAATTTCTTCCATTTAGATTCCGGTTTTGCTTCCTGATTTTCAGTGTTTTCTGCTTCAGGAACCTCTTTCGGTTCTTCTACCTTCTTGGATTTCTTGATTTCAAAGCCAAGGAACTTCCAAACCTTGTCTTCCTTAACCTCATTGGTCTTCTCAGTTGTCTGCTCCTGCAGTTTTACTTCATTGTCCATGATTTTTCCTCCAAAAAATTATTTTTATTTGAGATCTCTCTCATTATACGATATGTATTTTTTACGAGCTTTTTCTTGTTTTAGTGCCCGAAGATCATATAAAATGCCATGAATATCGGATAATAAGTAATGATCATCGAGTATTTTGCTATAAATATGTGTTATTTTTTCTTCAATTTCAACAACGTCAAATGCCACAGCTATGGCCGTTATTAATGAACAAATAGTTATAATTCCAAGGCATATCAGAACAAATGCGGTCATTCGGATGCCTCCTTTTCTAGATGCTCTTCTATTTCAGAAACAGCTCGCTTTATGCCATAGTATAGCAATGAATCAGCATCTAAATTTGACTGTTCCATCATTTCTTTAGAAAATATAATTCTTTTCTGCCATTGTCCTTTTCTAATTTCTATTTCCATACAGCTTTCTGTTAATATAGGAAAATCTGAAGGATAAAGAGCTTTAAATGTAATTTTGTAGCCTTGCGAAACAAGATTAAAAAATAAATTCCAGAATATGTCCATAAATGTCCTTTCAAAATATAATTAAAAACCCAAATTCTATATCTCTGTACAACCATTAATTTGGGCTTTTTATGGAGGAGGAACTAGCCTGGATAGCGTTCTAAGAGCTCCCCTGATGGAGCAAGGTACTCATGATAGTCAATATAACATACGACTGGAACTCCAGTTTCAGGATCCAAATACTTTCGATATTCCAGAATCTGACTTGGTCTTAATAGATCGCCCTCGTCGTTATAGCAACGAAATTCCAGAAGATTACCAACGCCACTATCTGAAATCACTTCATCAGATTCGCCTATATCCTCAAGAAATATATTTAGATCTTCTTTATAATAGAAATCTGGATCACAATTTTTATGAGGACTACCATCCGAGACATAGAATGCAAAGTTTCGCTTCCATTCTTTTTTATATCCCGATCGCATT
>Ga0310786_10006873_pt1 | contig 14985 bp, 9 predicted proteins | sample AusTroGonzalo_MG_FD_203881 | JGI IMG/M metagenome (GOLD analysis project Ga0310786, IMG submission 203881) | Bovine rumen microbial communities from tropical cattle in Woodstock, Queensland, Australia - Gonzalo_03 (v2) (version 2) | ecosystem: Host-associated > Mammals > Digestive system >... | reverse complement strand
GGCTTGCGTATGACTGACAAATAATCCATCTTACACAGAATTTCGATACAAAAATAGTAAAAATCGTTGGAATTCGAAGAATTTTAAGTAATTTTACACCGAAAATTAAGAAAGTTATGCAGAAATTATTCCTTTTAGACGCGTATGCGCTCATTTATCGCAGTTATTATGCGTTCATCAAAAACCCTCGAATCAACTCGAAAGGTCTGAATACGAGTGCTATTATGGGCTTCCTGAATACCCTCAACGAGGTGCTCACTAAGGAGAAGCCAACCCATATCGGTGTAGCCTTCGACCCTCATGGCCCCACCTTCCGCAGCGAGGCTTTTCCTGAATATAAGGCCCAGCGTGAAGAGACGCCAGAGGATATCCGCAAGGCTGTGCCAATCATCAAGGAACTGTTAAAGGCTTACCGTATTCCTATCCTGCAAGTGGATGGTTTTGAGGCTGATGATGTTATCGGAACTATGGCAAAAAAAGCCGGTTCCAACGGTATTGAGACCTATATGCTGACCCCAGACAAGGACTATGGACAGCTGGTGAGCGACAATGTTAAGATCTTCCGTCCTCGTCATGGAGGTGGTTATGAGACAATGGGCCCTAAGGAAGTCTGCGAAAAATATGGCATTCCATCGACAGAATCGGTGATTGATCTGTTGGCGCTGATGGGTGATTCAGCTGATAATTTCCCAGGATGTCCTGGTGTGGGTGAGAAGACAGCCGTGAAACTCATCAATGACTTCGGTTCCATCGAGGGATTACTCTCCCGTTCGTCAGAGATTAAAGGCAAGCTTCGTGAAAAAGTGGAGGAGCATGTCGAGGATATCAAGATGAGTTACTTCCTCGCGACCATCAAGACTGATGTTCCCATCGAACTCGATATGGAAAGTTTGAAACTTGTCGACCCTAATGAGAAAGAATTGGGTCGTCTGCTCTCTGAACTGGAGATGAAGTCGTTTGCAGACCGAGTTCTTAAAAAAAGCCAAAAACCGCAAATTCCCGTTAACGGACAACTCGATCTCTTTGCAGAATTTCCTGCCGACGGGGCGAATTTGAGCGAAAATTCGAGTTTTGAGAGCCTAAAAACGGTGGCTCACGATTATAAACTCGTTGAAAATGAGGAAGATTTAAAGAAACTGCATGATTATTTCTTGACAAACAAAATTCTCAGTTTAGACACGGAAACCACATCAACCTCAGCAATTGATGCAGAATTGGTGGGTTTGAGCTTCGCAGTGAAGGAATTTGAGGCATTCTACGTGCCGATTCCGGCAAAACGTGAAGAAGCGTTGCGAATTGCTAATATCTTTAAAGACGTCTACGAGAACGAGCAGATTTTGAAAATCGGTCAGAATCTGAAGTACGACCTCGAGGTGCTTCGCAACTATGACATCCATCTTACTGGTCCGATGTGGGACACGATGATTGCCCACTACCTCATCCAACCTGAGTTGCATCATAACATGGACTATATGGCTGAGATTTATCTAAACTATCAGACCATTCATATTGATGAACTCATTGGTCCTAAAGGTAAGAACCAAAAATCGATGCGCGATCTCCCACCCTCTCAGGTCTATGAGTATGCTGCTGAGGATGCCGACATCACCTTGAGACTAAAAAACAAGTTGGAGCCTGAGCTGAAGAAGTTCGAGTGCGAAAAACTATTCTATGAAATAGAGATGCCGTTGATGCCTGTGCTCGCAGAGATGGAGATGAATGGTGTCTGCCTCGATACGGAATCGTTGGCAGAAACGTCAAAGGTTTTCACAGACCGCATGAATGAACTCGAACGTCGCATCTATGAACTTGCAGGCGTTCCATTTAATATTGCTTCTCCCAAGCAGGTTGGTGAAATCCTCTTTGATAAACTCAAGATCGTTGAGAAGGCCAAGAAGACCAAGACGGGTCAATATGTCACCTCTGAGGAAGTGCTCCAGCAACTGAGAAATAAGCATGAGATAGTGGCAGACATATTGGAACACAGAGGTTTAAAGAAACTAATTGGCACCTATATCGACGCCTTGCCCAAGCTGATTAATTCACGCACAGGTCATATCCATACCTCGTTTAATCAGACCATCACAGCCACAGGACGCCTCTCTTCAAGTGATCCTAATCTGCAAAACATTCCCATTAGAGGTGAGGATGGAAAGGAAATTCGTAAGGCCTTTATACCAGAACCTGGCTGTCTGTTCTTTTCAGCAGACTATAGTCAGATAGAATTGCGTGTGATGGCTCATCTTTCGCAGGATTCTCAGATGATTGAAGTTTTCAAGGAAGGTAAGGATCTGCATGCAGCGACAGCAGCGAACATCTATAAGAAACCTATCGAAGAGGTGACGCGCGATGAGCGCACGAAGTCAAAACGAGCCAACTTCGGTATCATCTATGGTATCACCGTCTTTGGTCTCGCAGAGCGTTTGGATATTCCTCGCGACGAAGCTAAGATGCTGATAGACGGCTATTTCGCCACCTTCCCACAAGTACACGACTACATGGAGAAATCGAAGGAAATAGCACGTCAAAAGGGCTATGTCACTACCCTATTCGGACGTCGCAGATACCTCCCAGATATTAATTCCCACAATGCCACCGTTCGTGGTTTTGCTGAGCGCAATGCTATCAACGCCCCTATTCAGGGTACTGCGGCAGATATTATCAAGGTGGCAATGATCCATATCTTCGAGCGGTTCAAAAAAGAGGGCATCAGGAGTAAGATGATTCTACAAGTACACGACGAACTCAACTTCAGCGTCTATCCTGAAGAAAAAGAAAAGGTGGAAGCCATTGTCATCGAAGAGATGCAGAAAGCCTTCCCCTTGCGTGTCCCGCTTGTGGCAGATTCCGGCTTTGGTCAAAACTGGCTCGAGGCCCATTAAATAATAAAGGTCAGGTTTTAACGCCTGACCTTTATTCTAATCTATCTCGTTGATGCCACCTGTCATGTTATGATGAAGGTCTTTCTTAGCAGGATGGCCTGCGTAATTAAGGCTCCCAACACCAGAGACGTGACCACTGATAGATTCAGAAGCGTAGCAATCGATACCCCCTACTCCACTCACTTTGGCCTTCACCTCGCGAGCCTTCATATCCTGAGCGTGAATACTGCCTACGCCTGAGCAAGAGTATTCAGCCTCATCCGTCTCACCATCGATATTGATACTGCCTACACCACTGCACGACACATCGATTTTTTTGGCATTGATATGATTCAACTCAAACGAGCCAACACCTGAATTTATGACTTGCAATTCATCTGTTGTCAGGCTGTCGAGATGAAGGTCTGCAGCGCCTGAGTTTGTCATCTCGCGGAGGTTTGGTGTATAGACGATAATCACCACATCTTGCGTATTGATATTGATGCCTTTCTTAGCAAACTTGATATCCAGCTTACCACCCTTATTGTCGAATTCAAAGAAGTCGATATAGTTCTCTGGGGCAGAGAGTGTCACTCGACTCTTATCGCTCTGTACCAGCTGAATCGTGCCTACCACATGATTGTCCACCTTGTCGAAAGCCTCCTGCGGATATTTAGCCTTGACGATATTCTCGCTGGGCTCAATGACCTCTGTTATACCATCACCGATATTCACTCTACATCCTGACACAGAAAGCATCACGGCTACCAACAATAACAATAAATAAGTCTTCATATTCTTTTCTTTTTTGGTTTTCACTTTGTCTGTTTGACGCAATAAAATTACAAAAAGTTGCAAAAACATGCAGAATTCTTCACTATTCACTATTCACTATTCACTTTTTTTCGTACCTTTGCAGCCAAAATAAATAGATAAAATGAAAAAATTATCACTTTTTATTTTCACAATCATTCTTCTAAATTCATGTAATAAGGAAGAAAGCACAGATTACAATCAACAGATTGCAACAAAGTCAGAAGGCTATTATATAATCCCTACAAATCAGGATGGTATTGATTTGACGTTTTTGAAGATGGGGATCAAAGACACCTCAACAATTCAGAATCGTTGGTGTGCTTTTGTAGGTGACTCATTGGTCGTGCTGACTGGAACACTTACAGACTATGGTTATTCGCATGCTATTTCAAGAGTCTATGTGAATGGAGAAATACGTGCACAATTTAGCCCAAACTGCCAACCAAATTCAAATATACGATTGTTGCCCGAAAAGCCTATGTTCATATATAAAGGTACAACCATTATGCCTTTTAGGTTGGATACAGATGAATTTCTCATTGGATTTACTGATAGCACTTCATTCTGCTATCCAGATGTATTCTATGATTATATTTGGAATACAGATAAAAACTTGATGGTATTCCATAACATGAATGGACAATACTACGTACAAAATATCTTCGGTGGGACTAAAGTCAATTTCTGGCCAAAATATAAGGATAATGTTCTGTTATTATGGAGTTTTGGATGCTGGTGGTCACTGGGCGGAGATAAAGACTTTGAAGAAGATGGTATTATAGAGTTTCAATTCAACAGGGTTGATACAGAAAATCCTATCTTTTCATTCCCCGTACATCTCACTCGCGAAGCCATTCAGGAACTTGAACAGAATGATGGTAAGACAAAGCAGAAATATTGGAATATAACAGGTCAAGGAACAGATCATACAGAATATGAATTCGTGGTAGAATATCCCAATGGTCACGAATACCGTCTTTCGCTTCATACCAAAATCTTTGGGGATACGGAATTCACTGATGTTATCGTCAGCTATCAAGGGAAAACTATTTCTACTTTTCCGGAATACTCTTCTCTACCCTGCAGATTTACTACCTCGTATTGGAACTTATGGCACGAAAACGGCCCTTATGGAGATTTCGTAGAAGTTACCATCCGCAAAGGTAAAGACGGCACACAAGAACTCTGTTTTAATCAAGGGAATTCAGAGATGTCATATTCATTGGAAAACGATTTTGACTATCTCCTTGGACAACAAAATTGCCTGATTGTGGGGTGTTCTAATTTGCTATCAAACGTCAATAGAATAGCTGAATTGGACACACATTGTGTATTTCGTAATCTGCTTATCTACGATGGCGCATGCCCTAACTGTCTCAATACCAAAATGGAAATAGACTTTGAGGAAAACATCACAAAATGTCCGCTATGTCACAGATGGTACGACCTGAATAATTACGGCACAATCATCCGAGGTAATGAAGGCGTTCCCCTTATTAGATATCCAGCCAGCTATAATGAATCTCTTCATCGCGTAGAAGTGATGAATCATTAAACTATCCCATCAGCAAATAAAAAGTTGAAAAGATAAGATAACTTTTCACTTCTTTTTAGTACCTTTGCACCCAGATTATAAACGTTTATAGAAGAAAATGGCATTAAAATGTGGTATTGTGGGACTCCCGAACGTGGGAAAGTCCACATTGTTTAATTGCTTGTCGAGTGCGAAGGCACAGGCAGCAAATTTTCCTTTCTGCACCATCGAGCCCAATGTGGGTGTGATCACCGTGCCCGATGAGCGTCTGACAAAACTCGCAGAGCTGGTACATCCAGGTCGTATCGTACCTGCAACTTGTGAAATCGTAGATATCGCAGGCCTTGTAAAGGGTGCCTCTAAGGGCGAAGGATTGGGCAATAAGTTCTTGGGGAATATCCGCGAGACGGATGCAATTATTCATGTGTTGCGCTGTTTCGAGGATGAGAATATCACCCACGTGGATGGCACCATCGACCCCATCCGCGACAAGGAAATCATCGATACGGAGCTGCAACTGAAGGACCTCGAGACCATCGAGAGCCGTCTGGCCAAGACGGAGAAGGCCGCTGCTGCTGGTAATAAGGATGCGAAGATAGAAGTAACGGTGCTGAAGGCCTATAAAGAGGTGTTGGAACAGGGTAAGAACGCCCGTATCGTGGAGTTCGAATCGAAGGACGAGCAGGATTGTGCCCGCAATCTCTTCCTGCTGACGTCGAAGCCCGTGCTTTATGTCTGCAATGTGGGCGAGGCTGATGCCAAAGACGGTAACGACTTCACCAAGAAAGTAGAGGCGCTTGCCAAGGAAGAAGGTGCTGAAACGATGATCATCGCTGCCAAGACAGAAGAGGATATTGCTGAGCTCGAGAGCTACGAGGACAAGCAGATGTTCTTGGAGGAATTGGGTCTCGAAGAGAGTGGCGTGAATCGCCTTATCAAGAAGGCTTACGCCCTGCTGAACCTTGAGACTTTCATCACCGCTGGTGAGATGGAGGTGAAGGCCTGGACGTATAAGAAAGGCTGGAAGGCGCCTCAGTGTGCTGGTGTCATCCACACCGACTTCGAAAAGGGCTTTATCCGTGCAGAGGTCATCAAGTACGATGACTATATCCAATACGGCTCCGAAGCAGCTGTCCGCGAGGCCGGAAAACTCGCTGTCGAAGGCAAGGACTACATTGTACAGGACGGTGATATCATGCACTTTAGATTCAACGTATAAGCTATGATGAACCTGCTGAATTTTATCGTCTGGAATCCGGACTTAGAGGCCTTCCATCTGGGGCCGATAACGGTAAGGTGGTATGGTCTGATGTGGATTATCGGATTGGCACTCGCCTATCTCGTGGTAAGACGGCTCTACAAAGAGCAGAAGATCAAGGATGAACTCTTCGATCCCCTCTTTATCTACTGCTTTTTCGGTATACTGATTGGTGCGCGTTTAGGCCATTGTCTCTTCTATCAGCCACAAGATTATTTGACCTCTTTCAAAGGCTTTGTAGAGATGCTGCTGCCCATTCATTTCCTGCCCGATGGAGGCTGGAAACTTACGGGTTATGCAGGCCTCGCCTCACATGGTGGTACGTTAGGTCTCATCATTGCCCTTTGGCTCTATGTCCGTAAGACAAAACTCAGCATCTGGACAGTACTCGACAATATCGCCATCGCCACAGGAACGACGGCCTGCTTTATCCGCTTGGGTAACCTTATGAACTCTGAGATTATCGGTAAGATTACGGATGTTCCCTGGGCCTTTATCTTCGAGAAGGTTGATGGCATGCCTCGCCATCCTGGCCAGCTTTATGAGGCCATCGCCTATGCCCTACTCTTCTTCATCATGTGGGCCCTCCACAAGAAGATGCCAGAGAAAATAGGCACTGGCTGGTATTTCGGCTTCTGTCTGACTTATATCTTCACCTTCCGTTTCATCATCGAGTACACCAAGGAGATCCAGGAAGCCTTCGAGGCCACTCTCCCACTCGACATGGGACAAATCCTCAGTATTCCATTCATTATCATTGGTGTCTACTGCATGGTAAGAGCCAAGAAAGTTGTTAATTCTTAAGATGAATAGATTGATAAAACGTCTATTCGCAATAGGCGGTCTATGCTGTATGCCAATGGGCATATATGCCTATGATATAACCGTTGATGGCATCTATTACAATATTCTTTCAGAAGAAGAAAAGACGCTCTCTGTAACGAACAAAGACGAATGGATTACAGACTATGTAGGCGACATTGAGATACCAAGTTCTGTAGAATATAATGGTCAAAGCTGGAGTGTCGTTGCCATCGAAGCAGACACATTCAAAGATCATGCGATACTGAATTCTATCGTCCTTCCAGAAGGCATTAGGACGATACCCGATTATGCTTTTCGCAACTGTAATGAAATGCACACAGTTGTACTTCCCAACAGCATCGATTCCATTGGAAACCGTGTATTCTTGGCATGTAGCAGATTGGAAAGCATCAACATACCAGAGCATGTTTCTTTTATCGGATCCTACTTGTTCGAGGACTGCATTGAACTGAGAGTGATTGTACTCCCAGAGGGCATTACCACCATTCCAGAAGGAATGTTCTTCTATTGTGAAGGACTGGAATCAGTGAACATCCCTTCCACTGTTACCACCATCGGAGATTTTGCCTTTATGGATTGCTTACAACTCAAGTCTGTTGTCTTTCCTGAAAATCTCCAAACCATTGGCGATAATGTATTCGACGAAAGCGGACTGACATCTGCTGATGTTCCTAACAGTGTGACCTCCATCGGTGCATTTGCCTTTGCCCACTGCCAAGACCTGACATTTATACATCTGCCCGAGAACCTTAAAGTCCTCAGCCAGGCTATACTTAGCGGTTGTCCCTCACTGACATCGCTGACTATTCCAAAGACGCTTGAAATCATAGGAGAAAGTGCTTTGGGGGGATGCACAAGTATCATGTCTCTGGATATTCCTGAAACCGTTTGTTCTATTGGAAACGGTGCTTTTGGCAGCACTGGCATCTCAACGCTGATTCTACCCTCAGGCATCACAGACATTGGTGAATACACCTTTGGCAATTGTCCTAATCTTGTCTCTATGGTTATACCTGATGGTGTTGAACATATTGGGGAAGGTGCCTTCGCGGGCTGTTTCTCATTAGAATCCGTTACCTTGCCCAACAGCATCAAATATATGGATAGTTGGGTGTTTCAGGAGTGCTCAAGCTTGAAAGAAATCATATTTCCTGACTTATTAGATGAGATTTCTCCCTGGATGTGCATTCAGTGCACCAATCTCAAAAAAGTTGTTATACCTGAACACGTAGAGTTCATAAAAAGCTATGCCTTTTGCGACTGTACATCTTTGACAGACTTCTATTGTCTTGCAAAGGCCCCCCCTCTCATAGCTGTATCTTTCGGAGATACACCAATTGAGCAGGCAACCCTGCATGTGCAAAAGGAGTCATATTATAGTTATAAAAGTACGGATCCTTGGAGCCGTTTTGGCAATATCAAGGTTATCGAGGAAGGAGAACTGGGCATTGGCACCCTTCATAATGACGACCTCCCCCCTATCTATTATGACCTGAACGGTCATCCGTCAGTTTCACCTCACAAAGGCATTAACATACTGCAAAAAGCCAACGGTAAGACAATCAAAACACTCAATAATTGAAAAGATGAAAAGAACAGTTTTATCTATTATGCTTGCAGCCCTGACGATGGGCGCAGTAGCACAAAGCGCAGACAGCATCCGCGTTAAAAACGACACGACAGAAACGAAGAAGATTTACGCTCAGTTCCCAGGCGGGAAAGAGGCACTGAAACAGTTCCTGAAGAAGAACGTACAGTATCCTGATGCAGCGCAGGACTACGATGTAGAGGGAGAAGTTATCATGACGTTCTTCGTCAATGAAGACGGCTCAGTATCGGACATCTCTGCCCACGATTGCAAGATTAACCGCTTCAATACAACCAGATTCTCGCAGGAGACAGAATCCAAGCAGAAAGAGTTGAAAGAGCAATTCGCCAAACTCTTCGCCAAGGAGGCCTACCGCGTCATTAAGAAGATGCCGAAATGGACTCCTGGCAAATTAAATGGAAAGATCATGCGGACGAAATATAACCTCCCCATCAACTTCGTCAATCCCAACAAATAATAAGTACTAAGTATCAAAAATTAAGCGCTACTTCTCGCTTGGGAAGTGGCGCTTATTTCGTGATAAGATGCACTTATTTGCCAGAGACGATTTTCTTGATGTCGTTGAGCTTATTGAGGGCTTCGAGGGGCGTAAGATTGTTCACGTCGAGGCCGAGGATTTCATCGCGGACTTGGCAGAGGACGGGATCGTCGAGTTGGAAGAACGAGAGCTGCATACCCTCGCGAGAGGCGGCGATTTCAGCTGTGGGCTTGCCTACGCTGCCTACGGAAGCATTTTCGGCCTCTAACTGCTTTAAAATCACGTTGGCGCGCTTCACTATCGAGCGAGGCATACCTGCAATCTCTGCTACGTGGATACCAAACGAGTGCTCACTCCCACCCCGCTCTAATTTACGCAGGAAAATCACCTTGCCATCAACCTCCTTTACTGAGACGTTGTGGTTTTTGATGCGTGAGAAGTTCTTCTCCATCTCGTTCAGCTCGTGATAGTGCGTCGCGAAGAGTGTACGAGGATGTCCTTTGGCATTTTCGTGGAGATATTCTACAATCGCCCAAGCGATGGAAATACCATCGTAGGTAGAAGTTCCTCGACCTAATTCGTCAAACAAAACCAGCGATCTTGATGACACATTATTAAGGATATTCGAAGCCTCCGTCATTTCCACCATAAAGGTAGATTCTCCCAAGGAAATATTGTCTGAGGCTCCCACACGGGTGAATATCTTATCCACGAGACCGATTCTCGCGGCCTCTGCGGGCACGAAACAACCTATTTGGGCCAGTAGTACTATCAATGCCGTTTGACGCAGCAGCGCCGATTTACCAGCCATATTCGGACCAGTAATAATGATAATCTGCTGGCGCTCATTGTCGAGCAGGATATCATTAGGCACATAACGCTCCCCAAGAGGCAGCTCTTTCTCAATCACAGGATGACGGCCTTGCTTGATATCGATGACCTCCGTAGAATCAATTACAGGACGTACATATTTATTCTCCTCAGCAGCCTTCGCAAAACTCAGCAAGCAATCAAGATGAGCGATGATGTTCGCATTGATCTGTATCTGAGGGATATATTCCTGCATACCCAGAATCAGCTCATTAAAGAGCTTGGCCTCCAAGGATAGAATCTTATCTTCAGCGCCTAATATCTTCTCTTCGTATTCCTTCAGTTCCTGCGTGATATAACGCTCTGCCTGAGCCAGCGTCTGCTTGCGAACCCATTCTGCTGGCACCATATCTTTATAGGTATTGCGCACTTCAAGGTAATAGCCAAACACATTATTATAGCCTATTTTCAGTGAAGAAATACCTGTTTCTGCAGCCTCACGCTCCTGAATCTTCAGCAGATAGTCTTTTCCGCTATAGGCGATGCTACGTAACTCATCGAGTTCAGCATTTACACCATCGCGAATCACGCCTCCCTTAGCTACCAACTGTGGTGGATCATTCTGGATTTCCTTCTCGATTCTATCTCTTAACGACTCGCAAAGATTCAACTGCTCCCCTACCCGCTTCAAGGCTTCGTTGTCAGCATAAAGACAAGCCGTCTTGATGGGGTGAATAGCCTGAAGGGCCGTCTTCAGCTGCACCACCTCACGAGGCGATACGCGCCCTACAGCCACTTTCGAGATGATACGCTCCAAATCGCCAATGCGATGAATCTGCTCATCGATGCACTGACGGAAATCGGGCTCGCGATAGTAATATTCCACAATGTCTAAGCGCTCATTGATAGGCTTTTCGTCCTTCAGCGGAAATACCAACCAGCGACGCAGTAGACGGCCTCCCATAGGACTTACCGTTTTGTCGATGACATCAAGCAAAGATTTGCCATCATCCTGCATCGGATGGATCAGCTCCAGACTGCGAATCGTGAACTTATCCAGTCGCACGTACCTATCTTCTTCGATGCGTGAAATAGACGTGATATGACCTATCTGGGTATGCTGCGTCTGTTCGAGGTATTGTAGGATTGCTCCTGAGGCGATGACACCGTTCTGCAGATGGTCTACGCCAAAGCCCTTAAGATTCTTTACGTGGAAATGTTTCAGCAGCTTTGTTCGCGCAGTCTGTTCAGTAAACACCCAGTCATCGAGTTCAAAGGTAAAGAACTTATTGCCAAACTTCTGCTCAAACAGCTGCTTTTTGCCTCGCTCGAAGAGTACTTCCTTAGGCGAGAAATTCGCCAACAGCTTCTCCACATAATCGACAGTACCCTCGCCTGTCAGAAACTCTCCTGTGGAGATATCGAGGAAGGCCACGCCACAAGCCACTTTTCCAAAATGCACGGCAGCTAAGAAGTTATTTTCCTTATAGTTCAGCACATTGTCGGAAAGTGCCACACCAGGCGTCACCAATTCCGTGATACCTCGTTTGACGAGCTTCTTCGTGAGTTTGGGATCTTCGAGCTGGTCGCAGATGGCCACGCGCTTGCCAGCCCTGACGAGTTTTGGCAGATAGGTATCGAGGGCGTGATGGGGGAATCCTGCCATCTCGTCGCCCTTGTTGTAACCGTTGTTCCTGTGTGTCAGCGTGATACCAAGAATCTTCGCAGCCGTTACGGCATCCTCACAATAGGTCTCGTAGAAGTCGCCACAACGGAACAGCAGCACCGCATCAGGATGCTTTGCCTTCAGGTCGAAGAACTGCTTCATCATCGGGGTGAGCTCCCCGTCTTTCTTTGCCATCTTTACTGTTCTTTCGCAAATTCATTTGCAAAGTTACGAAGATTTTCCGAAACGGCAAAATGATTGCCTCGTTTTTGCATGAAAAATAAAACTCCCTGCAGAACGAATCCGCAAGGAGTTTCTTTTATGAATTCCCCAAAAGGGTAGGGGAGTATGATTACTTCTGAATCAACTTCTGACCATCCTTAATCACAACACCCTTATAGTTAGCATCAACACGCTGACCTGCGAGGTTGAAGATATAGCCATCGCCAATCTTTGCAGTCTTCAGAGCCTTAATAGCTGTAGTACCAGCGGTGATCTCAATCTTGTAGATGTGGCAACCGTTGGTGTTGTAGACAATCACGTCGCAGTCCTTATCGATGGTCCAAGAGTGAGCTTCCTTTGTCTTCGGAGCGAAAGTATCACCAATCTTAGTAGCAGCATCCACAAGATTATCAGCATCAAGACCAGTGTAAAGCTCTACACCACGACCTTCAGAAGTCTTATGAGACTCTACCTCCATTGTAATCGTAGAACCAGCCTTTACATCAGGAATCGTGAAGCAAGGAATCTTCTTCTTGCCGCCACCTAACCACAGGTATGCACCACCAGCATACTCACTGAGAGCCACAGGATAGTTGACTGCGATAGCCAGCGAACGAGCAGTAGAATAAGTGCTATTCCAAACGAGGCCCTTCAGCTCCTCAATTACAACGCCGTTAGCAGACAATGTACCATCAGCATTGGGCTCAGCTACACTCCAGAAACAGTTGTCCTTAGAAGTCTCAGTAGGCTCTCCATCAGCCTCAGCAACATCCTTCTTTTCAACGTCGCTCCAACCAGCAGTCTTGCTGGCAGCAGCATCGGCCTTCAGATTTGCAATAGTCGCATCGCTCCACTTCGTGAAGTCCCAAACCTTACCCTCAGCAGCAGCCTTCTTGATGTTTAAAACCTTTACATTCTTCAGTTCAACCGTTTCCTTATAGGTTGTGCGCTCACCTTCTACTGTCAGTTCGTCGCCAACCTCGATACCCCAAACATCAATGGAGTTGTTCTTGCCTGCGTTACCTTCCTTGTCAAGAGTGCCATAGATGTATAACCTACCTGTTGCATCTTCCAGATACCAGTTACCATAAGTAGTATTTGCAATTTCTACGCACTTACCTGTTACACGATAGAATGTGCCATCAGTACCAGCCAGGATTTCTGCACAAGTAGCAGTCGTCACGTCATCTTGAGGATCGGGATCTTCACCGCCCTCTTCCTTGGTCTTGCCATTCAGTGAGTAGATGTAGGCTTTCTTTGAAGAAGTCTCAGGTGTATTGCCCTTGTAATTAACTACCTTTCCGCAAATGATAACCTCATCGCCCACTTTAATCTGCGTGTTACCCTCAACCCAAGCTTTGTTCTCCAGATAGTTGACAGAGTAGCACTGGAAAGTGAAATCATTCTGTCCATCAGCAGAGATAAAGAAGGTTGCAGTTCCATACTGAGCACTGAACTCATACTTAATACTTGCAATCTTACCCTTGATGTAAATATCCTGATCATAAACCTTATCCTTTTCAAGAGAACCAGCAAAGATGTTGGCCTGATTCGGTGACATAGGACTCTCAAGAATTCCAAGACCTCCTTGCTCGTTATCTATCAACATTTTTATCATAGACTTAATAAGAATTCTTGAATAACCAAGGAAATCTCTCGAGGATACAACAATCAGCGTGGCACCGTCTCTTTCCACAGAATCATAGCCCTCTTTTTCAGCATTGGCTTTAGCATCGATCTCGGCAAGCGCAGCAATAACCTCAGAGGGGAATGTAACGAATGCCTTACAAGCTGAGCAGATCTCGTTCTCAAAGTCGAACAACACCTTTCCAGATACGTTAATCTTGTTTTCTTCAGATTCACCCATCTTTGCTAAACCTGTGAATTCGAATACTGTTTGGTCACCATTATCAGCAATAGAGCCTGAAGTGAGGTCAAACTTTGCCAACAGGCCTGAGTTATTTGGATTATCAGGATTGTCAGGCGTAGTACCACCTTCACCTAAAGTCACAACAATACTACTAATCTGAGTATTCTTTTCAACCATAAAAATAGCAGACATTGTGGCACCAGTAAAGACTCTCTCTTCGCTTAATGATCCGTCAGTGGGTTTAAGGTTAAAGTTCTTGCTATGGGCATTAAACTCAATCTTGGTAATTGGCTGTCCTGAAGACAACACGGTAAACGTTCCAGAATACATACGCAGACGGGGAGAGGAGGCCCAGATACGGCTGGGATTTGATGCATCCTCAGCAGGAGCAACTATAACCATAACACCATCTACTGGAGTCGATGTGGTGGCTTCAGTGAAATCACCATCGCCAACATAACTGTCACCAGAACCTGATGAAACTCCTTTGAGGGTGGGGAAGAGTGTCTGATAGTCGTTATCGAAATCAATGGTCACGGTCTTCTGTGCGAAGGCGTTTCCCAAGAACATAGCCATTAAGGCAACAAACGAATAGCGTAATAATTTGTTCATAAGCGTTTTTATTAAAGTTAAATATGTTAGTTGTAAATACTAAGTTAAGACAGCCCGCCTCATCGAAGTAAGCAGGCTGTCTATTAGGATTCAACTTATTAAGCGAATGGGTTCTCGGTGGGATAGAAGTTACCCTTCGGGAAGTTGTAGTCGATCTCCTCAACGGGGATACCCATGTACTTCAGCACCTCCCACAGATACTTACCAGCGTGCTCGAACATCACAGCTGCGTGGTGCGGATAGTGCTTCTCAATCAGGACGTGACGATAGAAGCGGCTCATGTTCTTGATACCGAAGATACCAATAGAACCGAATGAGCGTGTAGCCACAGGAATAATCTCACCCTGAGCGATGTAAGCACGGAGCTTGGTATCAGCAGTAGACTGCAGACGATAGACTGTAGCCAGACCCGGCTTCAGGTCAC
>Ga0310786_10006872_pt1 | contig 14985 bp, 13 predicted proteins | sample AusTroGonzalo_MG_FD_203881 | JGI IMG/M metagenome (GOLD analysis project Ga0310786, IMG submission 203881) | Bovine rumen microbial communities from tropical cattle in Woodstock, Queensland, Australia - Gonzalo_03 (v2) (version 2) | ecosystem: Host-associated > Mammals > Digestive system >... | reverse complement strand
AACTTGACTCAGGCCAACTTGATTTCGGACGAGATTCAGGACGCGGATCCGGATTGCGTAAGCACGGCATCCCTCGAAGAATTGTTGGTCAAGCTCTGGATCGGCAACGCCAAGAGCTATAAGAAGATTATTGTGAATTAGAGCAACGAGGTCGGTCGCAAGCTCCCTTTGAGATATGAGCACGGGCTAAAGCCCTTTGAGCAAAATTCAAAGCGAACGAAATGAGCGACCTCACTACTCATAGGGGTGAAACCCCGACCTCAAACCTACGAATCCCTCAAAGCGAATGAAATGAGCGACCTCACTACTCAAAGGGGCGAAGCCCCGACCTCAGCACCTCTTAGAGTCAGAGTTATCGGTGGCGGGCTTGCGGGCTGCGAAGCGGCACTCCAATTGGCGAGCCGCGGTTTTCAAGTGGATCTTTACGAGATGCGGCCCAACAAGCAGACGCCCGCTCACAGGGATGGCCACTTGGCTCAGCTCGTCTGTTCGAACAGTTTCAAGGCGTTGGGCATTACAAGCGCACACGGACTTTTAAAAGCGGAACTCACGCTGCTCGGGAGTTTTTTGCTGGACTGCGCCCGCGAAGCGGCTGTTCCTGCAGGCGATTCCCTCACCGTGAACCGCGATATTTTTAGCGAACTTGTCGAAAAGAAGATTGCGGAATTCCCGAACATCACACTCCGTCGCGAAGAAGTGACGAGCCTCGAAGGCGATTGCCCGACGCTTGTTGCAGCAGGGCCTTTAGCAAGTGATACTCTCGCCGACGATATTTTCAAGCGTCTCGGCAGCAACCGCCTGCATTTCTTTGATGCCATCGCTCCCGTCGTCGAAACGGACAGCATCGACTTTGACCACGCTTTTTACCGCAACCGCTGGGAAAAAGGTGAAACCGCCGATTTCATCAACTGCCCGCTCGACAAAGAAACTTATACGGAATTCGTTCGCAAGCTCTGCGAAGCCGAAGCGACCGAGCCCCGCCCCTTCGAAAAGCGGGAACTTTTTGAAGGTTGCCTCCCGGTCGAAGAAATGGCCCGCCGCGGCTACGAAACGCTCCGCCACGGCCCCATGCGCCCGATAGGGCTTGGGCTTGGAAACAACGGCCATTTGTGGTATGCCGTGATTCAGCTCCGTGCCGAAAACAAACAAAAAACGTTATTCAACATGGTCGGTTTCCAGACACGCCTCAAGTGGGGAACGCAAAAGGAAATCTTCACGATGGTGCCTGCACTCCGCAATGCGAAATTTGCGCGCCTTGGCTGCATGCACCGCAACACGTTCATAGAATCGCCGAAGTTCTTGGACGCAACACTCCGGCTACGCCCGGAACTTGATTGCGCCAAAGGCATTCCACCCACATGGTTTGCAGGACAAATTACCGGCTCCGAAGGTTACACCGAAGCGGTGGCAACCGGTTGGTACGCCGCATGGAACATGGCCCAGACGCTTTTGCACGGACATGCCGACCCGCTCCCGGAAGAAAGTTGCATCGCCTCTCTCATGAACCGCCTTGTCGAAGAAAACGAGGACTTCCAGCCGATGAATTTCAACTTCGGACTCCTCCCCCACCAAGACGGGCTCAAGAAAAAGAACAAAAAGGAAATCCTTGCCGAGAACGCAAGACGTGCGGTACTCGAATGGATTGCAGAGCATAAAAATGCGTGACGAGATTCGACAGGCGATTTTAAGTCAAGAACTTAAGGACGGGGACATGCTTCCGTCTGTCCGTAAACTCATGAAAACTTTTAACGTCTCGTCGGGAACCATCCAAAGCATTCTCAAAAAGCTCGCCGAAGAAGGCTTAATTTACAGTATTCGCGGCAAGGGATATTTCTGGGGCAAAGCCCCCGATGCAAGCGATTTAGCACAAATTCTTTCAAAAACGGTTCACCGAGAAACCATCCTCGAACGTCTTGAAAGAGAGTTTTCGACGGACTGGGAAAAAGGATTCCTCGACCCGAACAAGAATTTGCCTCTCGCAAAGGAACTCTCCGACCGTTACAACGTTTCGCAGACGATTCTCCGCAAATTTCTGATTCATAAAGTAAATCAAGGAATCCTCGTCCGCAGCGGGCGTTTGTATGCATTTGCTTCCCCGCTAAAGACGAAGACCGTCAAAAGTTTCAGCGAGATTCTGTTCGTCACGCGATGCAATTCGTGGGGCGGTTTTACCGCCGAAAGCGAACGCGAACTCGACTTTTTGCGATTAGTTTATCAGACCGCAGGCGAACAACATTTCAAGCTCATTCTGCTCGGAATCAACGAAGAAAGCGGCAAGCTCATTGACCGCAGCGGAAAAATTTGCCACCTCACAGACTACCCCAATGCCATCGGAGCCGTACTTTCAACGTTGCTTGTACAAAAGCCGCATGCGCTTTTGCAACTTTTTTACGCAGTCAAGTACCCCGTTTCTGTTTGGTGGGAACAGCCCGTACAAGATATTCCGCCGCGTTTTTTAAGCAAGAACAATTGGGCTTTTTTCAACTCGACGTTCGGCGAATTTCCGGGCCAGCAAATGGGCAAATACCTTTTGCAAAAAGGTTTCAAGAAGATCTGTTATTTTTCGCCTTATCACAACAGCTCCTGGTCGAAAGACCGCTTGACAGGCCTTATCAGTTCTGGGCTAGAAGTCATTGCATTTACCGATGATGAATTTGCAAGTCCTTGGGATTACAAGGAAATCGCAAGAACGATGGTACCAAGGCTTTCTGTCGAAACGTACGCACGCAATCTCGTCAAGAAAAAGCTACAGCATTTTGTACAAAATGTTCCCGCCGATTGCAATTGCTGGGTTTGCGTGAACGACGAAGTCGCAGGGCTCTTCTACGAAATCAGCGACGACGGCGATTGCATTTTGCCCGGAGACAAGACGGATCCGAACGTTCTCGGATTCGACAATTCCGCCGAAAGCTATTTGCTCCGCATAGCATCTTACGACTTCAACACGAGCGCCCTCATCAAGCAAATATTCTACTACATCGAGAATCCCGACGGATTCGGCAATAAAAAACGCCTGCACCAAATTTTAGGGCAGGTCATTGAGAAATAAGCGGCGTCGCCGCAGTAGGAAGTAAGAAGTAGGCAGTAGACAGTGGTTTGGAATGCTGTAGAAACCTTTCAACAATCCTGTCTTAACCACTGCTCACTAACCACTCTTACAGTAGCCCCCTTTGAGGTATGAGCAAGCGCAAAAACTCAGTACTCAAAGTGAGCCTTTAGCGAACGAGCTCAAAGCGACCTTGGGAGCGACCTCACAACCTCTAAACGTTCTTATTCACAATAATCGTCTTGGCTTCGAAGGTTTCGCGGTCGATCCACTTGACCATAAGCGAGACTTTGTTGTCTTCGTTGAGTGCATCCCAGTATGCTTTAAGCGTTTCTTCGGCACTGTCGAAAATCGGCATGAGCTTCGGGAATCCGTTGAAACTCGGAATCGGCTTGCCGTCTGTTTCGTACGTGCTGATGAAGTGGCCAAGACCCGGGAGAGCCTTTTCGAATTCAAACGTCATGCGTTCGCAGCCAGCGTCTTCGCAGTTGTCCCTGCTCTTGAGGATGGAGAGCTTATAGACAGCCGGTTCAGCATTCTTGTAGTGGATGCCGGAAATACGCGGCGTGAAGTTCGGGGCATCGTCTTCGTACTGGCGAGTGCGGAGAGCACTTTCGAACGTGCCACCGAGCTTGATGGCGTCGTAAATGGTATCGGTCTGGTCGCCGTTCGTGATGATCTGCACGTCCTTCGTGTGGCGAGCCGGATAGTAAATGATGAGGTGCGGGTCCGTGAGCTTCGATTCGTCGAAAGCTTTGGTCTTCATGAATCCCGTATCGGCTTCGATTTCAAAAACGCGGTTACGGCTGTTCACGCTGCGGCCCATGATCCAGTAAACCTGCACAAAGGACTTGCCATCGGCGCTCGTGCCAAGCACAATGCCACGGCCAGGATACGGATTCTTGGAAAGGTCGGTAAAATTCTGTTTTGCTTCGTCGATGTAAGACATAGTAGCTCTGAGGTCGCGCCCATGGCGCTTTGAGGTGTGAGGTCGGCGCAAAGCGCCTTTGAGGTTTAGGCACAACTGCGCGTTTTTTGCAAATATAAAAAAAGGAGGGGTTGCCTCCTTTTGCACTTGGAAAATTTGAGCATTCTATTCGCATTCCGCTTCGATTTTATCGAGATGCTTGTTCAACGATTTTTCAAAATATCTGGCAAATCGGTCGGCATTTTCTATTTCCTTGTTCAGATAGACGGAATCGACCTTGACGTGGTTGGGAACGCCATCGCCGCACGCTCCGGCATTTTTAATACTCTCGAATATGTGCGGGTATGATTTCATAAAATACGTTGAATCCCCTGAAATGTAATCATCCATGCTGTAACAAGGGCTTATCCCGTATTCTGTTGCAGAATGCGTCATAAAGAAGAAATTGTCCTTGATGTTCTGGAGGCAACTCTTGCGACTTTCGGGGAAATACTTCGCTTCAGGGCTATCCAGAATCGTCTTCGCACGTTTGGTAACAATAGCGTCGGCATATTCGTCGCCACCGCTTCGAGCCTCGTTAAAAAGCGTCTTGCAATATTGCTTTGTGGTCACGCAACTATCCGTAGTCGGATTGACTTCTTTTGACGCCGCAATCAAGGAATCCGCGTTGAGGAACTCGCTTCGGGCAAAAGATGTCTTTTTGGAGCTGGAACCAGTCCCATCCCCGGAACTCGACGAATCGCCTTGGCTAGAGCTGGATTCCGCAGTCGTTGAATCGGCCCCCGCACTATTGTCGCTAGTACAGGCGGTCCAAGCAATAGCGGCAAGACCGAGCAGAATTTTATTGAAACATTTGTGCAACATCATTTTACCTCCAGCAAATATATAGAATTATCATTTTACCAATCGCATTTCATTTCTCAAAATCTAAGCCTATTTACACTCTTCCTCGATATTCTCAAGAAAATAATTTACAGCATTCTCGAAATCATTCGCATATCTTTCGGCATTAACTTTTTCTTTATTCAAATAGGTGGAATCCACCTTGACATGATTGCGAACGCCATCTCCGCAAATTCCGGCGATGTTTATTTTCTCGAAAATATAGGGATCATCTATATGGAAAATTGAATCACCGCGAAAGTAGTCATCCGAAGCGTAGCAAGGGCTTACTCCATATACTGTAGTCGGATGAGTCATTGCGAAAAAGTATTTACTTTTTTCTTGAAGATAGCTTTTGCAACGTTCCGTGAGAGTTTCCGCTTTAGGACTATCGAGAATTTCATCAATTCGCTTTTCGAACAAAGCGTCCGCAACCTTAGAACCGCTATAAATTTCGCCAGTAAGCGTTTCACAGTAATTCTTTACGGTAACGCATGAATCCGTCGTCACCTTCGGCTGCCTTGCCTCAGCTATCAAAGAATCAGCATTGAATAAATCCTCCCTCATGAGGGAAGCTTTCCGTGAGCTGGAACTCGCCAAATCGCCAAAGCTGGAACTTGATTGTTCAACAGAACTAGACGAATCGCCAAAGCTAGAACTTGATTGCTCAACAGAACTAGACGAATCGCCTTGGCTAGAGCTAGATTCCGTTAAATCGCCCGCAGAACTCGTAGGCACTTGTTCATTAGCACCTGTGCCACTGTCGCTGCTACAGGCAGTCCAAATAAAAGCAACTAGCCCCAGTAGAAATTTGCCGATATATAAACGAAATGACATATCACCCCCTGATTTTGACAAATTATAATAAACATTTATGATTTGTGTTTTCACACCTTCCCTTTCTATCTATTTTCAATTGGCATTGTCAAATAACCTTCATATACAAGATAATTTGCATTTGAGAATTTGGGAGTTTTCTCTATATTGAAAGAAACAAGCGTCGGGCACAAGCATGAAGGAATTGGTTCAGACAAATCTATGTTCGAACTTTTTTTCGTTTCGACATAAAGCGTGTCGTTCGACGCGGTGACATTAATCTCCTCAAAAATAGTGCCACAATAAACGTCAACATCGTCTATATAAACTCTGTCGAATTTATCATCAACGGCGGAGCGTATAGCAACAGTTCGATTTTCCGTGGCCGTATCCAAAACATCGGGAATCAAATTTACGTCAGACTCACCGGCCTTGGCGAGAATATTCTTGCATTCGGCATTGATCAACGATGCGGATTGAGTTGCCGAAGAATCAGAGATTGACTGATTTCCGGGAACAGGCCCAGGCACTACATCATAAACAATTCCCCAATGTTTCAAGAACTTGATATCGGCATCGAGAGGATCGATATTAAAATAATGGTCTGTAATGCACATGCAATCTGTTACTACCCCAACCGTGTAAGAAAGTATCAGCGTATCAAGAGAACGTTGGTTATTGAATACAACTTCACCAACACCACAAGCGTCCGTCAAATTCGGGATGACGACCTGATATGCTCCATTTTCGTCAGTAATCAAATACGCTTTGGGATTTTCCGATGCATCTTTCAGCAAAACATTATCATAAGGATGACCGTTGCACGCCCCCATTTTGAGCGACACATTCCGCGTGGAATCCAATACAGCCGTACCACCGCCAAGCGGACGGTTCTCAGGAACACTCACAGATGAATTATCCGAGCAAGCAACAATCATCAGCAATATACCAGCAGCAATTATCTTATTCATAATCCGTCTCCTTTAAATTGAATTGATTTTTACAAAGCGGTTTCTTTGGTGTTATACCATTTTCATGTTTATAATATAAGTTTTATCATCTTCAAAATCAATAAAAATACTATACAGAATTAATTATTTTAAGCAATTTTAGACATTTTTATAAAAATATTTGCAGCGTTTAGAAAAATACTATACATTTCGTATAATACAAAAAAAACAGCCTTCCAAGAAAGCTGTTTTCATTGTTCAAGCAACAATCAGCATCTCAATTGAAATAACTGATGCCGGAACGGAGTCCGGCATGACAGACTTTAAAAGGAAAACATCAACGTCAATTACTATAAATTGCGGTTCGTTTGCAGCTTATGGGGTTTGCACTAAAATGGGTTGTTTATGGTCGAAAACGGTATAGTTGAAATATGAATAAGCCTTATCGAGCGTGAAGGTCGCTTTCGCGGCACAGCTGCAATCGTAAACCATCCCCTTGCTCCGGGAGAAATTCACGTACAACGTATCGGTTTCAATATTGACGATTGGATTATCGGAATTCACTTCATCCATGAATTCTTTCTGCTTTTCCGCAGCGCAAGGAATATCGAAATAGACACCCAGCAAGGACACATTTACAGAATCGCCTTCGACGCTCTTGTATGCCACAGGAGAGCCGACATCAGAAGCGACTTGTGGAGCATCCAAATCTACATAGATAACGTCTTCAATGCACTGGATCGAGAAATTCCTCGCCGTCGTCGGGAAGTCTGGAACATCAATGGCATCCGACGAACTGCTAGCGCCTTCAATTTGTTCGCTCGACGAATATGTTGGGGTAACAATTGTGTTTGAAGAACTGCTCAACACGTTCGCTTTATTCGACGAACTAGAAAGACTCGCAACCTCTTTAGAACTACTGCTAGACGAATTATCCGGTGTAACAACTGGATTTTCCGAAGAGCTACTAAGAACAACATCTTCCTCAGAAGACGTGCTACTGTTTTGAGCAACGGTATTGGGATCGATGGTTCCCCCAGCAACGTTATCGCTGGAGCACGCCACCCAAAGCAAAGCTATAATAGGACTGACTGAAAAAATGACTTTGTTAAGCATGACGCAGCTCCTTAACTTTATCCGTAACCGGGAAAAACTGAAAATTGATTCGGCAAACTTGATTCAAATCTTTGTACTCGTTCGCAATGGCCAGCACTCTTCGGCAACAGTCATCAATTTCCTTGACGATTCTCTCGCTCGCCGCCTCGTTTACGCTAAGCGTCACCCCAGTAAAATGGCGTTCTTTCGCGGAATAGCGGTCGATAGCACGCATTGCCATGCCCGCCATTTCTTTTTGCATAGCACGAATGGCCAGCGGCAAAGCCTCTTTCGAACCAATGACGTTTTGCTCTGTTTGAGAATAAACTTTTTCGCCGTCTTTTTTCAGGAACCCGGCTTTAACCAAAAAATTCAGGACATCCCGCACTTCTTCGGCAGAGACATGTTCCTTGCATTCGTCGGCAATATCGCGAGGACTTGCTCCCGGCATAATCGGAATAAGTTCCCTCAAAACGGGATACTTCCACGATTCGTAATATTGGAACGCATCAGCATCGACAACATGCACTCTTTGCTCCAATGCGATTCTTTCCATTTCAAGCAGAGATGCCTTTTTGATGGAGTCCTTCTTTGCGTTGCCAAACATCACCATTTCACGAAAATATTCTTCCTCGAATCCGACAAGCCCCATCGCGCGAGCCACATTCGCAATCTTCGGCTTGCCCAGCTTGCTCTCGCCTTTGCATACAAGTTGCAAAAAATTCGGCGAAGAAAAACCGGCGCTTTTGCAGAATTCTCGCCAAGAGAACGCCCCCAGACGTTTGCGCTCGTCGTAATAATCCTGTATATAGAGGCGGTAATCCTTATATTCGAGAATAGATTTCATGACTATTAATATAGGTTTTTATTTCGTGGCAAGCAATATACATGCACTATACAAAAATACTAAATGCGATAAAATACAGCAAATTTAGGTTTTATTTTTTAAGGTTTTAGTAAAATACTATACAAAGTGAATAGTATAGGATGACAACGTTGAGAGATCTAAACCTGATACCTGAAACCTGACCCCTAAAACCTATCACCGCTTCGGATTGTAATTGTTCATCAGAATCATCGCGAGGGTGACACAGAACATCACCACGCTTCCGACGATTACTTGCTGCTTGTGGTCGTATTCGCGTTTGACGTAAGACGGATTTTCCTCGTTCAATTCTTGGAGCGTCGGGCCTGTCGCAAGCTTCGTGGAATCGATGCCATAGACTTCGGCTATCTGCTCGTCAGTCATGTTCAGCGTTGTCATGCGGGCGCTGTCGAGTTTATCGAGTTTGTCCGCAGCGAAAGAAGGAGCTGCCAAAGCACAGAGCAAAAGAAACGCAACAACAAGGCGCTTCGACTGGTTCGACAGGCTCACCAACCGATTCAGCGACCATGCTCCTTTCGTCGTTGACGCCTTCGGCGTCCGGTGCTGCACTTTGCAACCTTTTTTACTTTCGTCTCTCGTCTTAACACTCCTTGGATTCTATCGGGCTTTCAGCCCTCCAGAATGACAACGTTCTCGTGAATTTCAAACAACTCACTACACAAAGCACCCCATAAGGGGTGCGACCTCACAGCTCAGAACCTTATTCCTTAGCGAGCTTGTCGAGAATCTGGTTCACGAGGCCCGGGTTGGCCTTGCCGCCGGACTTGCGCATCGTCATACCCACGAGGAAGCCCTTGAGAGCGACCTTGCCGGCCTTGAATTCAGCGAACTGGGCAGCGTTAGCGGCGCAAACTTCACGGACCACAGCTTCGATAGCGGCAGTGTCGGTCACCTGCACGAGGCCCTTTTCCTTCACGATCGTTTCCGGATCCTTGCCCGTTTCGAACATTTCAGCAAACACCGTCTTTGCAATCTTGCCGTTGATGGTATTGTCGGCGATGAGGTTCACGAGCGTGCAAAGCTGTTCCGGCTTGATCTTGAGAGCGGAGAGACCGCCTTCCACATCCTTGAGCTTGGCGAGGAGTTCCGTGATGACCCAGTTGGCGAGCACCTTGCCGTTCTTGCAGTTCTTCGCGGCGGCGTCGTACCATTCGCTCACGTCGCGGTCTTCGGTCAGCACCTGGGCGTCATATTCGGAGACGCCGAAGTCCTTCATGAAGCGTTCGCGGCGGGCATCCGGCAGTTCCGGAAGCGTGCGGCGGATTTCATCGACGAATGCTGGGTCAGTCACGAGGCGAACCATGTCCGGTTCCGGGAAGTACTTGTAGTCGTGAGCGTCTTCCTTACTGCGAATCACGATGGTCTTGTCGGCATTGGGGTCGTAGCGCTTGGTGCACTGTTCGACTTCCTTGCCAGCATCGAGCGTCGAGGCCTGCAAGTTCATTTCGCAGTAGAGAGCCTTTTCGAGGTTCGTGAAGCTGTTCAAGTTCTTGATTTCGGCGCGGATACCGAACGGAGCGTCTTCGGAAGCGCGCAGAGAAATGTTACCGTCGCAGCGCATGTTGCCGTTTTCCATGTTGGCGTTCGAAACGCGGGTGTATTCGAGCGTCTGCTTGATCTTCTTCAAGACGAGCACGGCTTCTTCCGGGCTACGGATATCCGGTTCCGTCACGATTTCGCAAAGCGGCGTGCCGCAGCGGTTCGCGTCGAAGTGACTCTGCGTCGGGCTCATGTCGTGGATGAGCTTACCGGCGTCTTCTTCCATGTGGATACGGGTAATGCCCACGCGCTTCTTGGTGCCGTCGGCCTTCACGATTTCGAGCCAGCCGTTCTTGCAAATCGGATGGTCATACACCGGAAGTCCACCCGTCTGCGTAATCTGGTAACCCTTCGGAAGGTCCGGGTAGAAGTAGTTCTTACGGGTCCACATCGCGTTCAAGTCGATTTCGCAGTTGAGGGCAAGGCCCAAGCGAATAGCGTATTCCACCGCCTGCTTGTTCGGGACCGGCATAGCGCCCGGCATACCGAGGCAAACAGGGCAAACGTGCTTGTTCGGAGTAGTGTTCACTTCAATTTCACAACCGCAGAACATCTTTGTCTTGGTCGCAAGCTGACAATGGATTTCGAGACCGATAACGGGACAGTAATTAGACATGTTAAACTCCAGAAAATTTTACGGGCTATAATGTAGTAATTTAGTGGTTGGTGGTTAGCGGCAAGCGATTAAGAAACCGCAAATTATTGCAACCCGCAATCCTTTAAGGCTTTAAGGCTTTAAGGCGATTCTTTCTGTACTCAGCCTATATAAGACTCAGCCTATATAAGAATACGTTTAATTATTCGCATGCTGATACAAGATACTTTGTTGTAATACATACTAAATCAGCAATTTTGTTGTTTTAGTATGTAAAAATGAATAAAAAACAGCTTCAAAAACACTAAAACAGTCTTTAAATGCATTTTATCGCCCCAAAAGACCCCTAAAAGAACAAATTACAGGCGAAAATTACATACTAAAATCATTAAAACGTTTTTTTAGTATGTAACCAAACAAACTAATAATTCTCAATTACATACTAAAACGCATAAAAATCGTTTTTGGTATGTAAAACAGATTCGGAATTTCGCTAATGAACAGAAAAAGCTATATTCGCCAAACAAACCATTTAAAATAATAGACAAATTTTATGTGCGAAGAAGAAATTGTCTTTACAAAACGTTGTGCGGAGTCCTGGCTCAAGAGAATCCGCAACTTGGCGGGGTTCCTGGGGATGATACTCCCTTGGATTGCGTTAGTCGGAGCGACTATCGTTGCAAAAGCAAAACCGGAAATCATTCCCGACGACTTCTGGGAAACGTTGTCCATATCGGCGACGTATTACTTAACGCCTTCACTGACAGGGATTCTCACGACTGCGGCAATCGTGCTGATATGCTACAAGGGCTACGACTGGAAAGACGAGCTGGTTACGACCATATCCGGCATTTTCGGTTTGATGGTCGTCATCTTCCCTTGCGAATGTTCGCTTGCAAAAGGGACGGTTGGATTTTTCCAATTATCCGTGAGCATTTCAGATAAAATTCACTGCACCGCCGCCGTTCTATTCTTCTTGCTTTTGGCCATCAACAGCATATTCCTTTTCACACTCGGCGAAAGCAATACACCGCAGAAAAGAATCCGGAACATCATTTACAAAGTCTGCGGAATCGGAATGTTTTCTACTTTATTCTTGCTAATTTTGCCCATCAATTTCGATGCAAAAATTTTCGTGGTCGAATCAATCGCGCTCACATTCTTCGGAGTCAGTTGGCTCGTGAAAGGCCAGATTTTCGGATTGCTTGCCGACAAGCCGGCGTGTTGCACCGCAGCCTCCCCCACCGATGTTTCCGCTGACGCAACCGCAGAAACATCCTCCGACATATCCTCCGATGCAGATGACAACCAAGATGTCGGATGCTAACAACATATTTAAGCAATGTCATTTTTGAACAACTCTAAAAATAACACTGCGGATTCCAACGACGAGGACGACGTTCTCAAAGCCGAGAAATGGTGCGCGGACTTCAAGAAGAATCCCCTGAAAGCACTGCTTTTGTTCTGCATCTGGATTGTGCTCATCGCCATTTGCGCCAAAACGGTGTGGGAGTACTACCTCATAGGCTGGGAACTGCTCAAAACCGCAAAGGGAGGCATAGCAGAATTTGTCTTGATTATATCATTCTGCATGATTTTCAAGCAATCTGCCAAATTATTCAAGGGTTCCGAGCATGATGCGGCAAAATTTTTACTCCGAGCTGTAGGCGTAATCATGGTCTGCGCAAGTATCCTTACCGCGATTATTGCAGGCTCAGCCACAAGCGGGTACGGCTGGATGGAAGACGAAGCAAAATCTTACATCAACGAAGAAATCCTCAATAAAGATCCCATCGAATGCACCGCAGTCAGCATTAACAAGAAAACAAACAACACCTACTACGGCAAAGCGAGTTTTTCTAACGGAACATCTAAACACGTTGTCGCAACATTCTTATTGCTGGAATCGCACCGTCGAGCAATTGTGTACAAGGTCAAGGTAAATTTATACTAAACAAGTGGTTAGTAAACAGCGGATAGGGGTTGGGGGTTGGTAGGCGGTAAGTTGTCTGGCCGGGGTGACAGCAACGGGTGAAAGATGCAAGGAGATTCCCGCCTTCGCGGGAATGACAGGCCCGGGCTGCCCGAAGTCGAGGATGACGAGCCACTACTTCTGTGCGAGGCGACTCTGTCGAAGGGCTTCAAGCCGAGCTTGCATTTCGACAATTTTATCTTGAGCAATCCCCATGTCGCGCAAAACAGCTTCGGTGTCGGCAAGAGTTTGAGTAGAGCCTTTTTCAAGACCTTTTTCAAGACCTTTTTCAAGGCCTTTGGCTTCACCTTGAGCAAGACCTTCAGCCATGGCTTCTTCGCGGGCGTGTGTGACAAGCCCGGCAGCCCAACTTTCGTAATCTTCTTTTGTCATCATATACTTCTCCTGTGCTGCCAAAAGTTCATCGGGGGCATTAGCGACCTTGATACGTTCAATCGCATCTTCAATGATTTCGCTGCCAAAATTCGGAAGCTCGTTTCCGTCTTTCGCATGATTCAGCAGATAAAGCCACTTATCCACAGCCCCATTCACTTCTTCGACGGACTTCTTGAAGTTCGGGACACTAAAGAAAATATACTTATTTTTCGCCGAAATCGGAGCTGCAACCTTTTTCTGTTCAGCCTTCGTTTTCAAGGCGTAGTTGCTGTAAAGTCCCCATTCGTCGCGAACTTCGCCTTTCGCGGCGGGCAAATCAAAATTGCAAATCCACACGGATACGCATTCGGGCAGTTCATAGCGACGGTAATTCTTCTGATCCTCAGAAAGAGCCTTGAACTCCTCCGAAAGTTCCATTTCCTTGCGGCCCTTGATGATGTGGAAGGCCTTGTAAAGCATGGTCCTGTCGATGAAAAAGCCGCCTTCATACATTTGCATTTCGATGTTAAAGAAACGGTTGTTACCAGTAATCGCAAAAATGTCAAAGATAACCTCCTTTTCTTGCGGAACACGAAAAATCAAAGACTTGTCGAAATTGAAGCGGAGCGTCTTGATCTTGTTTTCGCCTTCCAAGCCAAGCACCCCGTCGAGGAAGTCCTTCAAGGCATCCTCGCTGTCGAACAAAGCCTTGAACGCAGGATCGTAAGTCGGGTCGAGATACAATTGTCCTTTAAACTTCTCCCTCGCGCTTTTGTTGTCATTCGTTTTCGGTTCAAAAAGGATTTCTTCGTCTGTTGCCATTGCACACCTCCATTAAATTGTGTTTTTCGGGAGTCCTCCTTTTGAGGGTTCCTACTTATTTAACACGCTTGTTTGGAGATTTTGGACCAAAATTTTCAGATGTTTTTGTGTAAAAAAAATTTAGTGGTCTATAAACAGAGGTTAGTGGCTGGTGCTTGGAAATGCAAGAGGTTCTGTGTAAGTGGGAAGAACCGTGTAAGCTGGCCCCGGCATCCGTTCGACTTCGCTCAGGGCAGGCTTTGGCCGGGGAGACAGTTGCAGGAATGACTGCCATGACGTTACCACGCCTTTCGCCTCCCGCGCTGCCCCGCGGCATTCCTGTCATTCTGGAGTGAGCCACTAGGCGAGCGATAGACAACCCAAAAGGCGAGTGTCGCAGCCTTGCGTGCATGGATATGACCGAGCTAAAGGGTTGGGGTAAACCCCATCCATTATGTTTATGGGCCCTATCGGTCCGTTGCACTCCCCTCTAGGGTGACAGGAAGAAGAACGGCTCCAGGGGGACAGGCAATTGACGAGAATGTTATCAATTTTTGATTATTTTACAGTAATTTTCGCTAAACGAACAGCGTGTGCGCTTTCGATACGCACTACATAGTTACCCTTAGTCAGGTATGCAAGACTGAAGTTCTTCACAGAAGTGGCCGATTCGGTGAACGTTTCTACCACATGACCCATGAGGTCGAACACCTGCACGCGAACCATGGCGGAATTCGGCGATACGACCGTCAGTTCGTTGTTGGCGTAACTGAACACGAAACTCGGCATGGCGGCAACGATATTCGAGGAATGATCGCTGCCCGAAGACATCGCTGAACTGCTCGATAGATCCTCGATCGGGGTCGAGGATGACGAGGCGACGACTTTAATTTTACCTGATACGGTCGTTTTTTGTTCATAATAATCGGTCAATTCGAACGTATAAGTATATTCATGGGTTGCCGATTCAGGATCAATCGTTCCAGAAATCTTAACTTGCTTCTTTTCTTTATCTTGTTCCACCTTCAAATTAGCGGGAACATTCCCCTTCACAGAATACATGTGGCTGTACTGATAGACAATCGGAACAATGTCTTGGC
>Ga0310786_10006871_pt1 | contig 14986 bp, 14 predicted proteins | sample AusTroGonzalo_MG_FD_203881 | JGI IMG/M metagenome (GOLD analysis project Ga0310786, IMG submission 203881) | Bovine rumen microbial communities from tropical cattle in Woodstock, Queensland, Australia - Gonzalo_03 (v2) (version 2) | ecosystem: Host-associated > Mammals > Digestive system >... | reverse complement strand
CCAGTTACAAGTTATTAGCAAACAAAATCAAGGGAGGAGATACACTTAGAATCTATCCCCTCGATTGCTTATGCTGCCTTCTGATGCTATGATTATATGGAGCGTCGCAGAATAAAATCTGTGGCGCTCTTTTGTTTTAAAATATACAATGACACTTTTAGAATTTACAAAAATGCTTAGGAATAGTTGAAAATATTGCATCATTTTTGCTAGTTAGTCAAATAATTATTAACTTTGCAGGCGGAGGAATAAACCTGAACGTGTTCCCTAACCATTTTCCATCATTTAAAATTCAAAAAACAACTATGGTAATACGGTTCAAAAAGATTGTGATGACAGCCACGCTGCTGGCAGTTGGTCTTTCTATTTCTGCTCAACAGCAGCAGCCCACGGCCGAAGAACAGCAAGAACAGGCGTTTGCACAGCGTATATACGAGGCGCAGATGAGTGGCAGTGATACGGCTTTCTACGACGCTAATCAGGCTTTCCTGGACTATCTGGAACAGCGTGGGGAATGGGAAAAGTACTACCGTTCGTGGTTGAACCGTGCCATCTTTGACGTCAACCGTAAGCACTTCCATCGTTCCTTCATCCAGATTCATCATATCATGGATGATATTCGCAGCCGTCATCAGGAGAAGTATCTCTATATCCCCAATATGGCTTTGGGCCTCTATTATAATAGTCGTAACCTGCCTGAGACGGGTGAGGAGTATTTCCGTCGCGCCCTTCGCAGCATTGATACGGAGCACGAGACGGTGGCTGTGTTCAACTGCTATCTCTCGCTGGCGCAGTCGCTCAGTTTTAAGCATCCTTCCGAGGCCATGGCCTGTCTTGACAGTCTGCCCCAGCAGATGCTCCAGAACAACCCCATGTACGAGAGTGGCGTGCTGGGCTATCGCTGTATCATTGCCAACATGATGGGCGATGAAGCGGCCTTTAATGCCTATTTCGAGAAATACGACAGCATCCGACAGAACAATCCCTCGCAGTTTAATGCTGCCAACCTTGAGCAGGTGATGGTTTGCCGTTGTCTGATGCATAACGACTATCAGTGTGCACTCGCTTGGTGCGACTCAGTGAAGGTGCTCGAGGTGGCCAACGAGTTGCGCATGAATGTCTATGAGCAGATGGGCGACTGGGAACGGGCCTTCCGTTGCGCAGAGTTGAAAGACAGTCTGTCGCATGCCGCCGATAGTGAGGTGTTGGGAGAGGAACTTGTTGACCTGACCCACGATATCGATTTGATGCAGGCAGAGCGCGAGAAATCGGAGTTGCGCCGCATGCAACTGTGGATCGTTGGCGTGATGGCGCTCTTCATTATTGTGCTGCTTGTGTGCATGCTGATCTATCGCCACAGAAAGAACCGTCGACTCAAAGAGCAGTACATGCTGCTACAGGAGGCTCATCGCAGCACAGAGGCTGCTCAGGCCATCCGCCGTGCTTTCGTGAGCACCATCAAGGATAAGCTGAATTCGCCTATCAACGTGCTGCGTAACTATGCACGCGCTATCAATACGCCTGACTTCAATCTGAATCCTGAGGGACAAAACAAGCGTTATCGCGATATCATTAACTCAGCCCATCAGATTGAGTCGCTGATGGATTCTGTACTCGATTCCTATGCACGTGGAACGGCAAGCATCACAGAGGAAGAGAAGCGTATCTGCCTGGATGCGCTGCGTTCGCCTATCCAGACATTGATAGGAACGGCAGAGTTTATCATTGAGTCAAACGGTCAAATTCCTCAGGAGGAATATCTGAAGATGCGCCACGAGGTATGCCGCGATGCCTATCATGTGGCCACCTCTACCCACAAACTCGTATTGTATAGTCTCTATGGTGATGATATTCCAACGCCTAAACAGGACGTGGTGGGCTTGAACGAGATAGCTCATTCTATCCTGACCAGCTATGACCTGCACCAGGAGGCCTCACCACTTTCTGAAGACAGAAAGCGCACGCTGGAACTAGAGTTTAAGTCGGACGTATCTGACGATGTGAAGGTCACTGTCAGTCCGCTGTTGCAAGAGCTGATGAACTGTCTGCTTGACAATGTTGATAAGTATGCCACCAGCGGCACAGTGTTGATGACCTGTCATGCTGAGTCGAACGGTACCTATTCAATCTCTGTCAGCAATACGGGTCCTGTGATTCCTGCTGCCGATGCTGAGCGCATCTTCGAGCCTTTCGTACGCCTCTCACCCACAGAACACACGCTTGGTATTGGTCTGCCTTTGGCTCGTCGCCTCGCCAATTCGATGGGTTATAGTCTTACACTCGACTTGGAATATACGACGGGTGCCCGTTTCGTTGTGTCAGGCATTTGATTCCTGAAGTAGGATGCCTGTGAAGATGCGACCTGAGTTGATGCTCAGTTTGCGTGCAGAAAAGAAGGTGTCTGACTGCTGGAAGGTGCATACGGGCGAGACAGTGATCTGAGTCTCTGGGATGCCTGCTGCCACCAGTTGCAGACGGTTGCATTCTGGCAGGTCAATATGCCACTTCTCGTATCTTTTGCTGATGAGTGACATAGAAAAACCTTCTTTCTCAAAAGTATCATAGACCTCATCACCCACCTCGAAGCTTTCCTGATGGATGCCAGGACCTATCTGGGCGATGAGATTCTTGGGATCTGTGCCAAAAACCTCTGTCATTCGCGCTACGGCCTTTTCTGCGATGCGCTGGACTGTTCCTCGCCAGCCGGCGTGAATGGCGCAGGAGGCGCGCTGTATGGGGTCGTAGAGCAACACAGGGATGCAGTCGGCAGTAGACACGCCGATACACACGCCAGCTTCGTTTGTCATCAAAGCATCGATTCCATCGAGTTTTTGCTGTTGTTCTTCTGTCGAAAGACGCAGCATCTCGTGGTCAACGACTGCGATTTCCGCCAGGTGTACTTGGTGTGGCATCAGCAGATGATGGTCCTCGATGCCCAATAGCTGGTATAGAGCCTCGCGATTTTTCTGGATGGCTTCTTCGCTGTCGCTGCAATAGCGGTTGATGTTAAACTCGCCATAGCGTCCTTCGCTATAGCCGCCCTGTCGCGTGCTGCTGAAAGCCGTCACGCCTTCGCCCAGGGAATAGTATTGCAATACGGGTTTCTTTGTCATCATGCTGCAAAGTTACGAGTTTTCTTTGGTAATTTCACCTTTTTTCCGTATTTTTGCAGCGTATGAAAAAGAACGTCACGATAATAGGGATGCTGCTGTGGGCTGCGATGCCGCTCATGGCCCAGGATTGGAAGTTGGTGTGGAGCGATGAGTTCACGAAGGACGGTCGTCCAGACAGCACCGTGTGGAACTATGAGCAGGGCTTCATGCGCAACCACGAGGCTCAGTGGTATCAGTCGCAGAATGCTTATCAGCAGAACGGCTTGCTGATTATTGAGGCACGACGCGAACAGCGTCCTAACCCCACCTATCGTGAGCGAGCCCGTCACTGGGGGCAGCAGCGTAAGATGATCGACTATACTTCGGCTTGCCTCACCACGCAGGGGAAGAATTCCTTCCTCTACGGTCGTCTGGAGGTGCGTGCCCGTATTCCTGTTGCTGGCGGTTCGTGGCCAGCCATCTGGACGCTGGGCAGTGGCATGGAGTGGCCGTCGTGTGGCGAGATAGACCTCATGGAGTTCTATCGCATCAACGGCGTGCCCCATATTCTGGCTAATGTGGCGTGGGGCAACGATCAGCATTATCAGGCAGTGTGGAACAGTAAGAAGACGAATTTTGCCCATTTCATCGAGCGTGATCCCAACTGGGAGCAGCATTTTCATACGTGGCGCATGGACTGGGACGAGACGGCCATCCGTCTCTATCTGGATGATGAGTTGCTCAACGAGGTGCCCCTAGCCTCTACTGTCAACGGTTCCATCGGTCTTCATAAGAACCCCTTCAACCGTCCGCAGTACCTCCTGCTGAACCTGGCCCTTGGTGGTGATAATGGTGGCACCATCGACGATGCCGCCTTCCCCATGCGCTACGAGATAGACTATGTGCGTGTGTATCAGAAAGCAAAATAGTGTCACGTGGAAACAAATGATAAGATAACAGAACAGCCCTCACGCTATGATCATCTGGAAGAGATGACGGTAGGCGAGTTGCTGGCGCATATCAACGAGGAGGATGCGCTGGTGGCTGGGGCCGTGGGCAAGGCCCTGCTGCAGATAGAGGCACTGGTAAAGGCCATAGAACCGCGAATGAAGCGTGGTGGACGCCTCTTTTATGTGGGGGCCGGCACTAGCGGACGACTGGGTGTGCTCGATGCCAGTGAGCTGCCGCCAACGTTTGGCGTTTCGTCCGACTGGGTGGTGGGTATCATTGCTGGGGGTGACGAGGCCCTCAGACGGGCTGTAGAGCATGCTGAGGACATCCCAGAGAAGGGTTGGCAGGATCTTGAAGCCTTTCAGCCTACTGTCGACGACACTGTGATAGGCATTGCCGCCTCTGGTACCACGCCCTACGTCCTTGGAGCCGTCAGCGAGGCCAGACGTCACGGCTTACTGACGGGCTGCATCACCAGTAACCCCCAAACCCCTTTGGCCGAAGCCTGTGAGTATCCTATCGAGACCATCGTGGGACCAGAGTTCGTGACGGGTAGCAGTCGCATGAAGAGCGGCACGGCCCAGAAGATGGTTCTGAACATGATTTCCACCTCGCTGATGATTCGCCTGGGGCGCGTCAGTGGTAATCGCATGGTGAAGATGCAACTCACCAACGCCAAACTCATAGACCGTGGCACACGCATGATTCAGGAGTCCCTCGGCCTGGACTATGAAGAAGCAAAACGCCGCCTGCTGGAGGCAGGCAGCGTGGATAGGGTGCTGAAATAAGAAAGCTTATTTGTATTTCGACATCAGTTTGGTCATCTCGTTCATATATTTCTCAGTGAGTTCGATGAGGTATTTCTGAGTCTTCTGTCCTGACTTGGGCAGCGAGCCCAACTGCTTGTTCATGTCTGTGAACGCTTTGTTCTGTTCAGTATAGAAATTCAGAATACCCTTGTAGAAGTCGCATTGAAGGTTGGCCTTTTCGTTGAGAGGGGCATTACTAATACCGTTAATGGTCTTGATGAGATCCTGGTATTTTTTGTCCAACTCCTTGTTTTGCTTGAGAAGTTGCTCGAAGCCCGACGAGATGTTGAGTCGTGACTGATAATTCTTTCCAATGGACTCGTAGGTGGCTTTGATGAAATCTATATCACTCTTAATAAAGATGACCTTTGCCTGCAAGCGCCACTCTATCTCCTGTTTCCACTGTGGTGTGGTCTTTACGTTGATGCGCTGACGGTCGTTGGGGGTGTAGGGCAGGGGCGTAACGTTCCAGCTGTTGCTGTTGTCTTCAGGAGGTGTTATGACGTGTACCTCATCGATGGTTTCATAGGGAATCGTATCTGCCAAAAGATCGTCGACAACAACTGTGTCAGGGCGCACTTCGAAAGCTTTCCTTGCCTGTTCTGCCATTCTTGCTATTTCCATAGTGTCTTCCTCAATGATGCCAAGATTGAAATCACCTTTCATCTTTTCCGCCATGTTTGCGCGTTCGTACAGGTCAGGACGCTTCGAGGTAATCATATAGACTGAGCCAGTGATGATTTTGCTGCTGCGACCTTCTTCCCACACAATGGCATAGATATCGCGCAGTTCAGGATTCTCAGTATTCTTCACGCACATGAACCACATCTCTTGGTTGTAGTTGCGTCGAACGGGGATGCCAGGCACCACCTTGTTGTCGTTGTTCACCATATCGATGCTATAGAGCTGCGTGTTGTGAGGTGCCACATGAATAAACGAGTAGCTCAAGGGTTCATCCTTCATAAATGCTTTTTCTATCTGGTCTGGACAGAAGTTCTCCTTTGCCGAGAAAGATACAATCCTCTCGCTCGACTCAATTAGGTTTGTGTTGGGATTCCTCTTGACAGAGAATTGGTTGGCATCATTCAGTCCCCATGAGGAGATCACATCATTCAGTACCTTGATAACGTTTGTTGGTTTCTTTGTTGTGGTGGTCTTGGGCGAAGTCGTGTTAGATGTCGTCTTCTGGGTAGACTTTTCCTGAGTTTTTTTTGTGGATTTGTTTTGATTTTGAAGAGCCTTCATTCTTCTCATTCGTCCTTCTACCTCCTTCCTTATCATGCTTCGCATTTGAGGAGTTACTCTTTGGGCATTGGTTGTGGCAATGGCGCTGCAGGTAATGAGCAGCATGATGAAAAATCGTTTCATAATCAATGATTTTATTGTTGAGCTGTTTGTTCTAAGTTATATTTTGAAATTTCGAGTTCCAACTGTACCCACTTCAGATAAGCCTCAGTGGCTTGCTGCTTCATCAGGGCTATCTCCTCAGGGGTGTACTTCAGGTTCTCAGGTCGCGTAATGGGGATGTCGCGCTCTGTCAGCGTCGCTGAGGCCGTTTCTTCTGTGTGAATGGGTATTTCCTCGGCAAGAGCATTTTCTGCCGTCTCTTGGGCCAGCAAAAGCTCTTCTTCGACGACAACGGGCTGTTTTGACGCCACATGCTTGTGACGGATGGGAGCGGCAGGCTTCTGCTGGGCATCTTCAATCGTTTTCGCTTGGTTTATATCAGCGAGTCTGCTCTCCTGACTATCCGCAACGGTTTTTTCCGTTTTCTGCTCCACCTTCGCCACGACATCCTGATGGGGAGTCACGTCTTTTGGTGGCGTCAGATAAACGGCGATGAGAGCCGTGACGCAGGCAGCGGCTATCCAGGGCCAGATGGTGCGATGCTTACGTACGCTCGAGTCACTACCCACACGCTGCATCAGTCGGGCGTTCAGGTCGGCCGGCATCTGAGGTAGCGCCTTCTCTTCCTCTTGGATGGCGTCGCGCAGGTTGGCATCCTGCTGGCGTAAAGTATCAAGTATATCCTCCTTCATGATTGTAACATTTTGATGATTCTACAAAGTTTCTTTCTCGTCCTACTCAGTTTCGAGGCGATGGTCGTTGGCAACGACTCTGTGACAAAGGCGATGTCCTTCAAACTCATTTCCTCGTAATAGAACATGGTGATGAGGGCTCGCTCTTCAGGTGGCAGGTGTTTCAGTGCCGCTCGTATCAGTTGTACGGTCTCTTTGTTGGCGTGCCCGAAGGTTTCGTCCACCTCTTCGTCCGACAGCGCCTCACCGTCGTAGTCCTCGAAATAGATCATGGGCGTGCTTTTCTTTCTCAGAAAGCTGATGGACTCGTTGTAGGCAATGCGCGATATCCACGTCTTGAGCGACGACCTGTCGGAATCGTATCGCTGGATGTTGTCGAATACCTTGATGAACACATCCTGATACACTTCCTCGGCATTCTCGACGACGGGGATGAGTCGCACCACCTGTGCGAAGACATCGCGTCCGAAGCGGTCGAGCATCGTCTGCTGGGCTTTGGGATCGCGTTTCCGCAATCCCGCTATCAGGTCTATGTCTGATTTTGTCATTGCTTTATCTTGGATATTCTACTTATATATACGCGTCAAAATGGCCAAACATTGCATTGTGATTCAAAAAAATTCGAAAAACATACGATTTTCTTTGTAAAAAGCCGTCGTTTAAGGAAAAAATAGTAACTTTGCATAACAACATTACAAAAAGAATGATAATACGTAAACAAACAAAAGACTAAACAATGACTTATTTAGGAGAAATGATTTCCATTGGCGTGGCCTTCTCATGGACGGCCACAGCGTTGCTGAGCGAATTTGGTAGCAAGCGAATGGGCAACCTGACACTCAATGTGATGCGCATGTCGCTGGCATTGGTCCTCTCGTTGGTACTGTTTTATTTGACAACAGGCAGTATCGTGCCAGGAGGCGTCACTGGCGAGGCTTGCGGATGGATGCTGCTGTCAGGATTGGTGGGTTATGTCATCGGCGACTTCTGCCTGTTTCAGTGCTACATCATCATTGGTTCGCGCTTCGGTCAGTTGTTCATGACCCTTGCACCCGTGTCGGCAGCATTGATGGCCTGGGTCACCTTAGGTCAGCGACTCACACTGATGAGCATCATAGCGATGTTGGTGACCCTCTCAGGTATCGGCATCTCAGTACTGGGACGTGGCGAACATCATCGTGTGTCGCTTAAATTGCCTCTCAATGGTGTGCTCTATGCTGTGGGGGCTGCGATGTGTCAGGGCGTTGGACTTGTGTTGAGTAAGATAGGTATGGACCACTACGAATATTCGCCTGATATGCCAGGATGGCTGGTGCCGTTCAGTGCCAACTTCTACCGTTGTGTGGCTGGTATCATAGGCTTCTCTATATTATTGTATCTGCGTGGCGAGGTTACCCATTTCCGTTCGGCCGTACGCGACAGGAAAGGCTTTGCCGTGGCTTTGGCCACCACGCTCTTTGGTCCTTTCATTGGTGTTGGCTTCTCGTTGATGGCCGTTCAATATACAGCGGCAGGTATTGCCTCCACGCTCATGGCCATGACGCCTATCATCATCCTGCTGCCCTCCTATTGGCTCTTCCACGAGAAGATTACCTGGCGGGCTGTTCTAGGTGCCATCATCTCAGTGGCAGGTGTCAGTCTGTTCTTTCAATGATAAGGACGTGTGGCAGGTCTGTACTGAATAAGAAATAATCATCCAATTAATAAAACCCCAAAAAAATGAAAACAACAAACAATTCAGGTTTTTCCTTTGACATGAAGAATCCTGTCTTCCGTACGTTTGCCATTGGAGCAGGTAGTATTCTTTTCTTGTTGATTGTCTTTGCCACCTGTTGCACCGTGGTCGACTCGGGCGAGGTTGGCATCCGTTTCCACAAGTGGTCGCTCAACGAGCAGGACTATGGTGGCGTAGAGGGCACCTGCAAGGGTTGGGTATTCTATAATCCGATTACTACAAGTGTGTTTACCTATCCCACGTTCACCCAGCGCAAGCAGTACGAGACATTCTCTGTCAACGCCAAGGATGCTTCACTCTTCGAGATGGACCCAACGATTGCCTATCGCATCAATCCTGATAAGGCTTGCGATATCTTCACGAAGTATCGTGTGGGCGTAAAGGACCTTGAGGAAGGCTATATCCGCACCTGTATCTATGAGGCCTATCGCACCTGTGCTAACCAATATACCTCGGATTCGCTGATGTCAAACCGTGCCAACTTCGAGCGCGATGTTCGTGCCCGTCTGGAGAAGTCGCTGATGAGCGAGGGCTTCCTGGTGGAGGAGTTCACGAGTAAGATTACGCCTCCATCATCATTGCTTTCGATGATTGACGCCAAGAACACCGCCATCCAGAGCGCCCTGAAGGCCGAGAACGAGGTGAAGGAGGCTGAGGCTAACGCCAAGATTGCCGTAGCCAAGGCCGAAGGTAATGCCAAGGCCATGAAGATTAAAGCCGATGCTGAGGCTTACTACAACCGCACTATCGCTGCATCACTTTCGCCGATGATTGTTCAGGAGGACATGATTGAGAAATGGGATGGCAAGATGCCCCAGATTATGGGCGGTAACGGTAGCATGATGCTCGACGTTTCAAAGATTGTAGGAACAGGAAAATAATTTTTTAACTGCTTTCTAATAATACAAAGGTCCCTGCGTCCATTTGGCGCAGGGACCTTTATTATGATTGCTCCTTCATCCACTCCGTTACGGTGGTGCCCATATATTTCTTAAAGGCAACACTGAAGGTGACGTAACTATGGAAGCCACTTTGTTGCGCTATCGTTTTGGCTGTTGTGATGTGTGATGAGGCTGCAACCTTACTATAGAGTTGCATAAAATGATCAATACGCAAGCGGTTGATATAGGCGTTATATGTGATGTCCTGTTGTGCGAAATAGGCACTCAGATACGTGCGATTGGTGCCGATTGCTGTGGCCAGCTGCTGCAGGGAGAGGTCGTGCTGCAGATAAAGTTGCGTGCTCTTGCAGTGCTGATCCAACAGCGTGCCTATATTGACGGTATTACTCTCTTTTGGCTCCTCCTCATTATAGACTTCCTCTGTCGTAGGACTCAGCAGTTGTAGTGTCTCCACACGCCACAATACAAAGGCAATAATAATCAGTGTGTTAATTTGCGACAGGTACTCCGTGGCAAGTGCTCCCTCGTTGGTGGCATAAGCAGCATAGATGAGTACAATGCAGGCCAGTAGCATCAAGCTCTGCCACACCTCCTTGTTTTGCAGGTCGGCATAGTTCTCGCGCAGCCAGTGGCTGTAGTTCCTTACTGCCAGGATATAATAGAGGGTAAACGTCACACAAAGGAAGATGCTATATAATTTTGTATACCATTCAAAGGTCTCGCTGCGTGTGATAATGCTGATAACCGATATGACTGCTAAGGGCACCATCGCCAAAAAGATGGGCCACAGCGGGCGACGACGGTCTTGCAGCATGCGCAGGAAGATAACCATCATCAAGGGTACAAACGTCAATCGGTCAAGTGTGATGGCAATGATATGACGCATCAGTCTATCGTCTTTCAGAAGGTAGATGCCCAATATCACCCACCAGGCATGACTTGCTGCCACTGCTGCCATAAATGCTGCTGTCCAGCGACGTAAAGCCTTTGACGGGTTGACAGATGTCAGGAACATGTTTCCTTGGGTGAAAAGCAGATATAGGCAAGCCACAATCGCAAACAGGGTGGCTCCACCGTAAAGCATCATGAAGAAGATATCTTGCAATCCTTGATGTTCGTACATATGCTGAATTTGTTTCTGCAAAGTTAGTCAAAAAAAATAAAACAGGCACCATTTCTCTTTTAGAATTTACAATTATGTTTTAGAATTTACAAAATTTGAGGCTATTTGACCTATAACTCATTGTCACCTATCAAAAAATACATATCTTTGTACAACAAAACACAACACACATATCACGGAACACACCACATCATGGGCGAAAATACAATCAAGATGGTTAACGAGGCTCGTTGGGCTGATGGTCAGCGAGTCAGAAACAGGCTCGACGACATCACCTACGACCCGATGCGCAGTCAAGAGGAGTTTGTGATGAGGCTGATGCGCGAGAATGAGAAGTCCGACTATGGCCGTCAATATGGCTTCGAGCATATTCGCAATCTGGATGAATTCAGAAAGAGCCTGCCCCTCACCAGCTATGATGATTATGCTCCCTATATTTCTCGAGTCATGAATGGCGAGCGTAATGTGCTGACGGCTTATCTCACAGAGAATATTTCTTGTTTGCCTGATGGAAAGGTTATTCCGCAGTCGCGTTGGGGGGTGCAGGTGTGTTATGACTACGGCTTCTGTGCAGGCTTTTATATAGCTGCCAACTATGGTTATCTCACGGAAGGAAAAACGTTGAACCTGCTGTCTAGTAAGGTCGAGCGCCGATCTTCAGGACTCACTGTTGGCAATCTGTTGGGACGGCTCTTGGTGAAGCGTGAGTTTGACAATGAGCGAGTCTATGCCATTCCTCTCGATGTAGCCGATGCTTCGGATAAAGAGGAAATCCTTCATCTGCAGGCGTTATATGCTCTGAGTCAGCGTGATATCTCGCTGGCCATCTGTAAGAAATACGAGAACCTGTTGAAGTTGCTGCGTTATATCGAAAAGACGTGGCCGCGTCTGGCAGAGGAAATAGAAAGTGGTAGTAGTGTAGTTGAAGCGAATGCCGTCAGGGCAAATGCTATCCGCGAGATGATGGAAGACCACCACATTGGCACACAGTTGCTCACCAGCCTATGGCCGAATCTCCGTTGCGTGATGGTGTACGACGTCGACCAGTTGAGTGCCAGTTTCGAGTTGCTGCGCACCTATTGCGGCAGCAGTGTCCATTTTATCTTCATGGGCATCACCTCGTCGTTGGGCATCTTCTCTACTGCCATCAACCTCGACGACCCACAGACCGTGCTCATCCCTGATGGCATGTTCTATGAGTTCAAGCCGAAAGAAGCACCGATTGGTCAGGGCAGGAATCTGTTGACTCTTGACCAGCTTGAGATAGGACGCAGCTACGAACTGGTGATTACGACGCTGTCAGGCTTCTATCGCTATCAAACCCAAAAGACCTTCCTTGTGGTGGGTCGTTATCATGACACTCCGACTGTGCTAATAGATAAAGATTAAATCAATTTAAATCAATTCAAGTAATTTCCTAGAGTGTCTTTTACCATCTAAAACACACGCAAAAAGCTCCCCTGAACCACTTGTGGCGCAGGGGAGCCTTGTTTATATATGTGTTCCTATTGAAGCCTATTTTGCAAACTTACCGCTGGCCTTTACCTTCTCGTTGGTGGTAGTGCTGTTAGCACGGCGTGTATAGCTACACGTGTTCCAATAGCCCCAGTCAAAGCGGCTGTCGTAAGTCAGACGGAAGAGTATATCCTTCGATGTGCCATCATCCATGTAGCCCTCGAAGCGATTGCTGTTCAGGCGATAGTCGTTGATATACACGTCGTTCCAACTGTCGGCATAGCGAATGCGGATGCTTCCTTTGTAGATATCCCACTCGAACTCGCAGTAGTAATAGTCAGAATAGCGGCTGTTCAGGTCGTAGTCAACCTCGTAGCCCCATCCGCTATAAGCACTCTCACGTTCGAAGTACATCGTGGTGCGATAGCTGTCACCCGTCAGTCCCCAACGATCGTAATAGTAGGTATCTATATAGCCCGTCCATGTACCATCCAGTGTACGAGCTTCGTTACGGTCTTCCATATCCTCCCAGAACTCTCTGTCACAACTGGTGAACAACGTCATTATCATCATGAACATTGCGGTGTAAGTAAAAATATGCTTCATAGTCGTATCTTTTTAAAGGGTTTGACTTCTGTTTGATGTTGCAAAGATACAAACTACTGTGCTACGCCGCAAGGTGTTTTTCCTATTCGTGAATAGGGAAACTCCTAAACGTTGGGGGGAAATAGGTCCTGGTGCTTTTTACTTTACGCGCCAGACATTGAGCACAATGCCGTTGAAACCGCTTGAGAACGAGGGCGCGCAGAGGAACAGCGAGTTGTTCAGCCAACCGTACTTGCTGTCGGCAGGAGCCTCAAACTGTGGCGCACAGCGGAAGTAGAACGAAGGCTTGCCATCGGCATCCTTACTGTTGCAGATGATGCCGCGGTTACGCACGTGGATATACACACCATCGTCAGTCTTGATGCAGTAGATAGCTTCTACCTCTGAGCGTCCGTCAGCATTGGCCAACTGATAGTCGGCACCACCGCTGATGATAGTTCCCTTGATGTTAGGACCTTCAAAGGTACCGCCTGTGATGGGAATCACCGTACGGCGTCCGTGTTGTGTGTTGTCGATGCCAAAGGTGCCGCCGAGTGTTACTTTCAGTTGCAGGGCAAACTCCAGTTGTGGGGTGTCCTTCGGCGTTTCTACTTGTGCGCTGATGTTCATGGTGAACAGGGTCAGCAGCAGGGTGAAGAATAACTTCATAGCTTTCATTGTCTTGATTAAATAGTTAATAATTATAATTTAATGATAGGTTTCTTATGCTATGGGTCATGCCTTGGGCAGGTGGAAGCGGTATTTGTTGCTGAAGAGCTCCTTCACGGTGTTAATCTCAAGGAACTTCGGGCCTCCGCCTTCGCCTACGTTGCCACTCAGATAGGCAATCTTGTCGTCTTCCTCCAGGTAGCCCTTCTGTCGTAACATACGTACGGCAGCCGTAAAGAGCTCCTCGCAGTCAATGTGCTCCTTCTGATACACGGGAATAACGCCGTAACTCAAAGCCAGCAGTCGCTGCACCTTCTCGATATAACAGATGGCCAGCACAGGGTTGGGACCACGGAAAGCAGCCAATGAACGGGCAGTATAGCCTGTGGTCGAGTCGGTGATGATACCCTTCACGCCCAACTTTTCGGTAGCCTCGATAGCGCTATGCGACATAAACTCACGGATGTCGCAGTTGGGCGACATGGGAATCTCGATGTCGTTCTCGCGCAACTTATCGCGCTCGGCCTGCTCGGCAATCTGTGCCATCGTGGTAACGGCCTCTACAGGATATTTGCCGCTGGCAGTCTCGCCCGAGAGCATCAGGGCATCGGTGCGATAGTAGATGGCGTTGGCAATATCGGTAACCTCGGCACGGGTGGGGCGGGGGTTCTGGATCATAGAGTGCAGCATCTGCGTAGCCACGATAACGGGCTTCTTGGCCTGCACACACTTACGGATGATGCGGCGCTGGATGCCAGGAATACGCTCAATGGGCACCTCAATACCCAGGTCGCCACGGGCAATCATAATACCATATGAAGCTTCGATAATCTCATCAATGTTGTCCACACCCTCCTGATTCTCAATCTTCGAGATAATCTTAATATCCGAGTTGTAGGCGTCGAGGATGGCCTGTACGGCTCTCACGTCGGCAGCCGAGCGCACAAACGAGTGGGCAATGAAGTCGATATCGAGTTCAATGGCCAGCATGATGTTCTTGCGGTCTTTCTCAGTGAGGGCAGGTAGGTCAATATGGATGCCAGGCACGTTAACACTCTTACGAGAGCCCAGTACGCCGTCGTTCTTCACCTGAGCGGTAATCTGTGGACCGTTGATGCCAATGACTTGCATGTCAAGAGCACCATCGTCAAACAGGATATGGCAGCCTTCGTGCAGGTCGGCAGCAAAGTTCTTGTAGGTCACGTTCACAATGTCGTGGGTGGTCTCCACCTCAGGACGGCCGAAGATCTTCACCACATCGCCCGTCTTATACTGGATGGGCTCTGCACAAGCGGTGGTGCGCACCTCTGGGCCTTTGGTGTCGATGAGGATACCTATGTGATGGCTCACCTCTCGCACATTCTTTACTATCTGTCGGATACCTTCCTCGGGGGCATGGGCCGTGTTCATACGCACCACGTTCATACCTGCGTTGAAAAGAGCGCGTATGAACTCGGTGTCACATCGTCTGTCGCTAATCGATGCAACGATTTTCGTCTGCTTCATATTCCTGTGTTTACTAATACCTTATTATTCTCGGGTGCAAAGTTACGCATAATTTCTGAAATATTCTTCGATTTAAGATTATTTTCAATAATAAGGAAAGTAAAAAACGGCAGTTCCTGC
>Ga0310786_10006870_pt1 | contig 14990 bp, 8 predicted proteins | sample AusTroGonzalo_MG_FD_203881 | JGI IMG/M metagenome (GOLD analysis project Ga0310786, IMG submission 203881) | Bovine rumen microbial communities from tropical cattle in Woodstock, Queensland, Australia - Gonzalo_03 (v2) (version 2) | ecosystem: Host-associated > Mammals > Digestive system >... | reverse complement strand
GTCAGCGTGAGACGAAGACCGCCGCCCTCGACGCAAGTTACGAGGGCGGACGCAGGAATGAAGCTGGCAACCTGAGAATGAGTGGTCGCGTCACCTGGAACCGGCAAGATGCCGACAACTGGAACCGTACGGGCTCCGAGAGCTTCGTCAATACGCGTGGCGGCGCCTTCTCGAACAGCATCAGTCAGAGCTATTCGCGCAACAACTCGTGGACGGGTAACATGAACCTCCAATGGCAGATAGACTCCGTGACGACCCTCTCGTTCCGTCCTGACCTGAGTTTCTCAACCAACGACGGCCGCGGATTTTCCACTAATGCGTCGTTCAATGCTGATCCCTACGACTACGTTACCGACCCTTTGAGCCTGGAGAGTCTCAACTATATGGACGAACAAGGCCTCGCCGTCAACGGACGGCAGAACAAGTCGATGAGCTACGGCACGAATACCAATATCCGCTCAAGTCTCCAGTTGCATCGACGCCTGAACCGCAACGGTCGTAACATGTCCATATCGTCGAACTTCAACTATCGCGACGGTACCAACAAGAACGGAAACCTCTCGATGGTACGCCTCTACCAGCAGCAAGACCAGTTCGGCAACGACTCTACGTACCAGACGAACCGATTTACCGTGTCGCCCAACGACAACATCAGCTATAGTCTGGGCGCTACCTACACCGAGCCGCTCTTTATCTTTAAACCGAAGCCTGAGCCCGAGGACACCATGCAGCAGCAGGGCCGCGGACCCTTCAATAACCGCAATATGCGCCGTATGGTGGGACAGCAGGGTATCTTCCTGCAGCTGAACTATAACTACAATTACAGCTACCAGAAGAGCGACCCCTCGACCTACGACCTGCCTGACTATACGGACCCGGTGTTCCAGACGGTAATGAACAACTACCGCGATTTCGGCTTCCTGCCCGAGGACTACGAGCGCGACTACCTGTCACGCGACCTGAGTCGCTACTCTGAACGCACGGAGTACCGTCACCAGGCCGATCTCCAGCTACGTCTGGTACTCGAAAAGATCAATCTGAACGTCGGTGTGTCGGCACAGCCCGAGCGTTCACATTTCATCCAGCAGTATCTGGGCCAGCCCGTCGACACCATTCGCACGGTCACCAACGTCTCGCCGACGATGAACCTGCGCTACCGCTTCAACCAGCAGACTAACCTGCAGGTGCAGTTCCGCGGACAGACACAGCAGCCCAGCATCACCCAACTGCTGGAAATCTACGACGACACCAACCCCCTGAATATCTCGACGGGTAATGCCGGCCTGAAGCCCTCGTTCACCTATAACCTCGGCCTGAACTTCCAGAAGATGCGCACTCCGAAGCTGGTTGAGGACAGTCTGGGCTTCATGATTCCCAAGAACGTGCGCAACTGGAGTTTCTCGAGTAATGTCAACCTGCGGCGCACCCAGAACTCCATCGGCAACGTCGTTACCTATAACGAGACGACCGGCGGACGCATTTCGCGTCCCGAGAACATCAATGGCAACTGGAGCATCAACGGCGGTGGCTCGTTCACCCTCGGCCTCGATACCCTGAACCGCTGGGACATCAGCGGAGGCATCAACGGCAGCTACAATCACCAGGTGGGTTACGTCAACCTGAACCGTACAGCAGTACCCGATCGTAATGTGACACATACCTATAACTTCTCGCCTGATATGTCGCTCAGCTATCGTAACCGCTGGCTGAACTTCTCGCTGAACCTTCGCGTAAACTATGCCCGTACTGACAACGAGCTGCAGGCCTCGCGTAACCTGACGACCTGGAATTACAACTATGGCGGAAACACGCGCATCGACCTGAACCAGCTGAATGGGCGCCCGGCTGTTAATGCTGTTTCGTGGCCCGTTCTGTCTACCGACTTCCATTGCTATAGCAAGCGCGGCTATAGTGACCAGACGCTGAATACCGACGAACTGATCTGGAACGCCCAGCTGAGCTACAGCTTCTTGCGAGGCAAGTCGCTTACCGTCATGCTACAATGGTACGATATCCTGAATCAGCAGACCAACTTCACACGTACCGTCAATGCCAATGGCTGGCGTGACCAGGAGGTCAACGCCATCACCTCGTACGCCATGTTGCACGTCAGCTACCGCATGAACTTCTTCGGAGGTCGCGGCAGTAGCGGCTGGGGAGGAGGTCCTGATGGCGAAGGCGGTCGCCGTGGTGGCTTCGGCGGTGGCGGAGGTCGCGGAGGTGGCTTCGGCGGAGGCGGTGGAGGCTTCGGAGGTCGCCGATAGTGTAAGAAAAGCTAAAATAAATTTGGCTTTTCAATCGTTTATTCGTACCTTTGCACCCCGAACGAATAAAACATTTACAAATATGTACAGAACAAATACTTGTGGTGAGCTTCGGCTTGCCAATGCCGGCCAGCAGGTGACATTGGCCGGATGGGTACAACGTACCCGTAAGATGGGCGGGATGACCTTCGTCGACCTGCGCGACCGTTACGGTCTGACGCAGTTAGTGTTCGACGAGTCGAAGGATGCCGACCTCTGCGAACGCGCCAACAGATTAGGACGCGAATACTGCGTTCAGGTCAAGGGTACCGTCAGCGAGCGCCAGTCGAAGAACCCGAAGATGCCTACGGGCGACATCGAGATACTGGCCACCGAGTTGAACATCCTGAGCGAGAGCGTAACGCCTCCCTTCACCATTGAGGACCAGACGGACGGCGGCGACGACATCCGCATGAAGTACCGCTACCTGGACCTGCGCCGCACCGCCGTGCGCAAGAACCTGGAGCTGCGTCACCGCATGACCATCCTTATCCGCAACTTCCTCGACAACCTGAACTTCATCGAGGTCGAGACACCTATTCTGATTGGTTCGACGCCCGAGGGTGCCCGCGACTTCGTGGTGCCTTCACGTATGAATCCCGGACAGTTCTACGCCCTGCCGCAGTCGCCGCAGACGCTGAAGCAGCTGCTGATGGTGTCGGGCTTCGACCGCTACTTCCAGATTGCCAAGTGCTTCCGCGACGAGGACCTGCGCGCCGATCGTCAGCCGGAGTTCACGCAGATTGACTGTGAGATGTCGTTTGCCGACCAGGAGGACGTACTCCAGATCTTCGAAGACCTTGCCCGCCACCTGTTCAAGGAGGTACGCGGCATCGAGCTGCCCCCGCTGCAGCGCATGACGTGGCACGAGGCGATGCGCCGCTTTGGTAGCGACAAACCCGACCTCCGCTTCGGCATGGAGTTCGTCGAGCTGATGGACCAGCTGAAGGGTACGGGCACGTTCCCCGTCTTCAACGAGGCCCAGTACATCGGCGGTATCTGCGTTCCCGGTTGTGCCGACTACACCCGCAAGCAGCTCGACCAGCTGACTGAGTTCGTGAAACGTCCGCAGGTGGGCGCCAAGGGCTTGGTCTATGTCAAGTTCAATGCCGACGGTACCGTGAAGTCCTCTATCGACAAGTTCTATGAGCCTGAGGTTTGGCAGAAGGTGAAGGAGGCATGTGGCGCCAAGGACGGCGACCTCGTGCTCATCCTTAGCGGCGATAATGCCAACAAGACCCGCATCCAGCTCTGCACCCTCCGTTTGGAGATGGGCGACCGTCTCGGACTGCGCGACAAGGACAAGTTCGTCTGCCTCTGGATTGTCGACTTCCCGCTCTTTGAGTGGAGCGACGAGGAGCAACGCCTGATGGCTACCCACCATCCCTTCACGCTGCCCAATCCCGACGATATCCCCCTGCTCGACACCGCTCCCGAGAAGGTACGTGCTGTGGCCTACGACTTCGTCTGCAACGGCGTTGAGGTCGGCGGTGGTTCGCTGCGTATCCACGACGGCAAGCTTCAGGAGAAGATGTTCCAGATTCTCGGCTTCACGCCCGAGAAGGCAATGGCCCAGTTCGGCTTCCTCATCAACGCCTTCAAGTACGGCGCACCCCCCCATGCCGGTCTTGCCTTCGGTCTCGACCGCTTCGTGAGCCTCATGGCTGGACTCGACAGCATCCGCGACTGTATCGCCTTCCCGAAGAACAACTCCGGCCGCGACGTCATGCTCGATGCCCCCGGATTCCTCGACCAGAAGCAACTCGACGAGCTGAACCTCAAGGTCGAACTGCCTGAGGAGTAAAAAGTACTATTAAACAAACATACAAGAAGTGCGATAACCGTCGCACTTCTTTTCTTCTAAATAATTTGGAGTTTTCAAATTTAATTCTTATCTTTGCAGAAAACTTTGGTTATATCTTTTGGGTACCTATAGGCACGAATCACTATTTGTTAGTTGATTGAATGTGAAACTTGAATTATAATACTAAATTGTAGGATGAAAATGAAAAAGCAGACAATGATCCTTATGGTAGTTTTCTGTCTGGCTACGATAGCTCAGGCAAGAATTCTCAGAGTGAATAACGTGGCAGGCATGGCTCCGTATGAGACCATAGAGGCGGCGGTAAATGCGGCCACTGACGGTGATACCATTATGGTAGACGGCTCACCGGTGACTTACGAGAAGACTACACTGACAAAGCGTGTGGTGCTTGTTGGTCCTGGCTATCAACTGATAGTGAATGGTAATGCCACTGAGGACGGCCGCGAGGCCATCATCGACGGTCTTATCCTCGAGGCAGCAGGCACGGTGGTGACGGGTATGAGCATCGGCGGATGGTACTCCATAGAAATCAAGGCACCTCGCTGCATCATCACTCGCTGCAGTATCGGCTCGTGGGAAGGCGTTATCCTGCGCAAGGGTGCCGACAACTGTGTGTTCCACCAGAACTTCATGACCGATAATATAGGTAGTGATGCCTACACCTACAACCACCAGATTACCAACAACCTGATGAAGGAGATAGCGACAGAAAATATCTGCAACTCATACATCGGCTACAATACTAATTTCGGTACGGCTAACTCGAACCCCAACCTGCGCAACAGCAGTGGGAACCTTGTGGAGCATAACATCGTGAACCGCGAGAAATGGGGTAGTACCGACGGCAGCAACCTGTATCGCGACAACGTGGAGATTACCGACTTCAAGTATTTCGACGGCTCCAACACCGATAAGGATGCCAGCGAGGCCACTGCCAAACTGCCAACGAGCGTATCTAAAAATTTCGGAGCTTTTGCCGGCACCGACCCCTACGTGCTGTCAGGCATCCCCACCGGTCCTGTCATCGAACAGCTTATCGCCCCCGTAACCATTGAGGAGGGCAGCAAAATGAATGTTACCATAAAACTGAAGGCAGGAAAATGAAAAGGATAAGAATAATCATATTGCTGCTTGCGGTTATCTATCTGTGTCCACAGGTTGGAGTTGCAGCTTCGAGCACGGCGATTGTTAACGGCATAGCCTATTATATATACCCAGATGAGAAGACTGCCGAGGTCACATATTTTAAATCTATGCAATATCCCGTCGATATTGTTATTCCAGAGAGAATAACAGTTGATGGACAGAGCTACACAGTCACAAAAGTAAGAAGTGGTACATTCGAGAATTTTCCTCTCAAGAGCATTGTATTACCCAAGACTATACAAGAGATTGGGGCATACGCCTTCAATAGATGCTCCAATCTGAAGAGTATTAATTTACCAGAGGGTTTAATTACGATTGGGAGTAGTGCTTTCGAAAAGTGTCCACTAACTTCAATAACGTTTCCCAAGAATCTTGAGACAATCATGGGCGGAGCTTTTAAAGACTGTCCTATAGCATCCGTCAGTCTCCCGAAAAGTTTAAAGAAACTTGGAGGAGGTGTTTTCTCGGGATGTTCAATAACGACGATTTCCCTACCGAACAGTCTGACCGATCTCGATGACTTTGCATTTTCTGGTTGTAACCTTATTTCTGCGGAGATTCATTGTGCAAAAGTCTCTGACCAATTGTTTAGTAAGATGACTACGTTGACAATAGTTGTGTTAGGCAACGAAGTAACGGAGATCGGTAAACAGGCTTTTTTCGGATGCGAGTCTCTATCCTCCATTAATCTGCCTCAGAATTTAAAAACTATTGGAAAATCTGCTTTTTCTGGATGTAAATCTTTGGAATCAATTACACTGCCAGAAAATATCGAGAGTTTAGGAGAGAATGTATTTTATCAAGCGGGTTTAAAGTCGGCGAAAATCTATTGCCCTATTGTTAGTCGTGAATGTTTCTACAATAATGACCTTTTGGAAGAAGTTGCTTTCGGCAATGAAGTAAGAGAAATTGGCTTATATTCATTCGACGACTGTGATGCTCTCAAGTCAATTGTTATACCTGAAGGAGTAACACTCATCAGAAGCCAAGCTTTTTACTCTTGCGATTCGATGGAAACAATCACATTACCCAAAAGTCTTCAGAAAATAGAAACTTATGCTTTCAGCGAGCTCGGGAAACTTCAGTCAATAACGGCACACATGAGGACCCCTCCTGTATGCGGTTCCAACTTTGGAAACAGATACAAAGAGGCAACGCTCTATGTCCCTTACGGAAAGGTACCTGTGTATAAAAGAACCAACAACTGGAAAAACTTTCTGAACATTGTGGAACTGCCATCCGAGCCTGGTGACGTGACAGGTTTGACACTTAACAAGCAGGAAGCGACGCTGATGTTAGGGCAGTCCGAACAATTGATAGCTAACATCATACCTGCCAATGCCAACGATAAGAGTGTGACGTGGACAACATCGAATAAGAGTGTTGCGACGGTTGATGCCGACGGCACGGTGAAAGCCTTGAAACTGGGCACTGTGACGATAACCTGTACGTCAGTAGATAATGAAACGAAGACGGGTACTTGTATTGTCACCGTTGTTCCTGTACCTGTCGAGAATGTGACGCTCAATAAAACGTCCGCCGAACTGTTTATTGGCAGTACAGAACAGTTGATAGCTACTGTATTCCCTGCTGATGCAACCTACAAGGATGTGACTTGGAAATCGTCTGACGTTAACATTGCTACAGTGACCACAGGCGGTTTAGTAAGAGCTATATCGGAAGGTACTGCTACCGTCACCTGTACATCGAACACCGATGCCACGAAGATAGCTACCTGCAACGTTACGATAAAACCTATACGTGTTGCTACACTGACAATCAGCAACACTACGCTGTCAATGATTGTGGGCAACACTCAGACGCTGAAGGCCACCATTAAGCCCGCTGACGCTACTCACAGAGATGTGACGTGGACAACATCCGACTCAAGTATAGCAACTGTAAGCGTAGACGGCATGGTGAAAGCCATTGCTAAGGGTACGGCTATCATAACATGTACGTCTAACGACAATCCGGACATCTCTGCTACTTGTACCGTTAACGTAGGTATCATCGGTGTGACTAAGATTACCCTTAATAAAACCAGTCTTGAGGTTGAAGAAAACTGGGGTGAGACCCTGACGGCCACCGTGTTTCCTTCCAATGCTTCCGACAAGAGTGTAGTGTGGGAGAGCTCTGATACTATCATAGCCACTGTGACAAAAGGACAGGTTCATCCTCAGCTCCACGGAGAGTGTGTCATCACATGCCGTTCAGTGTCCAACCCCGAAGTGTATGCCACCTGCAAGGTGACCGTGAAAGCGTGGATCGTAAATTTCTTCGTCATACCCAGCGAAATTGGCGTGACGGAAAGCTGGACGAATCCAGAAATAACACTCGTAATCAGCACCAAAGACCCTCGTGTCATTTGGACTTCTATGGACGAAAGCATTGCCACCGTCGACGAACGGGGATATGTCACTGGCATCAAGGCAGGAAAGACAAAAGTTGTCTGCACGTCAGTTGCCGACCCGACACGCTTCATCACGCGCGACGTAGAAGTTTATCCGGCACAGATTGTCATAGAAAAACCCCTGCTTATCATGAACGTCGGAGACCAAGACACGTTGAAGCACTATGTCTACCACCCCGACTACGCATCACAAGAAGTGACGTGGAGCAGCTCTGATACCAATATTGCCACCGTCGACACAGCAGGGTTAGTCACCGCTGTTGGCGGAGGAAGGGCACTCATCACCGCCACATGGAAATGGAACCCAGAACGCAAGGAGAGCCGCATCGTCTACGTTAGTCCAGTGCTGACCCCAGCCGTTCCGCCTACCGAGGTCTTTGGCGAATACTTCTTTGACCGCGATCCGGGTTACGGCAAGGCATCATCGCTGCCAATGGCAGATTGGGGCAGTAGCGACTACGCACTTTCCACCGCTGGCATTGCCCCAGGAGCACATATATTATATCTAAGGTGTCGCGATGAGTATGGTCGATGGTCGGCAACGGTGAGCCGTCCGATGTGCGTGCTGAGCTATCCAGACATTGTGGCTGCAGAATATTTCTTCGATAACGAATCAGCCGGCATTGGGCAAAGGAAACCAATAACGCTGCCTGACGGCAAGTTCAGGGAATTGACATTCGATGTCGAGACAGAGGGTCTCACACCAGGACGGCATCAGCTTACGGTGCGCATTATGGATAAGTTTGGGCGCTGGAGCATCGCCAGCAGTGAACCGATAACCGTTACAAAGAGCGGAACGGGCATCGCTACCGTCACCACCGACTTCGCCATCGCCATCAATGCCACCCGCGGACGCTGCACACTGAGTGACCTCGACCTCGGCAACCGCAACAACTGCCGCGTAGAGATATACGACGCTGCCGGCCGTACACTGGCCGTCACGCTATGGAAGCGTGCCGAGACGGAGAAAGCCCTGCCCGTAAGCGCCGCAGAGGGTAGTGTGCTGGTAGTCAAAGTGAGCGACACCGCCAACGGTCGACAGCTGACGCGACGCATCATCGTAAAATAATTTTTTAACCAATACTACAGAAAACTATGAAGAAAATACAGACATTCCTTGCGCTGGCAATAGCCCTGATGGGCACAGCACAGGAGACAATGGCACAATCATCGGATGCAAGATATCCGATGGGAGTTTGGCAGACTAACGGTAGCGATGAGTCTGCCAACCAGTCAATCTATTTTGTTAATATGGAAATCTTCCGTGAAAATGAATATGATGGGGGATACAATGGACAAAAAGGATGTGGAACATTTGACATTACTGCAGCAGACAGTGACAAGGAGTATTATTCGGGGGTACTGACATACGCAGGAAAAGAGATGAAGGATGGCGTTCCTACGGGAACCTATTATTTCTATGTGACATCTAAACAGGGGAAGTCTTGCACCATCGATGTTAATGCGAGCAGGAGTCCGATGATTATTGCCACAGGCGAACTGAAGGACCATCCAGCACTCAAAGACCCTATCATTCTGATTCCTGGAGCCTTGTCAGGAACTGGTGGCGAGACCCATGCCATGTATTGCGAAACAGAAAAAGACTTGCTTGATGACCTGCGCTTTGCCGTCAAAGATCGTCGTACCAAGACGCCAGGTTTCGGCAACCTGCAGCAGTACATTAACGCCCATGCCAAGCTCCTACCCAACAAATCGAAATATGCCAAGACCAAGGGAACAGGAACCATCAATATCCGTAGTAGTAGAAGTGCCACCGCTACTAAAGTGGGAGAATTGAAACCTGATCAGACACTATTGGTTATTGATGAGTTTGACGGTTGGTGTCAGGTTCAGCTTGATGAGAACAAGAATGGTTGGGTGAGTCTAAGTGTTGTGACACTGACTAATACTCAGGGAAAGACAACTTTCTCAACAGGAATTACTGCCAAGGCAGCAGCTACTGGCTCTGCAGCCGCAGAGACCACCTGCCCACTTGTCGGCGATTGGTATGGCATATTAAACGATGGTTGGGGTGAGACAACTGTGTTCCTGCAAGCCGACAAGAAAGTCGGTGTAAACTCAAAGATGTCTAAGCGACAAAGCAATGGTGCTATCGATATGACTGACGATGCCTTTATCCGCGAGTGGAACTATAACTTGGTGTTCAACCGTACGGTGTCTGACAATGTCTATGAGTTCACTGTACAGCGTATGGTTGGAAAGCAGCTAAAGTCAGGAAAGCTACAGATTCGCCGCAACGGAGATAAGATTACCATGACTGGCATGGATGCCTGGACCAAGCAGCAACCCTTCCATGGCAAAACCATCGGAAAACCCAATCCTACTTATAACTAAAAGAAAACTATGAAGAAAATTGCATTATTGCTGTTGGCCCTGATGATGATGGGCACAGCACAGGAGAGTATGGCGCAGCAGCGCAAGTCCACGGCTAAAAAGACCGCAGTAAAGAAAACCACAACAAAGGCGAAGAGTACATCAAAACCAGCAGCTGCTGCTAAGCCTGTTGGAGTCTCGATTCCCTTTGACGGCCCTGCAAAGGTTGACGGCAAGTTGTCCTTGTTCGGAATCTCACTTGCTGAAAAGGCTGCAGCCATGAAGACCCAGCTGGTCAGTAAGGGACTGAAGGTGAACCGCAACGATGGTGGTGGTGATGATGTCACAGCACTAATAGGAACCGTTGAGGGAGTTAAGACGCGAGTGCTTATTCAGGAAACTGACGGTGGGAAAATCTACGAGGTCAAGCTGATTGACAGCAAGGCTCTTCCGCTGGCCAAGGCAAAGACTCGTTTCAACTCGCTTGTTACCAAGCTGGGGGCTATCTATGGTAAAGGTAAGTACCAACGGAATGAAGACGAGTGGAAAGATTATGAGTTTGAGACTGGTGTTATCCTGTCATTGTTTAATGAGGACGAAATGGAAGGCATGGGCGATTATCTGATTGTTATCACATTTCCAGGAGCGAAATAATGGATAGGCTTATGAAGAAACTACAATCAGTTACGTTGCTGGTAGCTACAATGCTGCTGGCAGCGTGTTCACAAAAGGAAGCGGAGCCTGCTCCCATGGAGTTTGAACCCTACGAGCAAAAGGCCGAAGTATCTATTCCCGATAGTGATGGAGAATGGGTAGAAAGCCTGAACCTGTGTGTTGACGTACCTGTGGGCGACGTTGAGGCACAGGCTAATGCCATCAAGGGTATTATGGAGATTATCAGCAAGTCGAATGTAGCCAAGACGCTTGGTGCGCCGACTGGCAACACGTTGAAAGAGGTTGTCGACAATTACGCCCAAACGCTAAAAAACAACTTCAAGGCAATATTCGACAAAACACGAGCCGCAGACAACTATCCTGAGTCGGAACTCAACCTGGTCATCCGCTGCACCTATCAGAATGAGGCCTGCGTGGTGATGTTCGTGGCTGATGGAAGAGACGGAGTGATCGATGTGTCAAGACAGTATGAAGGGGTGATACGTCTTTCCGACGGTCATCTGATGACAGATGCCGAGATAGCCAACATCAGCAAGGAGCAGCTGATGGAACTGGCTCGCAAGTATGCCGACGAGGCCCAGGATGTGGATATTGAGGAAGAAGGTGAGTACAATATTTCGCTGGGACACCAGGCTCTGTTGTTCCACCCCAACCAGTATTTCTTGGATGAATATGCCATCCCGATGGAAGCAGTCGAGGGGTACCTTACTGAGGAGGCAAAGGCTCTGCTGACCGCCAAGGAACTTGTTGGCACTAAGACTGCCCAACCGGCAGAGTCGGCCAAGGGCGATTTGACTATGTATGACGTGCATGGCCCTGTCAAGGAACTGCAGCTTATAACCGACTACAGTAAGGTGATCTACACCTTCGACACGAACGGGCAGCTGATGGCTGAGAAACATGAGATGGACGGCAACGTATTGGACGACAAACTGTTCTATGACCGTACTAACCGCGATGCCCAGGGACGGGGTGTTGAGCGGTTCAGGGAGTCAAACGTGAAAGAAATCAATATCTTCGACGAGGCTGGACGGCTTGTCAAGCAGGAATACTGGCTTGGTGGGCGTTTGGAATGGAGGAATGTCAACTACTACGACAGTCTGGGCAAGCTCTACAAAACCAACCAAAAAGCTACGGTCAGTTCCATTTATTATACCACGATTACCACCAAGTTCTATGACGACAGGGGTTTCGTCTATGACGACCACGGCAACTGGACAGAACGCACCTGCCAGAAGTCGGGAGATGACCCGAAACGTGTGATAACTTACTACGATGAAGACGAGCAAAAGAGCGAGCCTATTTCCGAGACAAAAACCGACGAGTCAAAGACTTATGAACCCGGACGTGGCGACTTGGGGGCCTACGACCTACGTGGTCCAGTAAAGTCAGTAAAGTACGATGAGTGGAGCGCAGCGTTCAACGAGCAGGGGCAGCTGACACACGAGAACGGGCAGCCGTTGAAAAGCATCTTCCCCGGCGGCGTAAAGCGTGACAAGAACGGTCGGCTCACGGAATGCGATGCCGATGGATTCGGCAGCCGCTACTACACCTATAATGACAAGGGACTGCCCACGGAGATTGCTGAGGACGGCGGTGGCCGCACCATCACCTACGATGCTGATGGCTATGTAAAGGCGGAGTCGATGGCTCTTGCACCTGAGATGGGCGATGAGGAAGGTGAAACAGAAATCATTAAGGTCACATATACGATCATCGAAAAGGATAGCTACGGCAACTGGACTAAACGCAAGGATCAGGACGGTAACGTCACAAAGCGCGCGATTACCTATTTTTAGAGCCCAAAGAATCTGAAGACAGGCTTGTAGTTCATTGAAAAAGAATAGTATATATGAATTAAGGTGTCTCCACCGTGGAGACACCTTAATTGTTTTAGTGCTATGTTATAGAGTCCGAATCGTTAGGCGTGTAGGTCGAGTACGAAGCGGGTGCCCTTAGTGAAGGTGGTGTCGAGATCGAGGTCGCCGTTCATCTTGAGGGCCATCTGCTTACAGATGGGCAGGCCGAGACCGTCGCCAGTGGTGAGGTCGCGCACTTCGAGGAATGGTTTGAATATGTCCTCGTGTTTCTCCTCGGGGATGGGCTGGCCGCTGTTTGTGACGAGGAACTGGTAGGCGTGGGGACCGCGCTTCTTGAACTCCAGGGTGACGGTGCCGCCTTCAGGGGTATAGTCGGCTGCATTGTGGAGCAGATGTGACAGGATGTGCGAGACGTATTCGCGGTTGATGTCGGCTCGCATGTTCTGAGCTTGTACCTTGAGGATGACACCTGTCTTCACCTTGTCGCGAATCTCGTCCATCAATTTCTCACAGAAGGGCGGAATCTGTGTGTCTTCCTTCTGAACAGCATCGTTGGGCGTGTTCTCGAGTTCTGACAGAGTCTGAACGTGGTTGGAGAAGCTGAGCAAGGCCTTGACTTCGGGGATGCGGTTATCGAGTTTTTGAAGGGTAGGTTCCAATTGTGCTGAGATGTTGCTGATGAACTTGGACTTGAGAGCATTGCTCTCGTTGGCCAGGCGGATGGTCTTCTTCTGTTTGCGGGTGAGCAGGATGAAGCGCATGAGGATGATGGCGCCGATAATCAGCGCTGCGGCCAGTGCTGCGGCCAGAATGGAGAGCCCGACGATGATGACCTGACGGGTGGTTAGCGAGCTGTCCTTCTCGGCAATCTCGGTCTCGCAGGTGGTAATCCGCTGCTTCAGGGAGTCTATCTGGTCGGCGGTCTTCAAGGCGCTGACGGAGTCCTTCCAGGCCATGTAGCCGCTGTAGGACTGTGCCACGAGGTTGGCGCTGTTGCTGCGGCGTCCATTGGCGATGAGGGTCTTGTAAACTTCCTCTACCTTATCGTATTCCTTCTCGGCTGTCAGTTTCTTCGCCATCTCTTTAAAGACGGCATTGCCTTTCTCGTTATAGCCGAAGGTGTAGTAATAGATGGCCTTGTTGTAGAGCACGTCGTTCTTGAGATTGTCGTCGCCGGAACGATTGGCCAGTGTCTCCATCATGTTGAGCTGGTCCTTGGCGCTCTCAACTTTTTTCAGCTTCATATACATCTGCAGTCGCTCCTTGGTGACGAGGTAGAATACAGAGGCCTTGGCGCTCTCGCTGCTCTGCTTGTCAGCCAAGATAACCTGGTCAATACGGCGCAGCAGTTCGAAGGCTTCCTTGTAATAGCTTTCCTTATAATATAAAGAGGTGGCTATCGTACCGCATTGGGCGGCTTGCCGTGTCTGACCTTTGTTGGCATAGTCGTTGAAGGCGTGGATGTACAACGAGCGCGCGGTGGCGATGTTCCGATTGGCATCGACGGCATCAGCGCGTTTGTGCAGGTCGCTCTTGGTGTCCTCCTGGGCGAAGGTCAACGAGCTGCTGAGCAGCAGGCTCATGAGAATGATAAATACCTTTGTTTTCATACTTTGTGATGATTGTTTATTTTTGTGTGCAAAAGTAATCATTTGTTTGAATATCTGCAAGAAAAAGGACAACAATAAAATTGACCTACATCAAGAATAAAGCAACTTTTGTCAAAAAAGCCTAAATATCAGCAAGTTGTAGAAAAAGTTGGCGTAACTTTGCAGCGACAAATAAATAAAGAGAAAGTATTCACTTCAATACGTGTATTAATTTTAAAGCATTATGGCAGAAAAGAAAGCAACAACAAAGAAGGCTGCTGAGACAAAGGCTACAAAGGCTCCGGCAGCAAAGAAGGAAACCGTTAAGAAGACTGCAACAAAGGCAGCTAAGGCTACTCTGGCAGTGAACGCCGAGAACGCCGGTTTCAAGGCAGGAGATGTTTATCAGGCACTGGCAGCTGCTGAGAAGGCTCTCTCTATCAAGGAGATTGCTAAGGCAGCAAAGATTTCCGAGGAGGAGACTCTGCTCGGCCTCGGCTGGCTCTTCAAGGAGGGTAAGCTCGCAGCAGCAGACGATAAGGTTACATTGGCCTAATCACATTACAACCATATAAAAAGGGTCGGTAAGCACTGAGTTTGCCGACCTTTTTTAATGAATGACATACGACGGACAGATACTCCAGATACTGACAGACGTCGGGGAGAAGGGCATAGGGGTGCAGCAGTTGGCAAAGCACGTCTATAACATAAATTGTACGCTGTTTTCGCAGCCTGACCTCCAACAGATTCACAGTTATGTGCAGCAGTATCTGTTAAGGAACTCGAAATCGGCACAGTCGCTCATAGAAAATACGGGACGACGCGGTTACTATCGTCTGAATACGCAGAACAATGCCGATGCGCGCCAATTGATGTTAGAATTCA
>Ga0310786_10006869_pt1 | contig 14994 bp, 24 predicted proteins | sample AusTroGonzalo_MG_FD_203881 | JGI IMG/M metagenome (GOLD analysis project Ga0310786, IMG submission 203881) | Bovine rumen microbial communities from tropical cattle in Woodstock, Queensland, Australia - Gonzalo_03 (v2) (version 2) | ecosystem: Host-associated > Mammals > Digestive system >... | reverse complement strand
TGCCCGCGATCCTGCCGGGCATCCGCTGCCGCCTGGACCGCCTCCGGGCCGCTGCCGCCGTCCGCCGTGGGCATGTCCTGCCCGCGATCCTGCCGGGCATCCGCCGCCTGGACCGCCTCCGGGCCGCTGCCGCCGTCCAGCGTCAAGCCCATTTGCGCCGCCTTTAGCGCTGCCGCGTGCTGACGGTCTGACGGCGGTATGCTGATACAGACATTTTCCCCGCCGTCAACTGTTACAAGTATTTCAATACTCATACAGTCACCGGTCATAACGGCATATTGTGCCGGAAAAGTCCGCCCGTTTACCGTGATACTGTCGCGGTCAAACTGGTATTTATTCGCCACAACAAAAACCTCCTTTTATGGTTGTGTGTGCTATTGTGTGAACCCCCGGCGCGATCTGCGCCGGGACGCTGACGGCCTAATCACCTATTTACCCCCGCCGTCACGGGTCCGCGCTTATAAGTCTACAATCCCACGTTATCAAATCGCCCGCCGCGCCTTTTTTCGCGCGGTCCATTCCCTTTTTAATCGCTGTCGGTTTATCCGCCGCCCGGATTGTCAAGGCTTGAAATTTGCCTCCGTTATCGCGGGCCGTAAAGCTCCATTTTGCCATAATCGCGCCTCCTGTTACCAGTTGTCAACCTCCGCCGTTATGCCCGCTTTTCTTTTGCGCGGCATTATCTGGTGAATTGCCTGGACGTTACCATATAACCATCCGTTAAGGTTGTGAATGTTCTCCGCGTAATAAACCCAGGTATCATCATTTGCAGGGTAGTAAACATAAAACCCGCCGCCATAGTCCGCCGATTCAATACGGACCGGCCCGAAATTGCTAACAAATGCATGAACATTTTTAGCGATCAAATCCCGTTGTTTATTCGTCATTGAAAACGCCCCCCTTTATCATTCGTAAAAGTACCGGTTTACAGCGTCCGCGCCGCCCTGCCGCTGTACAATGTGCGGGCATACTCCGCTATACTCCAGGAAAAGCCCGTAAACGTCCCGGAATTGTGCGTCAAGGCGCTTATACCATTTATAGGCCCTGTCGCTTTCGCGGCGCGTGCTGGCCCGGTTTGCCGTTGCCGCGTCGTTTTCCAATTCGCAGACGCGATAATCCAACGCGCACAGCCTGTAAAAACTATTCATCATGCGCCGCGCCTGCTGATAATCCGCCTCCGTGGGGTTGTCTGTCTTATACCTGACAAGCCGCTCCAATTCCCGCTCCCGCCTCTGTGCTATTGTCAACCGTGCCATAATGCAACCTCCCTTTATATTGTCGCTGTGTGTGTTGCGCTTCGCCGCGTCGCCCCGCGTCGCTGTCAATGTCGCCGGGCTTTTCACCGGCGCGGCCCGTCGCGCTGCCGCCGCCCCGGACCTATGCCCGGAGAAATTCGTCGAAGTAGAAGCGCCGCCCGCCCTTTTTAATAAAGGGCCTCCCCGCTGTGCTGTAGTGGATAGCGTGCCGGTGTGCGCCGCTGTAACCGTCGCCCTGCGCCCATGCCGCTATGCATTCATCCCCGGCCCCGTCCAGGAGCCAGACCGCGATCCCGAACCACGCGCCCAGGGAATTAACCCCCGTGGGCCGGTTGTCCTTCACATACTCATGCAACGCGCCGCCCGTTTCAATCTCATAGGCCCGCCGCCCGCCGCACATGGTTACAAAAGTCCTTTTCATGGTCTGCGCCTCCCTGTTTTTGTGCTGTACTCTGCATTTATCCGGGGTTGTAACCGGCCACGCCTGCATTACAGCGCCGGGATAATCCCGGCCGGGGTTGTGTTATGCCACGCCGTAACACCTGCGCAATTCGTATAGGTCCATAGAATCATGCGCGGCCAGGTCTGCGGGCGTCGGATTGTTTGAAACGGTGGAGACTTCAATATCATTCCAGGCGCGAAAAGCGGCGGGGTTGATGGACTCCAGCGCGGCAAAAATCGCATCCTCCGTTATCCAATCAACTTTATCGGTTGTTTCCGCGTCGGTCCGCTCCGGCATGGTATCCGCGTACAGCTTTACAAGCTGTGCAACGTTCAAACGGTCAAGGGACTTTTTCACGGTTTCAAGCATCAACATTATTAACTCCTCCTTGTTTTGTGCTGTACTCTGCATTTATCCGGGGTTGTAACCGGCCACGCCTGCATTACAGCGCCGGGATAATTCCCGGCTATTATTCAATTTGTACGGTGTGCGCCGTGCCCCGCGGTTAAGATCGTGGGCAACTCCGGATATTAGTTACCGGCCCTGTGTGTTACCGTTTCGGCTTCGGTCCCCCGCCTGGGTCCGGGGCTTATGTTCGCGCCGGTCTGGACCTTTGGCCCGTCGCGTATGCCCTTGACTTGACGTGATTATACAATGTCGGCGTTGTTTTGTCCATATCGGAAAATTCAACAAAGTTACAATGTCGGCGTTGTGCATTGTGTACAATGTCGGCGTGGTATTGACTTTACAATGTCGGCGTGGTATAATTGTTTTTACCATATAAGGAGGTGAAAACGTGGCAAAAAACAGTCAAGCGCGGATAAAAGCAAATGGGCGCTATACGGTCAAAACTTACGAAACCATTTCAACCCGCGCACGCCGGGCAGACCGTGTTAATGATATGGTTGACATGGGCGCGGCTAAAGCTGGACAATCAAAACAGGCATATATACTTGACAGCATATTGCAACGCCTGGACCGGGACGGCATAACGCCGGACATGCTACCGCCCCCGCCGCCATCCGATCAAACCGAATAAGAAAAGCGCTGGACATCCGCCGCGATTGTCCAGCGCTTTTCTTATTCCCTGCCGCGATCCTGCCCGCCCGGCATCCGCGCCCGGTCCCGCCATCCGCCCGGCCATATATCCGCGCCGGGCCGCTGCCGCGATCCTGCCCGGCATCCGCTGCCCGGTCCCGCCATCCGTCCGGCATCCGCTGCCGCCTGGACCATCCGCGCCCCGCTGCCCGCTGTCCCCGGCCAGGCATCCGCGCCCACGCTGCCGGGGGAGCGCCCCCGGCACCCCCCGCAACTACAACCGGCAACGATCCGCGCCGGAAATGGAACAATATTCCGTGTAAATGGCAAGCCCCCAAGGGCTACCCCTGCCGCCGCCGCCGTCCGCCGTCCGCCGTGGGCGGCGCTTCCTTTTACCCAGGGCGAAAGCCTCCCGCCCGGACCGTTTACGATCTATTCCGGCCCGATGTGCTGCCGCAAAAACCGAACATATATAAACCCAGGCCCCGCGATACATTCCCAGGAAATACAGACGCGGAGCAGCGGAGCAGACACAGCCCCGGCCACGTCCAGCCCGCCGCCGTCGCCGCCGCCGCTGCCGGGCCGCTGCCCGCCTGCGCCACGGCCAGCCCCGCCCGGCATGGTCCGCTATGTTTCCGGCCAGCCCGCCCGGATGCAACCGCCCGACGATCTGCCCCGATCCGATCCAATCAGAAGAAGCCGCGCCCGATCTGCCCCGATTGAACCCGGCCAGCGCCCGCTCCCAATCTGCCCCGGTTGCCCGCCCGGCCAGCGCCCGCGCCGGATCTGTCCCGATTGACCGCCCGGCATCCGGTCCGGTCTGCCTGCTCCTATTTCTTTTAAGTAGCCGCCGCCGCTGTCGCTGCCCAGGGGGAGCCGCGCCAGGTGTCCACCCCTGCCGCCGCTGCCGTCGCCGCCGCCGTCCCCGCCGCCCGCCTGGACTGTTTCAGACCGGCCAGGCCCGGCCCGCAAACAATCCCCCAAACAATTTCACACGCTAAAGTGGTGACAAGGTACTGTGGCAGGAAATCCGCGCCGAGTGGGGGCGTGCGACCCGAAATTGCGTTAGAAAATACCAAAAAAATATTCATTTCATTCAGGCTTCGCGCGCATAGGCGCGTGCGTTCTATAGTAGCGCTTTGTGAATTTGCAAGTTTACATTCACCAAAAACATGAAATTTGCAGGATTGTAATTTCATGTTTGATACCGGGCCTGAACATGAAATATCACTACGGTTTATGGGTAAATTTCTGCGCCATTACCTCCAGCCCCCTTGACGGAGTTATAAATATTTGGTAATATATTTAATACTTTCGTAAGAAATGAGGCTTGGGCTATGGCACAGAAACGATTTTTTTCACATGTAAAGTGGCACAATCGGCTAAAGATTGAGCAGATGAAGAACGACGGCAAGAGTGTGCGAGAAATTGCCGACGCGCTTCACTTTCACATCTCCACCATTTACCGGGAATTGGAACGCGGCAAGTGGGAACACCTGAACACCGACCTGACAACCGACATTCGATACAGCCCTGACATTGCGCAGGAAAAGGCAGAGCAAAACATGACGGCCCTTGGACCTGATTTGAAGATCGGTAACGATCATGCCTATGCCGGTTTCCTGGAAAAGAAGATTGCAGATGAGGGCTTTTCCCCGGAAGCCGCGCTGGGCGCTGCACAGCAGGAGAATAAGTTCGACACATCAATCTGCACAGCTACCCTTTACAACTACATCCACCGTGGCCTGTTTGCCAGGTTGTCCAGCGAACAGTTACCCCGGCATGGCAAGGGCGCAAAGGAATACAAGCGCGTTCGTGCATCCCGTGCCCCGAGGGGTGAGAGCATCGACAACCGCCCGGAGGAAGTGAAGGACAGGAAGGTATTCGGACATTGGGAGATGGACACCGTTGTTGGAAAGAAGGGCGGCAAGAAAGACGTGTTGCTTGTCCTGACCGAGAGAAAGACCCGCGACGAGATCATACGGAAGATCAAAGACAAGACCACTTCCAGCGTTGTCACCGCTGTCAATGGTCTGGAAAGGCAATATGGTAAGATGTTCCCTCTGATATTCAAGAGTATAACTTGCGACAATGGTTGTGAGTTCCAGGATTTCGCCGGTATAGAAAACTCTGTCCTTCGCAAAGGCAAGAGGACAGAGGTCTATTTCTGCCATCCCTACAGTAGCTTTGAGCGCGGAACCAATGAGAATAACAACATACTCATTCGCCGCTGGTTTCCCAAAGGGATAGACTTCGGGAAGGTTACTCATAGGGCCGTCCGGCAAGTTCAAGACTGGATGAATAACTATCCTCGCCGTCTGCACGGCTTCAAAACCGCAAAGCAGATGTTTGATGAAGAAGTCTCTTTAATTTTGACGTAAAATAGACTTAACAATTAAATTTGCCACAGATTCGCATTTCCTCTTGAAATTCAGCGTCCTGAATGCTAATATGGATTGCGAACCCCCTTTGCGGGGAAACGCAATCCATTTTTACATTCGGAGGCTATGCGGAATGAGTGACAGGGCAAGGATTATAGCTGTCGATTTTGACGGTTGCCTGTGCGAAAACGCTTGGCCGGATATAGGCGAAGCGAAGCAGGACGTGATCGACGCGCTGTTGCTGCGCCAAAAAGTAGGTGCAAAGATCATCCTATGGACATGCCGCGTTGGTGAACGCCTTGACGCCGCCGTTCGCTGGTGTGCGGATCACGGGATTACCTTTGATGCCATCAACGAAAACCTCCCCGTAAACATAGTCGCGTTCGGCAATGACTGTCGAAAAGTCTATGCTGACGAGTATTGGGATGACAAGGCCGTTATGCCGGAACCGTTCCATTTCATCGTCGATGCCGAGAATTTGGGTTCATTCCGTTCTCCTGGTTATTCTGTTCTGCCTGTTGCACCATGCGAAATAACAATACCATTCAAAAATCCGCTTGATGGACCACATGTTACTTATGTCTGTCCCGCGTATAAAACCGAAGAACGCATATCAGATAATCGGATAGCCACTATGCGCGATGCAGAACCAGCACTCCCGATTGACGGGCCATTGGAAAAATATGGCTCAATGACGGTTAAGCATCCGTGGTTTAGCGCGACGCGGGCCGTTCTTGATTATTTCGCAGAGTGTATAGAACACGAAAAAAGAGCGCAGATCGTAATTGACTACGACCCGCAAGCAGAGAATACGAAGATTACTTACTACCGACAGATAGAATCACAGGAGGTAGCACATGGATAGCTATAGCGTTCGCGTATCAATCAGCAAATCCGAACTAAACGACATCATGCAAGAACTGGAACAGGCGAAAAAGACGATTTATAAGTGTTTTGTGCGCCTTGAAGATATGGGCCTGGTCGTGACGGACGGAGAGGAGAACGCCGCCAGCGGCAACTGACGGCGTGGGGTTTACTCACGTTCTAATTCGTCGATGAAAACCCGCAAGACTTTTTCTATGCTCTGCACCAAATTGTTGTAGTCCCTGATTGTACAAGGATCAGAACTATTCCCGTTAGATTGGTGCGTGTCCCATGAAAAAGTCTTTAGGGCTTTTCTCAAACGGTCCGTATCAACCACGATTTCACCCCCTTTCCCATGCCATGATACCACGGATGGAGGCGCGAGGCAATGAGCCTACGATGGACCGAGGAAGATTTGAAGGACTATCAGGCACGGCAGAAGCGGCAAGCCCTGCCCTGCGTCCCCGCTGTTCCTTCCGGGGTATCTGTAGCCGACGTGAGCAAGCCGAAGCGGAATAAGTATGGCAACCGGCGCGTGGAAGTGGACGGGATGAAGTTTGACAGCCAGCATGAGGCCGATATTTACTTCGGAACGCTGCTGCCGTCGTGGAAATGCGGAGCCGTGAAACTGTTGGTAAGGCAGGTCCCTTTCGACCTTCCGGGCGGGATCAAGTACATTGCCGACTTCCTGACGGTGAGCGCGGACGGCATTGTGTCCGTGATTGACGCTAAGAGCGAGGCGACGCGGAAGAATCGTGTGTACATCAACAAGAAAAAGCAGATGCGGGCCATATGGGGCATTGAGATCAAGGAAGTATGACGGAGGCGATTCAATGAGAATACTGGTTGCCTGTGAAGAATCGCAAGCCGTTACCACGGAATTACGACGCCTGGGACATGAAGCGTATTCATGTGACATCCTACCTTGCGGGGGGGGGTGCCCTCAATGGCATATCCAGGTGGACGCTATTGAACTCCTGAAAATCAGGTGGGATATGGTGCTGGCGTTTCCTCCGTGTACACACCTGGCCGTCAGTGGTGCAAGGTATTTTGAGGAAAAGCGCCGGGATGGACGGCAACAGGCGGCGATTGAGTTCTTTATGAAATTCGCAAACTGCGATTGTCCGAGAATTGCCATAGAGAATCCGGTTGGCATTATGAGTACACAGTACCGGAAGCCGGACCAGATCATACAACCGTGGCAATTCGGCCATGGAGAAACAAAAGCAACCTGTCTATGGCTGAAAGGTCTGCCGCCCCTCCAGCCTACGGATATTGTAGACGGCAGAGAACACCGTGTATGGAGGATGCCGCCAAGCCCGGACCGGGCGAAGATGCGGGCGCGAACATACGCCGGTATTGCCCGGGCAATGGCGGAACAATGGGCGGGACAGTGCAAGGAGGAATGAGCGTGGCAAAGCGGTTTCATGTGGCGAATCCAGGGCAGCTAAAGGCGCTTGTACCTTTCGCAAAGACGAACGCGCCATCTCTGGAGAAAATGGTGCGGATATGGTATGCCGCACAGCGTAAGGGTAAGAATCGCTGGGATAATGCGATCTATGTTGGATTCAGCGGAGACAGGCACAGGGAAGCCGGTATCGTGCGCATTGGCGCTAATAACGAGTTGGTCACATGCGCGACGCTCATGTACAACAAAGCACTTGGATATTGTGAATGTAACATGAGGAGGGTGTTCGATTAGATAGTATGGGGATGGCTCTGTGGGAGCAGCGCGGGGTATGCCTCCTAAATTTATGCAAACCAAAAGACAACAACAGCCATATTGTGTTCTTCTTCTGCGCTGGCGGTTCAATGCCGCCCGTCCCTACCAGGTTCTCGCTCAACGGAACCAGCATTGCGAAAGCTATGCAACCCCCCACGGTCAACGGCTTGTTGCGGGCCGTGTAGACCGGCTCGTCTGTCCCTAACAGGCGGGTGCCGCCTGCCGGGCAGCGCTTAGTGCATGAGTGCTGCGAGGTCATATAAGGCGGCTATCACGGGAATGTAGTGCAATCGGAAGTCACGCACATGCGACGATGCGGTTGTGACCACGGCCACCGCATAATACGCGCTGTAGAGATGCCGGTTCAATCCCGGCCATTCCCGCCAATGATGCCCCCTTTTGAAGCATCTGGCACCAGAAGAAGGGATAAGGTGTCCCGCAAGCGGTCACGCGGCTTAGTGCAATCACTCGGGCGAGGAAATGCAAGCAGATCGTAACGAAGCCATGACAACCGGAAAGACGGTAAACAAGGGGCGGGCGGTTCCGCTGACTGTGGGGATTCCCGGAAGCGACCGCCGCCCTGCCTATCGCATGAGATTGGAGGTGTTATTGATGCGTCGGGATAATTTCGACCTGGACAATTACTCATTTGATCCACCGAAACCCGGCGCGTGTCCGATATGCGCAACGATACACGATCCCACAGAGCCACATAGCAGGAATAGCCTGTACTATCAGATGCACTTTAGGCAGAAGCGCGGGCGTTATCCAACGTGGGAGGATGCCATGTCGCATTGCGACGAGCAGACAAAGCGATTGTGGCGGGCAAACCTTGCCATGCGCGGCATTATGCCGGAGGACACTATGCAAGATGGAGGATGAAGGTTGGATTGACGTAAAGCAGCGAAAACCCACCGACAGCGACGCGGACGTTTTTCATTGCGTCCTTGCGTATCACATGTACAACGGCGCTATGGTGACTGGCTGGCACCAATTCGATATAAACCCATACTTCACACATTGGATGCCATTGCCGCTGCCGCCCGCCTGTCACCGAGACAGACACGGGCCGACAAACAAAAAGTGACCGCAACAGGTGCGAACTATTGCGGCCGGTGAAATTCGCTTGGGCTATGCGTCATCTCACATCTTCATTTTACCATACCACAGGAAAAAGTCAAGGATTATTTTGGGAGGTATGGCTATGAATGACATTGCACCCGTTGAGCAGCACGATTTAGCACTACTGGACAGCCTGACACGGCAGGCGCGTGTTTATGCCGGTAATGCCGGAATGAACATGATAATGCTTGGACAGACGCTTAAACAGGCAAAACCCCTTGTGCCGCATGGCGCGTGGGAAGATTATGTCACGCATGAGGTCGGTATCAACGTCAGATGGTCCCAATTCTGCATGGCCTGTTATGAGCGCTATGGTGAAAACGAGGATTACGCGAAACTGGGAACGAGCAAGATGCAGATCATGCTTTCCCTTCCTCCGGGAACCGAGGACAGCTTTATGCAGCAGAACGATGTGGAGTCCATGTCCACCCGTGAACTGCGCGAGGCCGTGAGGCAAGCCCGCGAGGAGGCTAAAGCCGAAGCGGAAGCGGAAGCGCAAAAGGAGATCGAAAGGGAACGCAAGGCCCGTCGCGCCGCAGAAGCCCGCGCCGATGCCCTTGCGGAACGGCCCGACGAGATTTCAGAGGAAACGGCGGAAGAATTGAGGTCAAAGGACCGGGAGATCGCCCGGCTGGGGAATCAGGCGACGGAAGCCGTCAACACCGCAACGAACCTACGGCGCGAAAAAGCGAAGCTACAGCGACAGCTTGACGAGCAAGAGGCCCTTTTGATGGCCGCATCCGAGAATTACGAGCGCGTTCAGAAGGAATTACTTTCGGCAAAGGAAGCCCTGAAAAGGGATGATACCGAGCGAACGACGCGAGATGAACTCTCTCTTGACGTTTTCTCTGCCGCCGTAATGCGATTCACCGGCACATGCGCCCGCCTGCCCTATATGCGCAACAGCTTCATGGTGATGGACAACGCGACGCGGAACAGTTTTGATGAACTGTTGCGGACGGTTGAGGGCTGGTGCGCCGGTTCCCGTAAGGCATTGGACGCGATTATGACGGATGGAGGGATCATCATTGAGTAATGACGTGTCATTCCCGGTGGATAATTCGGTTTCCCTCAACCGGGAGGAGTGGTTGCAGATTGCAACGGATTTACTGGATGTCGGCCCGCTGCTTCAAGAGGCTTTGGTGCGAATCAAGAAAGACGTGCCGGATGCTGATAAACTCTATGCTGCCCTGGACCCTGATACATTCGAGGCTGATATGCGGGCCGCTTGCGCTGCTGTTGTGTGGGTGGCGGAATATGCCGCCGATCAATGCCGGTTCGTACTGACAAAGGAGGAGTAATTATGCAGGATAGAAACGTAGGGCAGCTTGCCCCACGGCCTTCAGAACAGCAAGATATTCAAATCGTCCAGGCGACAGCGGAAATCATGCGCCCGCTTATGGAAGCTGTGGCAAAACTGTTAACCGGCAATGTGGACGCGCTACAGCAGATCAGCAACGCCCTGGATATGCAGAACGAGCGCATAGCGGCGCTGGAGCGCACGGTCAAGCGGCGTTTCCCCGTTACTGCGGTACAGGTGCGTTACATGAACGAGGCCATCAGGAAGCGGACGCACGCCCTGTTGGACGATAAGAAGGATATAGACACAAAGGCTTATGCAAAGCTGGGGCACATTATCAGGCGTGATGTGCTGGTGCGTTGTGGCGCTGCCAGCCTGCGGGATATTCCCGAACATGAATACAGCGCGTCGATGGAACAGATTGAAATGTGGAGTAACGTCCTCGTCATTCGTGATGTGGTATGGGAGGCGCGTGAACGTGTGGAAGCCCTGGAAAACGCTGAACAGGTTTCGGGTGTGGATGGTGCATAAGCACCTTCCCGCCAGCTGGATCAATACAATCAGCGTTCTATGCGTGAGGATATGGAGGGATGATTATGTCTAAACTGGAAGCCCTGTTGGATGAATTACGCAATGATAAGCACTGGAATACGCCGGAGATCGGCGGTGGTCATCGGTTTGACAAGAAAATCGCCTGGATAGAAGCTATGATTCGTGAGTACGCCGAGAAGTTTAATATGTCCACGGATGAAGTCACCGAAATCATGGAGAGTAAAAGGACCTACTCCTGGCCGAATTACTATCAGGAAGCCAACTTTCCGCCCGTTGATTCAAAAAACATCATAGGTATCTATGAGACTATGGATGATTTTCACGACAAAGCCGCTGCAATGTGGAAGGGCTTTAGGTGTCCGAAGTGCGGCGACATCACGCCGCATCCACAAGAATGCATACACAGGCACAAGAAGGATGGGAAATGCGATTGGTGTGCCTATGGATTATTTAGGAGCTACCGAGGAATTATCATCAAATCCGAAGGGCTTGAATTGATACCCATATTCGACCCTGTTCCGAAAGACAATGCCGATATAGTTTCGTAAGACAAATGAGCGCTCTATGCGTGAGTATATGGAGGGATAACTATGTTAATTAACGAGTTGGCAAAGGAAGTACACCAGAACGCCGTAGATCATGGCTGGTGGGAAGATGAACGGGAAGCGCCGGAGATTAACACGCTCATTCATTCCGAATGGAGCGAGGCACTGGAAGAAGCGCGGGCCGATATGCCATTGGCGTACATCATCATAAAACACAATGAAATCCATCCCGTGATGGAAGAGATCGTTCCAAGGGGCGACAACGGAGCCTATACAAGCGAAATTGGGCTTTCAGAAGGCAAACGCATCACTGGCGGAAAACCCGAGGGCGTGGCTGTGGAACTGATCGACGGGTGCATCCGCATACTGGATTACATGGGAAAGCTGAATACGTGTATATCAGAGGCAGATGATACACCATCTACCATCGAAAGCCTCTACACCGATTACAACGTCTCGCGGGTGCCGGACAAGCTGCCTGAACTGATCGCTTACCTTCACCTGTATACCGTGCTTTCCCTCTTTGACGTGGATGGAAAATCCAGACCTATAATTAGTCCAAACATGTTCGCTTTACTGACGGCATTGACTGTTGCGCTTTCATGGGTGAAGAAGCAGGGCCTTGACCCGCTTGCGATTCTCCTGGAAAAGCACGCATACAACAAGACCCGACCCTATAAACACGGTAAGAAATTCTGACGCATAGCGCGGAAACGGCGGTAAATCACATGAGCGTGAACTACTTAATCGAAATCATACGGATGGATGAGTGGGAGTTTTCACATCCGATCTCCGCAACCGCATACAAGATGATGCACAAGCTGTTGAGTTTGGCAAACATGGAGCGGTTTCCTGAATGGATCAAGATTCCCAACGCCAGGTTGACGGCGATGGTAGGTTGCACTGAAAGCACATTGGCCGCTGCGAGATTGACGCTGATACAGGAGGGTTTGATCGAGTACAAGAAGAAGGGCAAGGGCAAAGGCGCGACATGCTGGTATAAGATTCACTATTTTTCCTTGCGCCCCGATTATTACCGTAAAAATTATGGTAATAACGATGGTGAAAACAATAGGGAAAACAATGGTGAAAACACGGGTGAAAGCAATGGTGAAAACGCGGGACAGAATAAAACTAAAGATACTGTGGGGAAACCCTGTGATGATGAAGATGATTTTGATGATAATAACCCCATACCGGCAGAGGATCGCACGATTGGTAATACGCCCTTTCAGTACCCGTCCTCCGTACAATCCTCCGTGGGAGTAAACGGGCGCGCGCGCGAGGCCAACAAAGTGCTGTACCCCCCGAGGGACCGCAAGTTGGACATCATCGAACAGGCGGTGTATGACAATCTGGTGCGGTCGTTGACGTGGCCTGAATACCTGGAACTGTTCGGCAGCAATGCCGCGCTGATGCTGCAAATCATGGGGAGTGATCGGTTTCCGCTGGAGTTGGTCGCAGAAGCCATGAAACGCACGGTTGACCGCAACAAGAAGTTTGCAAACCCACTTGTGAACCCTGTAGCGTATACCCTGAAACTGCTGGAGGATTGGGAAAGCAAGGGGTTTAGAACGGTCCGGGACATCAACGAAGCAAAAGACAATTATTGGATCGAGGTGTGATACATGACTAATCCGGCAAATGTGGTGTCGATGTACGGCTTTGTAGCGACAGAGCCGAAAGCCAATACGACGGCTGGCGGCGCGGTGCGCTGCTCATTCCGGCTGGCCGTTGGCAAAGGCCGCAAGGGCGAGAATGGCCGCGAAATGGCGGACTTCTTCACGGTGGTGACGTGGCGAGACACGGCGAAGTTCTGCCAGAACTACGTCCGCAAGGGGCGGCTGGTTTCCATCTGCGGCCAGTTGACCACATACAGCTTCACAGGACAAGACAACAGCAGCCGGACCGAATACCAGATCGAGGCGGACAGCGTTCGGTTTATCAGCACCGGCAACCGGCAGACGGAGGCCGCGCCGCCGCCCCCTGCCCCGGATGACTACATGCCGGTTGATGACCCGGACATGCCGTTCTGATGGCTATGGGCGCGACAGAGAAGCGCATACAGCGCAAATCAAGGGAATCATACGGCTGTGCCATCTGCGACAAGACCATTTGGGAAAACTGTGATTACATAGCCGTCACCGTAAAGAACGACCAGGGCGTGCGAAAGAGATATAAGCGGCATATTCACTGTGATGCGCTGATCCGCCTGTATGCTGAACGGAACGACAAGGAGCCTGCGGAAGTGCCGGGTTATGAGATAAAGGCATGGCTGGAGTCGGTATGCGAGGCCGAATGTATGCCGGGGTTTTCTAAGAGATGCGGTCAGGACCGGTTCTCATGCGGTCAAATCCTATGGCTGCTGCTGCGGCATAAGCCGGGATTTGGGGCGATACAGAAATCAGCGGCCCGAGGCGAAGGAGAGGAGGATGCTTAGTGGCTACAGAGTACCAGAAAACAAAGGGCCTGTTCTATGTGTACGATCCATCTGCCGGGGATTACTACAAGGGACAGTATCGCCGCGCTGCACAGTACACCAAGCATCAATGGGACGCGCAGGAATACAAGACCGTCCAGGGTGCTTTGAGCGTGGCCGAAAAGCTGGGTGAAGGCTTTATCGTCGTTGATGCGAACGGGCGGCAGTATGTCGGATGATGTGCGAGAAAGGGCGTGATGGCGGTGAACATGGGAACTCTGGATTTCAGCGTGGCGGTAAATAAGAACCGTCGCAGGGTACGCCGCTGCGAGGCTTGCTTGCGCCGGGATAAATCGCTGCACCACTTGATCTTGCCAAAGGCAACCATGCGTTATCCTGAAACCACGGCGCGGGTGCGCAGACAAGAGCATTGGCTATGTGACGAGTGCTACGCGAAATTGCGGGAGGCCATGGAAAACGAGGGCGAGGAAAGGCGCGAGGCGCGATAACAAAGGAGGCGGCATACATGAGCAGACAGCCAATCAACGAAGATATGCACATTGAAAAACAGTGGTTTGAAGATGCGCATAAGCAAACCACTGATACGCTCACGGATTTCATAAATCATGTTATGAACGATTACGTTCACGATTATGGGACGTTATGCCATGCTGTAGCCGCCTGCGCGGTTGCGGCGGCATGGGCGGCAAATTCAAGCGAGGGTGCGCAAGGCGGGATCACGGGTTTTCAGGCCGGTTTCGTGATGTGGGACTTTATACGTTATTGGCAGTACAGTCGTAACAAATGCGGTATGAGATTGCTTGATTTCGACAACATGCTTTATCCGCAGTATGAGTACAGATTTGACAAAACAATACCCAAAGATATATGGGAATCGTTGCAGAAAATAGCCGCTGAAAAACTGAAAGACTGCGACCATTGCGCTGATATTGTGGTAGAACACTGGCGCAGTATCGTGAACGGGAATGTGCCATTCGGCTATCGCGTCGTTGATCGGCGAGATTGATTATACGATTAGTGAGAGGGAAAGATGAAAGCATATTCAGTAAGCGATAAAGACTGTAATCTTGGATATTCGTATGTCATTTTTGCAGAAACGAGGGCAAAGGCAATTAAACACGCCCTGGATTACTGTGACGGTGCTTTCGATTCTTGCGAGTGGACAGACATGCGGGCACTCAGGAAACCGCAGTTGGATAGATTCTACCGTGGTGAATCGGAAATGGACTGGTGCAACATGGAAGATCGCGTCGCAATGGTGCGATATGCCGGGTTCCAATGCTCGGATGAAATGGATGTTACGTCTGACGAGTGCGAACAATGTGCGGCGC
>Ga0310786_10006866_pt1 | contig 15000 bp, 15 predicted proteins | sample AusTroGonzalo_MG_FD_203881 | JGI IMG/M metagenome (GOLD analysis project Ga0310786, IMG submission 203881) | Bovine rumen microbial communities from tropical cattle in Woodstock, Queensland, Australia - Gonzalo_03 (v2) (version 2) | ecosystem: Host-associated > Mammals > Digestive system >... | reverse complement strand
GCGCCTTACATCAGGTACGCATATTGCCACGAGGACCATTCCGGTTATGGCACATACGCATAAATATAAAATTGCGAGCATAAAATCTCCCTTCAAACGATTTAAATAATTATATCAATTAAAAAAAAAGGCGAGTTTTACAAACTTATAACAGTTTCATACAATGGGGAGAAAAGATTTGTGAAAATAGACTATAATCTACACATACTTTGGGAAAAGAAAGGCAATTCATGAAAATAACTGTTTTGGGCGGCGGACTGTCGCCGGAGCGTGATGTTTCGCTCAAATCCGCAAGTCTCATTGCGAACGCACTTCTTTCAAAAGGACACGAAGTCGCGCTCGTTGATCTTTATGCAGGCATCGAGAATGACCGCCCCGCAGAAAGTTTTTTCCGCCGCGGCACGGTCAATCCGTTTTCATATGACATTCCCGAAAAGGAGCCTGATCTCGAAGAGATAATCAGGCAGCACGGCGGCAGACGTCAGTGGGTTGGCCCCAGAGTAATCGAGCTTTGCCAGTATGCTGACAGGGTCTTCCTGGGACTTCACGGTTCACATGGTGAGAACGGCCAGGTCCAGGCACTTCTTGACGCTTATGACGTTAAATATACCGGCTGCGGCTACTTAGGATGCGCCATCGCAATGGACAAGGCGCTTTCCAAATCTCTTGTCGCAGGCTATGGCATTCCTACCGCTAAATGGATAATCGGCAAATATGAGGAGATAACTCCCGAAAGGATCAAGGCTGAGATCGGCATTCCCTGCGTTATCAAGCCTATCGGATGCGGTTCTTCCTGCGGCGTTTCGATCGTAAAGACAGAAGAGGAGTTTGCTCCCGCGGTTGAATGGGCTGCATCTTATAAGCAGATGATCCTTGTAGAGCAGTTCCTCAAGGGACGCGAGGTCACCATCAGCGTAGTCGGCCACAAGGCTCTTCCCATTACCGAGATCATTCCTCATGAAGGCTTCTACGATTATAAGAACAAGTACCAGGACGGCCTTACGACACATGTCTGCCCGGCTCAGATCAACGAGGCGGACTATAAGAAGTGCCAGGAACTTTCCGTCAGGATATTTGACCTGCTCAGAATGAACCAGTACGGAAGGATCGACATGATCTATGACGAGAATACGCATGAGTTCTGGTTCATAGAAGCCAACAACCTTCCGGGTATGACGAACACATCATTGCTCCCCGAAGCAGCCAAGGTCGCAGGCATCTCTTATGAGGACCTTTGCGAGAAGATCATCTTAAGCTGCGGACGTGATGAGATAGAGGGGCTCTGACCCGGCAAGTAGCCGTAGGGCACCTTATGTGATAAAATTTACAGGTTAAACTTTCGGAGGAACGGCTCTTTGGATTATCTTGAAGGCTTGATGCTCGGCAAACTGTGGAGCGATACTGATTATGAGAACAGAAAGCATTTCTGGCTCTTCATTATCTATGGACTCCTTTGCAACTGCATTGTCCTTTACACATACATCCTCGGTAAGAAGCTTTTGTGGTGCGGTGACTTCGGCATGCCGATGCTGGCCGTATTCATCGTGCTTTTCGTCGCGAGTCCCTTCATTTGTTTCAGATACTATCGAATGCCCTTATGGGGCAAGTTGATCATATTAGCAGAGAAGATCTTCAAATCTTATCTCGTACTCAGTTACACGGTGAGCATAATGCTCCCGAAGCTCACAATAAATGTTGGTGATCTCCAGACTTACGTCATCGACTACCTCAACAAGACGCTTGAGACGTACACGACAAAGTATTCGGTTAGTTCCGGTTCGTTCGCCACGGTTACCGGAGTTCTCGCCGGAGGACTGCACGTAGTACTCATGCTCTTGATCAATCTCGTTATAGTTATGGTCATTCCCGGACTTATCTATATCGCGTTCAGGATCTGTCAGTTTGTCTGGGATTGGCTCATAAACACATTGATACTTAAGAGATTCTTCCCCTCGAAGCATTGATTTCCTTCGGTTTGAATCTCTTTTCGCGGAAACAGGAGGAAGGCATGGCAGAGCTTAGAGACAGAATCGATATTACCGTTGAAGAGCTCGAAGAGAGTCTCGGAGCGACAAATCTCCCGAAATTCATAGCTGAATCGGAAAAATCTTTCCTGAGCAGGATCGATACTATTTGCAAGGCGATCTGCGAAGATAAGAGTAAGAAGGCTATCTTCGTTTCGGGCCCTACTTCTTCCGGCAAGACAACTTTCACATTAAGGCTTGCGAAAACGATCACAGAGGCCGGCCGCAAGGCTTGCCACCTCTCGCTCGACGATTACTACAACCTTAAGGACGTCGTTTTCGACAGGGAGGGAAGACCGGATTTTGAGACGATCGACGCGCTCGACGTTGACAGGATCCAGCGTGATATTGCAAAGATCATTAACGGTGAGACCGTAATCCCGCCGTTCTTTGATTTCCATACAAGGACACAGAAGGAAGGCAGCCCCGAGAACGCTATCACTTTGGGTGATGACGGCGTTCTCATCGTTGAGGGCCTCCACGGGCTCAACAAGAGGATCTCAGGCGACTTCAAAGATACGAGCGCAAAGGTCTTCATCATGCCTTACGGCAATGTCTACTGCGACACCAAACTCATGGACAGCAACGAGATCCGCCTGCTCAGGAGGATCGTCAGGGACAACAGGCACAGAAGCGCCCACGCCCTTGCCACGATCGATTACTGGCCCATGATCAGCAGATCAGAGGAAAAGTATTACACTGAATACCTTACCGAAGCAGACTATCACGTCAATTCGTTCCTTGCATATGAGAGCCTTATAATAGCGCCCCTTGCCCTGAGCGACATCCAGTCAGCTTTGAAAAAGGTTGAAAAGGGTTCTATCGAGCCGAGTGTATTCATGGAGAGATCCAACACCGGCAAGCCTTTTGCTGATCTTTCCGCAGCTCTGGCCAAAGCTTCCAAGCTGATCGGCCACTTGGACAAGATCCCGGTAGTCAGCCCGGAACAGGTTCCCGCGGAATCCATCTTGAACGAATTCATAAGCGGTTAACGAAGGAGGCAAATAATGCCTATCAGAATATCAGACAATCTTCCGGCGAGGCAGATCCTCGAGAAGGAAAGAATATTTGTTATGGAAGAGAACCGCGCTCTGTCCCAGGACATAAGAGCGTTAAGACTTGTCATACTCAATCTGATGCCTGACAAGATCACCACGGAGACACAGCTCCTCAGGGCTCTTTCCAACACACCAATTCAGATCGACATCGAGCTGCTCTGCATGGCATCCCACCAGTCGACTCACACCAGCGCTGCGCATCTTACCAAGTATTACGAGACGTTCGACAAGATAAAGGACCAGTATTTCGACGGCATGATCATCACAGGCGCGCCTGTCGAAAAGCTTCCTTTCGAAAAGGTCGACTACTGGGAAGAGCTCTGCCAGGTACTTGAGTGGAGCAAGACACACGTTTATTCGACACTGCACCTTTGCTGGGCAGCTTTTGCCGGACTTTACTATCACTACGGAGTACCCAAGTACGTTCTCGACAAGAAGGTCTTCGGCGTTTTCGAACATTCGATGACATACAGCAGACCGGTAAAGCTCTTCAGAGGTTTTGATGACGTTTTCTATGTTCCTCATTCACGTTATACAGAGATCAGGAAAGAAGACATAGTCAAACATAAAGACCTGAGGATCCTTTCCGAATCTGACGAATGCGGAATCTTCGCAGTCTCCGATCTGCACGGACGCCAGATCTTCATTACCGGACATTCCGAGTACGACAGGGAGACCTTGGACAGAGAGTACAAGAGGGATCAGGGAGCCGGTCTTGATACCGCGCTTCCGGTCAACTATTACACTGACAACGACCCTTCAAAGGGCGTGATCCTCAGATGGAGATCTTCTGCGACCCTCATGTACACAAACTGGCTCAACTATTACGTATATCAGGAGACACCGTTCGATATCGGCCTGATCAGCAGCATCAGGAACGAAGATCTTGTACCCGGAAGGGATGAGGAAAAGCATGAGTGAGACTGACGGCATTGTCCTGACTGACGAACTGGTTAAGAAAATGGCTCCCGACCGTCCGGATTCCGGATACAAGGGAACCTTCGGTACCTGTCTCATCACGGCCGGTTCCGAATACATGCCCGGCGCGGCAGTGCTTGCCTGCGGAGCGGCTCTCAGATCCGGCTGCGGTCTTGTCCGCGTTCATTCAGATTCAAGTACACTTGATGCCATCAGTGCAAATCACCCCTGTGCACTTCAGTCTCTGCGCGACGGTATGCCGTCAGGAGTATTGAGGTCAGCCGCACGCCTGCTCGAAAAGGCAGACTCGGTGCTTATCGGTCCCGGAATTCCCTCTGATGATCTTAACATCCTGCCGCTTCTCGGCCTTTACATCCGTGATGCGAAAAAACTCGTAATCGACGCGGGAGCTTTGAGTGCTGCCGCTCACGATAAGGAACATATCCTGCCGCTATTGAGACACAGGGAGACGCCGGCCGTTCTTACGCCCCATATGGGTGAATTTGCCAGGATCTCTGCAGGCGTTGAGGGCATTGACCCCAACGATCCTTCGCCGGTAGCCGCAATGAAGCTTGCCAAGAAGATCAACAGCGTCATCGTTCTCAAGAACAGCAAGACGGTGATCGCCGTACCCGGCGGCCGCATGTATATCAACGATGCCGAGAACAGCGGCATGGCAAAAGGCGGTTCTGGCGATGTCCTCGCGGGCCTTTTGGCAGGACTTCTTGCACAGGGTATCCAGCCTGAGGAAGCTGCAAGCGCGGCCGTAAAGATCCATTCAGAAGCGGGGATCCTCGCTTCGGCAAAATACGGCAGAAGGGCAATGCTTCCTTCAGATCTCGGGGAATTCCTTCCGGAAGCCTTTAAGAAAGCAGGTTGGGACTAAAGGATCATGGAAGATTTCGAGACCATTCAAAAATCCGATTACTATGACCGTTCCTGCGTTGAGATAAGTCTCGACGCGTTAAGGCATAACTTCGCTGAGATCAGGAAAGTTACTGCTCCAGGTGCGGGAATACTTGCCGTCGTTAAAGCTGACGCCTACGGACACGGTGCTTATGAAACTGCCACGACGCTTCTTGAATGCGGTGCGGCGGGCCTCTGCCTTGCGACTATCGATGAGGCCGTAGACTTGAGACGCCGCGGCATAAAGGCTCCCATGATGACCCTCGGTTTTACGGACAAGAGCCGTTATGCCGATGCCGTCAGATTCGACATTGAACAGGCGGTCTATTCTTATGACATTGCCAAGGCTCTGTCTGATGAGGCTGTCTCACAGGGCAAGAAGATAAAGGTCCACATCAAGCTCGATACAGGCATGGGACGCATCGGTTTTGCCACGGACGGTACAGGCACCGAAGATATCGTCAGGAGCTGCAGGCTTCCCGGGATCATTCCTTACGGAGTTTTCTCACATTTCGCGGTAGCCGATACCGGTGACGATTCTTACACGATGAAGCAGTACGATGCTTTCATGACCCAGATAAAAGTTCTCGAAGATGAGGGTATTGTTTTTGAGAAGAAGCATATATGCAACAGCGCGGGTATCATGAGATTCCCGCAGATGCACTTGGATCTCGTAAGAGCAGGAATAATCCTTTACGGACTGATGCCGCCCGGATGCCCCGAGCCTCCGGTAAAGCTCGATCTGATCCCGGTCATGACCTGGTATGCCAAGGTCATCCACGTAAAAACGATTCCCGAAGGTGCCACGGTCAGCTACGGAAGACACTTTACGGCTGAACGTGAGACCGAGGTCGCAACAGTCGGAATCGGGTATGCGGACGGACTTTCCAGACGCCTTTCCAACGGGTTTGAGCTCGTGATAGACGGGGAGAAGTGCCCGATAATCGGTAACGTCTGCATGGATATGTGCATGGTCGATACCACGGACATGAAGGTCAGGCCCAAGGTCGGGGACAAAGTCATAGTCTTTGGCAGGGAAAGGCTTGCTGATGATCTGGCTGACAGGATCGGTACGATCAACTATGAGATCACCTGCGTAGTCGGAAAGAGGGTCAGACGCCTTTATACCGGAGGGAACAGCTGATGACGTTCCTGACGGCGCTGTACACACTGATCATTTACCCGATCGAGCTTCTGTTCGAGATAGTTTTCTCGATCATATCAAAGACGTCAGGTAACGTTGTCGTTTCGATAATCATTCTCAGCCTTGTATTCAATCTGGTAGTTCTCCCGCTTTACAGGAGAGCCGACAGCATCCAGGAAGAAGCCAGGGAAAAGGAGATCAAACTAGCTCCGGTTATCAAGCACATCAAGGAATCATTCAAGGGCGATGAGCGCTTCATGATCCTTCAGACATACTACAGACAGAACGACTACAGCCCGATGAACGTGCTGAAGAGCTCTGTTTCACTGCTTCTGCAGATCCCGTTCTTCATCGCGGCTTACAGGATGCTTTCCGAATGCAGCATCCTCAAAGGCGCTGCCGCAGGTCCCATCAGGGACTTGAGCGCACCCGACGGACTGCTTGTCATAGGAGGCCTTGCGGTCAATGTCCTTCCGATCGTCATGACCCTCGTAAACATCATTTCGGGCGTTATCTACGGCAAGGGACTGCCTCTCAAATCAAAACTTCAGATGTATCTGATCGCTGCGGTATTCCTGGTGTTCCTTTATAATTCCCCGTCAGGACTCGTATTCTACTGGACATTAAACAACGTCTTTTCGCTCGGAAAGAACATCGTCATGGTGGTCATGCGCGGAAAGAAGGCTGAAAAAGCTGCTGTTAAGAAGAAAACCGAAAAGGCAGACAAGGCAGCTGCAACAAGGAACAATGTGCTGTTTATCACATCAGCTGTATTCCTTGCGCTGTTTACGGGGTTCTTTATCCCGACAAACGTCCTTTCGGCTTCTCCCCAGCAGTTCATGAACAGATATACGATGAGCAATCCCGCTCTTTATCTGCTCTATCCCGTACTTACGGGCATAGGACTTTTCGTGCTATGGGCAGGCCTTTTCTACTATCTTGCTTCTCCTAAGGGCAGGGGCATCATGAGTAAGGTAATGTTTATCTTTTGCTCCGGTGCGCTCCTTAACAACACCATGTTCAGCAACTATTTCGGAGACATGGTAGAGACTTTGCAGTATGTCCACAGCCCTGTTTTCGAGACCGAAAACAAGATTCTGGATGCACTATTCCTGCTCTTTGCCGTGTTGGTATGTCTGCTTCTTACAAGGTTTACGAAATCGTTCCCTGCGATCCTCGCCGGATGCGGAGCAGCGGCTCTCGTCTTGATCTCGATCGGAAACATCAACAAGATCAACGACCAGTACAAGCTCGCATTCAACAGTTATTCCGAAGAACTGCCCTCTTTTGAACTGTCCAAGGATGGCCAGAACGTTGTCGTCATAATGCTCGACAGAGCTGTCGGTTCGATGGTTCCTTATCTGTTTAACGAAAAGCCGGAGCTTAAGGAAAGCTTTGACGGTTTTACCTGGTACCATAACTCGTTGTCATACGGACAAAGCACCAATTTTGCTTCTCCGGCGCTTTACGGAGGTTACGATTACACTCCCGAAAAGATCAACGAGAGAAGCAATGAACCGCTTGTCGACAAGCAGAATGAGTGCCTCAAGGTAATGCCTTCCGTCTTTGCCAATGCGGGCTGGGACTGCACGTTTATCAACCCGACATACGCAGGTTACAGCTGGATCCCGGATCTTACTGTCTTTAAGGATTTCAAGGGCCTGAGCGTATATAACACGGGATATCACTATATCCCCAACCTTCCTGAAAAATGTGCGAACCTCGAGAGCGCACTCTGCAGGAATCTTTACTGCTACAGCCTTTTCAAATCGTGTCCCGTTGCAATCCAGCCGGCTTTGTATGACGGCGGCAAATACAACATGACCGGTTCCATGACAGGTGAGGACAGGTCTTCATTCCAGGTGGTCGACGGCACTTCAAAGGCGCTTGGCCATTATCTGAGTTTTGAGGCTGAGTACTATGCTCTCAAGTCAATGACTTCAATGACAAAGATAACCGATAGCGGAAAGAACATGGTCATCATGGCCAACAAATCCACTCATGATATGTCGATGCTCTCAGAGCCTGAGTATGAGCCCAAGTACTATATAGACAACACGGAATACGACAACACCCATAAAGAAAGATTCATTCTGGACGGCAAAACTCTTAAGATGGAGGACGTTTCGCAGTATGAATTCTATGAGATGAACATGGCTGCTTTCATGTCTTTGGGCAAGTGGTTCGATTATCTGAAAGAGCAGGGAGTATATGACAATACGAGGATAATCGTCGTATCAGATCACGCATACGGCGTCGGTCAGTACGATGAGCTCCTTTTCAACAACGAAGGTGCTGATTTCGATGCGCAGGGCTTTATCCCGCTCCTTATGGTAAAGGATTTCGGAAGCAAGGGCTTTGCTGTTTCAGAAGAATTCATGACAAATGCAGATACCCCTGCGCTTGCGACACAGGGGCTCATAGATAATGCAGTTAATCCGTTTACGGGAAGTCCTCTTGCGAATCCGGAAAAGAAGAAGGGACCTCAGAAGGTTATCTTCTCCGGTGCATGGGATGTTCTGACGAACGGTACCAATACTTTCGACAGATCCCAGTGGTATTCGGTAAAGGACAATGTCTGGGAACGTTCAAACTGGAAATACGAAGGCTATAACTGATATCAGGCGTCTTCATTATCTCCGCTTCTTGACTTTCTGTCACCGCGGTCTTTCCTGTTGCCATTGCCATCACGGTTTCTTGTGCGTTCTGCGTTTCCGCCAGAACCGCTTCTGCCGCCGAATCCGCCTCCAAGAGACTTTACTGTCAGGGCTGTGACCTTACCGTCCTTGTCTACCTCGATGACTACGACATCGCCCGTCTTGATCTCCTCGACTGTATCGGGTGTGTCATCACTGTCGTTTTCAATCGTAATCTGTGTCAGACCGGAAAGGTCATAGGTTGCATTTCCGCCCGTAGCGTTGAAAGAATAACCGAAACCTGAGGGGCGGCCATTTCCGTTGCCGCCTCCTGAGGGCCTTGTCCAATCGCCGGGACGTTCCTTGTTTTTGCCGTCACTCTTTCTGCTCTTTCCGTTTCCGTTACCGTTATCACCGTCGGGACGCTCTCTCTTGCTTCCGTTGCCGCCGTTTCCTGGAGTACGGGACTTCAGCTCGCCGAGCTCAATGGTGATCTTCGTGCCGTCTATCGCAGTGACTTTACCTACTGCCTGCTGAGCATTGGACTGGACCGGCGCCTCTGTCTCGAAAGACGGGGGATTAAAGTCTTCGGGAGGATTTCCCTGACCGGACTTGTTATTGGCTTTGCATCCCGCGAAAGCCCCCATGATTGCCACAGCAGTTAAAAGTGCAATGATCTTCTTATGTTTCATGTAAATCAACTCCTTTTTCCTTTTCGAATAACCCGTAACGGGAGTTCGATGAGCATATTATGCAAGTCGTTCTTAAAACGAACTTAAAAAATGGAAAAATATGCGCTATAATACTGACGCTGTTTTTATGCGCGTATTTAAGGAGAGTTATTTTTAATGAGTACATTTACGGATAGTTACAAGGTGCCCGAACTCAGAAAGAAGATGTGGTTCACCTTTCTGATCCTTTCGGTCCTTGCCCTGCTTTCACTTGTTCCCGTACCGGGACTTGACCATGCCGGTGCTTCTGCAGCGGTAGCAAAGTGGGGAGATACAGGCGTGCTTTTGGATGTTATGTCATTCAAGGCACTTGGTAATGTTGCGATTACGAGCTTAGGCCTTTATCCGTTCCTCATAGCTTCAATAGTCATGCAGATCCTTACGATCGCGATCCCGAAGCTCCGCGCCATCGCCCAGATCGGTGATGAGGGAACAAAGATCATCCAGAAATATACAAGGTTCGCTGCTGTCGGCGCTAATGTTCTTTTCGCTGTTCTTTACTGCGTAGGCATGAGAAACCACGTTTGGACCATCATGAATTACTGGTTAGCGATCTGCCTTGCAGGTGTATGCCTTGCAGCAGGCGGTGCTTTCTTCGGATGGTGCATCGAGCTCATAAACAATAAGGGCGTCGGAAGCGGTCTTGTCATCGTTATTCTTGCATGCATCCTCCGTGATCTGCCCCGTCACTTCGCCGAGCTTTATGTTAAGACTTCCGTTCTCGGTGTTCCCGCTGCGGCAGGGATCACATTCGGAGCAGCAGTTGTTGTTCTCGCACTTTTAGTATTCGTCGTTTGGTTCAACCTCGGCGGCAAGAAGCTCCACATCCTGTTCTCCAAGAGGACAGTCGGTATGAAGCAGTACGGCATGCAGAACCAGGCGATCCCTTTGAGAGTCTGCCAGGCAGGCATTATGCCCATCGTATACGCTGTAGCCATTCTTCTGATCCCGGCTGTCATCATCAGCATGGTAATGCCTGAAGATACGACGAACATCTTCTTCCTGGGAATCGTTAACTACAAGCGCAGCGTTTCGTTCTACATTCTCTATGCATTCTTCGTAGGTACGTTTGCATATCTTTTCTCGACCATCCAGTTCAACCCGATCGAGATGTCCAACCAGATCAAGCAGAACAACGGCTACATCCAGGGTATCCGTCCCGGAAAGCCCACCGCTCAGTATCTTTTAAATCTCTGCCGCAACTTTAACTTTGCGGACGGAGCATTCCTGATCGGTGTCAGCCTTATTCCGATGCTCTTAGACCTCATTCCCGTAATGAACGGAATCTATTCAGCAGGAATCATCTGCCTTATGCTGGGCGGCGGTTTCATCGAACTCAAGCTGTTCATGGAGAATGCCATTTCTGTCGAAGAAGAAAAGGCAAAGGCAGCAAGCAAAGACAAAAAGAAGAATAAGTACGCTAAATAAGCTTCACTAAGAAAAGACTGGAGGAAGCAATTATGAATCTTATCATCATGGGAGCACCCGGATCAGGCAAGGGTACATCAGCTACAGTCATCAGAGAGAAGTACGGTCTTGACCACATCTCTACAGGTGACCTTTTCAGATACAACATCAAAGAAAACACACCTCTGGGAATCGAGGCAAAGTCTTACATCGACAAAGGCGCTCTTGTTCCTGATGACGTTACCATCAGAATGGTAGAAGACCGTCTTAATAATCTCAAGAGCGACAAGGGTTTCATCCTTGACGGTTTCCCGAGAACGATCTCACAGGCAGAGGCTCTCGACAAGATCCTCGAAAAGCTCGGTTCCAAGATCGATGCAGTTATGTATGTCGTAACAGATGACGATGTCATCATCGACAGAGTCACGACAAGACGCGTATGCGAAAAGTGCGGCGCAAGCTTTAACGTTAAGTACATGCCTTCAAAGGTTGAAGGTGTCTGCGACGTATGCGGCGGCAAGACCATCCAGAGATCTGACGACAACCCTGAGACTGTTCAGTCCAGACTTGATACATACAGAAAGAACACAGCTCCCCTTATCGATTTCTATGCTGCACGCGGCCTGATCGTTGAAGGAAACAACAACGTCAGCTCCGACACATGCATCAAGGAGATCGAGGACGGCCTTGCAAAGCTCGGACTTTGATATATAAGGAATTAATAAATGATTGAAATTCTGACCAACGAAGAATTTGAGAAGATGAAAGCTTCCGGAAAGATACTCCAGGAAGTCTTCAAGGCATGCAGGGACTTTATCAAGCCCGGTGTTTCCACACACGACGTTGACAAGCTCTGCTATGACATTATCAGAAGCCATGACGCCATCCCGTCATTCCTCAATTACGGCAATCCTCCGTTCCCCGGAACGATCTGCGCTTCCGTAAACGATGAGGTCGTACACGGGATCCCCAAGAAGACAAGGATCCTTCAGGAAGGCGATATCCTTTCGGTTGACGTCGGAGCGATCCTTGACGGCTATCATTCCGATGCTTGCAGGACTTACCTTGTCGGCGAAGTTGCTCCCGAGGTCAAAGATCTCGTTGAGAGAACAGAGAAATCATTTTTCATTGGCCTTAAGTATGCCCAGGTCGGCATGAGGACCGGAGATATCGGTGCTGCCGTCCAGGAATACTGCGAAGGTTTTGGCTATGGAGTAGTAAGAGAACTCACAGGTCACGGTATCGGAACAACGATGCACCAGGATCCTGATGTTCCCAACTACGGAAAGGCCGGCCACGGCAAAAAGCTTACCAAGGGCATGGCTATCTGCATTGAACCGATGATCACGCTCGGCAGCAGGGAAATAGAGCTGCTCGGCGATCAGTGGACTATCGTCACACAGGACGGCAGCCCTGCATCACACTATGAGAATACGATCCTCATCACTGATGAAGGACCTTTTATGACGACCTATGATTATGAGGAGGGTTATTAATGGGCAAGGAAGATGTTATTGAAGTTGTGGGCGTAGTTGACGAAGCACTCCCGAACGCAATGTTTAAGGTAAAGATCGAGAGCGGACACGTAGTTCTCGCACACCTGTCGGGTAAGCTCAGACAGAATTACATCAAGATCCTTCCCGGTGACAAGGTCACAATGGAAATCTCTCCTTATGATCTTTCAAGAGGCAGGATTACCTGGAGAGGCGAGAAGAAGCCTAAGGCTTAAGCCTTAACTATTTCACCGAAGTAGAAAAAAACCGCAGTTTCTGCGTTTTTTGATATGCCCGGCCGACAGCAGGGCATTGTTTTGTGAGGGTATTCTTTTAAGAAAGGAACAATAAATTATGGGTGAAGAAAAGAAAGAGGTTTCCGAAGTAAAGGAAACCAAAGAAACAAAAGAGGTTAAGACTGAGGGGAAAAAGTCTTTCCTGAGCGAGAATGCTCTTGAGATCATTACTGTAATCCTGCTCGGTATTACAGCGCTTCTTACGGCATGGGCAAGCTACGTAGGCTCCATTCACGGCGGTAACCAGGCTACGAACTACGCAACGAGCAACAACCTCTCAAGTGACGGTAACTCACTTTACAACGCAGCAGTCCAGACTCTTTCACAGGATATGGGCGTTTGGAACACCATCTCTTCTTATGAGTTGGAGATCCTCTACGCTGAGTCCGCAAAGGACAATGCTGCCATCGAGGCTAATGTCTGGAAGCTTCAGTGGTTCTGTGAGGATAATCTTCCCGAGAACATGGCAAAAGCTATCGGATACGATGTCGAAAAGTTCACTGACGGCAACAACGATACTCAGGATATCCTTGAATGGCTCAAAGATGATAAGGCAATAACATCTCCTTTCACAGAAGAGTTCGTTGACAAGTATTTCGATGAGGCAAACGCAAAGCTCGAGGAAGCTGACAAGGCCATCGAGCAGGGTAAGCAGGACAATGCCAATGGTGACAAGTTCTCACTCGTAACAGTCCTTTATAGCGTTGCACTCTTCATGCTCGGTATTGTCGGAGTATTCAAGAACACAACAAACAAGAAGATCGTTCTCGCTATCAGCTTCGTTTGCCTGCTTATTGCGGTCATCTTCATGGTAACGATCCCGCTTCCTACATCAGGCGGTATCTTCGGTTAATATTTCAGTAGATATATTAAATATATAGATGCTATAATTAGGCCGCCTTCGGGCGGCTTTTTTATTTTTGTGTAAGAATGCTCAAAAAAAGCGTTCCGTATTGAAAAAATTCAGTTGAAAACCAAAATGATTTTGCTATAATAGTACGGCATGCGCTCAAAAAGCGCCTGTGTTTTGTTGTGTAAAAATAAAACAGACCAGGAGGTTTACTTATGAAAGTCAGACCGTCAGTAAAGCCGATGTGCGAGAAGTGCAAGATCATCCGCAGAAACGGCAAGGTTATGGTCATCTGCTCAGACCCCAAGCACAAGCAGAGGCAGGGTTAATAGACAGATGTCGGGTCTGTCTGTCCGGAATTAGCCCCGGAGAGATATGAAGACAGGCCGCGGGCAACAAGCTCCGCCCGCAACAGTAAAAACGGAAGAATATTACACGCCTATATGTAAGGGCGGCTGCTCTTGAGGAAGATCCTCAGAGTTCCTTACGCCGCGTGTCGTATATATGAAGTATTACCACAATCATATGGAGGTACACTAAATGGCTCGTATAGCCGGCGTAGATTTACCGAATGACAAGAGAATCGAAATCGCTCTTACTTACATTTTCGGTATCGGAACAACAAGCGCTGCGGAAATCATCCGTGAAACAGGAATCAATCCTGATACGCGCGTAAAGGATCTTTCTGAGGACGAGGTCGCTAAGATCCGTGATCAGATCGAAAACAACTACAAGGTCGAGGGTGACCTTAAGAGAGAGATTGGCGCCAACATCAAGAGACTTACCGATATCGGTTGCTATCGTGGACGCCGTCACAGACTTGGACTCCCCGTAAGAGGCCAGCGCACAAAGACGAATGCTCGTACCCGTAAGGGACCTAAGCATACCGTCGCAGGCAAGAAGAAGTAAGGGGAGGTAAACTGATTTATGGCAGTTAAGAAAAGCTTAAGACCCAGAAGAAGCGAGCGTAAAAACGTCGTTGATGGTCAGGCTCATATTCACGCTACATTCAACAACACAATCGTAACCATCACCGACAAGCAGGGCAATGCAATTTCATGGGCTTCTGCAGGTATGGATGCGAAGGGTTCCCGTAAGGGTACAAGCTATGCAGCTCAGATCGCTTCTGAGAAGGCTGCAAAGGCTGCATGCGATCACGGCATGAAGACCGTTGACGTTTATGTAAAGGGACCCGGATCCGGACGTGAGTCCGCTGTTCGTGCACTCGAGACCGCAGGCCTCAGAGTAACAATGATCAAAGATGTTACTCCCGTTCCGCACAACGGCTGCCGTCCGCCGAAGCGCAGAAGAGTTTAATCCTTCTTTACGCTTCTAATTATCTATTTTAAAGAAAGAGGATAAATCAATGGCCAGAGATATGACACCTGTCCTTAAGAAGTGCAGAGCCCTTGGTATTGAGCCTGCGTATTTGGGACTTAATAAGCAATCAAAGAAGAAGGCTAAGGTCGTCCGCAAGATGAGCGAGTACGGCATGCAGCTCAAGGAAAAGCAGAAGGCTAAGTTCATCTACGGAGTC
>Ga0310786_10006865_pt1 | contig 15001 bp, 22 predicted proteins | sample AusTroGonzalo_MG_FD_203881 | JGI IMG/M metagenome (GOLD analysis project Ga0310786, IMG submission 203881) | Bovine rumen microbial communities from tropical cattle in Woodstock, Queensland, Australia - Gonzalo_03 (v2) (version 2) | ecosystem: Host-associated > Mammals > Digestive system >... | reverse complement strand
CTGATAAAACGGGTTGTTCCCTGTGACTGTTCCTGTCCCCGTATCGGGGATGCGATAAGAATACGGAGTGTATTGGGTAAGTACATTAGAAATAACAATATTTGAACAGTCCGCGAACATTGCAGCGCAACAATACGCGGGGAAAACAAGCGACTTGATTTTCGGGAGTCTGGTCATGTTAGTGCATCGCTCATACATTGACTTGCAGCACCATTCCGAAAAATCGCTCCCGGAAAATAGTGGCGGTTCTCTCAAATACAAATTGTTGTAGAACAGTCCAGCAAATGCATAAGCCGCCATCGGAGGCTTCTCTAAATCGTACTGAAGCAGAGATTCAATATAACCGCCGGCTGTAATATAGTATTGAGTCGGGGAAGCGGTACTATACAAATACAGGCCGCGACTATATATTTGACCCGCAGTGCTAGACGTAATGCCAGTAAGAGTTGTATTGTCAGACCCGCGAAGACGCAGGCGGTAACTGATGTCACCCGATACTTTTGCGGCAGAAAGTGTTGAGCCTCCGTCCCAAACAGCCCACTGCTTTGTTCCGTCACTCCAATACAGAGTCCCGTCCCAATTCTTCTGTTGGTTCATAGTCTGCAACGTAAACGAGCCAGCACTACTAAAGGAAACGCATGTATCCGTATCAAGCGCGTTGATGGCACTGAATTTCGCGCCAGAACCCGTATAGGCATTGTAGTTCGTTCCTGCTGCAACTGTGATTGTGATGGTCGCTGTACCGAGCAAAGACTTGGACGTAACGTAAACCGTCGTACCGCTGACTGAGCAAGTCGCAATACTGGTATTGCTGCTCACCGCGCTGATTGCGCCATCACCGGAGCGCGTAACCGTAACGAGGTGTGTAATCTCCGCATCGATAAATGTGAAGGAAGAATCGGAAAGCGTCGGCGTTGCGGGATTCGCTTTTGCAATGCTCCAAGGATAACTTTTCGCGGCAGTCGATTCGTCACTCCATTTGCAGTTCGCTGTGTCTTTGAGCGAGACATTAGCCACATAGCTCCCAGCATTGGTAGCAGAGTATGTACCGCCCTTTGTCATGGTGGAACTGTCAAACCCGACAAACGTAAGAGACTGCGCAGTCCCGTTGTAGGTATACGATCCGGTGGATGTAGGCGCAGTAACAGACTTCTTCGCAATGCTCCACGGATAGCTCTTGGCTGCGGTCGATTCGTCACTCCACTGATAGTTCGACGTATCCTTAAGCGAAATCGTGGCGGTATAACTCCCCGCATTTGTCGCGGTATACGTGCCGCCCTTCGTCATGGTTGCGCTGTCATAGCCCGTAAACGTAAGAGACTGAGCGCTACCAGTATAGGTATACGTTCCGGAAGAAGTCGGAATGCTGAGCGTGGCTTTCTGGATCGTCCATGCAATCGTGATCGCGCTCGTTGTACCACCAAACCATTGGAAATTGCTCAGAGGCGTGTACGACACACTGTAATCCCCGGCATTCGTCGCACTGTACGTGCCGGATCGCGCAATCATATTGGAGCTGTATCCAGAGACGGATGGCGACTGAGCAGATCCGGTATAAGTAAAGGATGTCGTGTTCGCCGTAACTTTGGCAATTCCCTTCCGTGCAATCGTCACGGAAATCGAAGTCGAATATACAGGAAGGTGGTTCGAATCCGGATCAAGCTTCCAGTACACTGTATAAGTCCCGGCATTTGTGCGTTGCGGAATCGATGCGGCCCACGTGGAGTTATCCAAGCTGTAATAGATCGTGCCGTCACTTGTCGCACCGGGATTAACCAAATCCTGCGGAGTTCCGTTCGTGTTTGTCGTGCCGTTGTATACAGGCGTTCTCGCAGTCGGAACAGTATAAGAGGGCGTAGCTTTCCCAATGGCCCAGAAATAGAATAGCGAGGTCTGAGTGCCATCGTCCCATTCATAGTTAAACGAATTGCCGATACTGATATTGGCTTGGTAATTCCCAGCATTCGTAGCAGACCATTTTCCGCTTTTCCGCATGGTATTTTCGTCGTACCCGTTAACCTGAAACGTCTGCACGGTTCCATTGTAGATGATGTTCTGATACGGTGCTACGGGCTTCGCAATCTGAGCTCTGAGAACACCCGCCCGAATTTCGGTAACATCAACGCTGTTGTGGTTTGCGTCGCTTACCAGCTTCCAGTAGTAGCGGAACGTTCCACCGTCAGTTTGAAGCGGAACGGAAGCAGACCAGTTGGCGCTGCTGGTTGTACTGTAATAGAACGTGCCGTGTGCAGAAACTCCGGGATTAAAAACCTCTTGCGGAGTCCCATTATATGTTGGCCATTTTGCGGTCGGAGCCGTATAGACCGGATCGGCCTTCGCAATGCTCCACGCATAATCCTTCGCGGTGGTAGTCCCGTCACTCCACACATAATTTGTGGTGTTTCTCAGAGAAACCCGCGCAGTATAGCTCCCGGCATTGATCGCCACGTAGTCCAGACTCTTTTCCATTGTTAAAGAATCATAGTAGCTGAAGCGTAGCTCCTGACCATTACCATTGTATACATACGACCCGTATGCAGCAGGAGCCTGTAAATGAAGCGGCTGAATCTGCCAGCTCACAGCTTTGGTGCTCTTCGTCTTGTCAGACCACACATATCCCTTCTTCGGGGTAAATGCGGCAATATACGCCCCGGCATCTGTGGCGCTCACAACCGAGCTGATCTCAAGCTGATCCGGGTTGTAGTTATTCCACGTCGGGCTCTGCTCGTAGGAATTGTAAGTAAGCGTTCCACTCTGAGAGGGGACGTTCGCAATGACTTTGTTCAGAACCGGATTTTGTCGGGGAAGGCTGCTGATGATCGCCATAGTACCCCTCCTCAGAACAGCGTGATGATGCAGGGAATCGCTACGGTCGGCTTGTCGCCGTCCGCAGTCACCGTAATGGAGTTCGTGCTTTGACCCGTGACATACAGCAAAGCCTCTCGAGCGGCCTCTCTCTGCTCCGCAGTCGCGCTCGGCGCTACATCGAAGAACCCAATGCTGGAAGCCGTGATCCCGCTCACAGTTACAGTCTGCGTGTACGGGCCGCTCCCGCTCCACGTAGTAGAAAGCGTAAGAGTGATCTGAGACCGGGTAGACGCTACATATGCCGCCACCGCCTTCGAAGTCGGAACCTTTGTGTCCAGAGCGCTGCTCAAAGTAGTCTCTACAAAGTCCGTCTTCGCCATGGTCACATTCGCATCCGCAATTTTGGCTGTGGTAACATTCGCATCGGCGATCTTCGCAGTCGTAACCGCGTTCGATGCCAGCTTCGCCGCCGTCACGTTCGCATCGGCAATCTTCGCAGTCGTGACATTTGAATTCGCAATCTTCGCCGTGGTCACACTGCTGCTTGCCAGTTTCGCCGTGGTCACAGCCGAATCAGCAATCTTCAGACTCGATACCGCCGAATCCGCTATCTTGTTCGTCGTGACAGCACTGTCCGCAATCTTCGCTTCAACCACAGCCGAATCCGCAAGCTTCGCAGTCGTAACATTCGAATCGGCAATCTTAGCCGTCGTAACTCCACTCGCAGCAAGCTTGTCGGTTGTGACGTTCCCATCAGCGATCTTCGCCGTCACAATACTGTTCGACGCAAGATCCTCTGCCAGAATCGTTCCGTTCAGAATATTCGCAGTCGTTACAGTCCCCGTCGCAATCTTCGACCCCGTAATCGACCCGTCCTGTATCGAGCTGGCCTTAATGTACCCGCCCGATACCATGTTCAGTAAAGTATTCACCGCCGGTACAATCGTACCGTTGATGTACTCCTTGATCTTCTTCCCGCCTTCGTCAAACTTTCCCTTTAGGTCAGACGCACTGTATTGGTCATTCGGCGTGTCACTCAACGCCGCAATAATGTCCATGTTGTAGTCAAATGTGTTGATCGCCATAGACTTGTCCCCCTAATTATTCTTTCCTTCACTTAACATAACACCCACGTTTTCGCCACCTACACAAAATGGAATACTTTTTTGTTCATTTTTATAATTTCAGCCACTATATCTTGTGACCCGTGCCGCCTCTTTTTCCGCACCCCCTATAAGCCGTTATTTCACCCTCTGCGCCGCTTTGGCCTATAGACCTGTCCATGCCCTTGCTATGCCCTTCCCGTTCTCCAGAATGTAAATTGTGCGTATTGTAGTGAACAGATGGAATATGATGCAGGCGAGAACTCTTTTAAGAATTTTGCGAATCTATGGAATATTCTCTACGCTTCCGCAAAGAGCCGACGTCTCTTTTTCCGCACCCCGTCCCGGCAGAGTCACAGTGGTTCATAGCATCATAGGTGCTTCATCGCTGTGACCTTGGCTGTGCAGGCTGAGCGTAGCAGAGCCGGTGACGGTGAAGCCCGAGCTGAGCGCAGCGCAAGCAGACCGCCGTGGTGGTGGGCTGTGCACCCGAGGGGACGCGGGGGCGTGCTGGAAATCTCCGGCGCAACAAACCCCCGCGGCCCGATACCTAGCGTAGACCCGACCGACGCCCGCAGCCCAGGGCAGTAGGGCAAGCCGGTGACCCCGGCAGAAAGGAGAACACCATGACCATCACTCTCGCTGACATCAGACGCGCACAGGCTCAGGACTATCTCGCTCGTGCTGAGCGCTGCAAGGATACAGACTACGGCAGGTTCGAGTATCTGCTCGAATGCTACGACGCTCTCATGGAAGAGGCGCGTGACCTTGAGTTGGAATACCGCGCCGAAGAGGAAGACTGGGAAGCTGAGTATCAGCGCCTTGTCCACGGCGTGTGAAAGGAGATTGAAAATGCTGAACGAAATCATTGAAGCCCTTGATGCCGAAATCTTTCAAGCATCCTACGAGCGCGGCCTCGACGTCTGGAGCCATTGCATTGATCCGGACGAGCCCGATGTATACGGTGATCTGCTGAAAGAAGCTCTCGCCATTCTGCGTCAGGCACAGAACGTCTGATACGCAGTCCAACCCTCAAGGGTTGGAAGCAGCTTCATCCCCGATGTGGCTGCTTCAAGTCCTTGAGACTAAAACTGAATAAGGAGGTGACACCATGCTCACGTTCGACGAGGCCGTTGCCATCGGCAAGGCCATGATCGACCGCGGTGAGGTTGATCCGGAGGGCGACTGCAACTGCATGTTCGAGACTCTGGAAGACCTCGCCAACTGGCTGGTCGAGAACAGCTAATCCCTCCAGCCCTCCGTGGGCTGGATAGAGCGTCAGTACATCTGGCGTTCTATCGACTCCACGGAGTTCAAAATTTCATATGGGAGGTAATGACATGAACATTATCTGCAACGGCATCGAGTACAACTGCGAGACCTTTGCCTACTCTCTCTTCCTCGATATCCTTGACACGCATCTCGCCAATCTGGAATGCGGTGAGGATATGTCGGCAGAAGACATCTACGACATGCTTACTGCTGCCATCGCCAGCCTCGTGTTCAACAAGGCTCGCAACGGTGAGATGAACGGAAGAGATGCCTACTTCGTCGGGCAGAGCGCAAACGGTTTCGTCTACGAGATGTTCAAGCAAGACCTCGGTTAATCCCTCACTCCCCCTCCGAGGGGAGTTCAAAGCCCACTGACATTCGTGTCGGTGGGCTTTGACATTCCCTTGGAAAATCAAATTTACATAGGAGGTTATCGCAATGAGTACCAATGAAAGCATCTTCCGCAGCACTATGGAGGTCTACGCCGCAAAGAACGGCATTCCCCGTGCTCGGAGGAAAAACGAGTTCGGCTTCAAGTTCGCCGTCAAAGGTGAAGAGGTCATCTGCATCATGCCGATGAAGCGTGACTGGACGCATCTCTTCCACTTCGACGGGGCTGATACCGTCTCGATCAAGAAGCGGCTGTCGGAGGAGTACACCGAGATGTGCACCATCGATGCCTTTGAGATTGCGTATGGGAAGGGGGCGACGGCGTGAAGAATCTGATCTGGTTTATCGCAGGCTTGCTTGAGGTCCTCGTGTTCATCGGCTGTTTGATTTTAATCTATTTCACCATTGTGTCCCTTGCTTGACTGCTGTTAGGCACAGTCAGCTCATGGCTGTGCCGATAGAGCTTTCAAGCTCGAATATCCCCAAAAACAAATTTTATTGCCGAAAGGCAGAAAGGAGATAGTCATGGTTACTATCGAAGAAAAGATCCGCATGTCCGAAAAGAACATCCGTCAGATGCTTGTTGATTACGGCAAGCACACGTGGGACAACGAAGTCCTGCGGGATGTGTCCGACGAGTTCATCTGCAATCTTGCAGAGGACAACGCCCGCGCCAAGGACGAGCTTCGTCAGCTCTTCCGCAAGTCCCCGGCGTGGGACGAGGAGCTTGATGCGATTGTCATCAACGGCTCCCGCACCCACAACCCCGATCCTCGGCTGATCCGTCAGCTCGGCGAGCGCATCCTGAACGACCCGATGTACTACGAGGACAAGTACATCGACTGCTCCCGTGCGATTGACTTCTTCGAGATCCCCAATCTGGATGAACAGATGCTCGAAGCATCGATCGAATCCATGGAGCGGCTTGCTCCGGGTGCTTATGTCCCCGGCAAGAAGAAGTCCAGAATCTTCCGTGACATCTGCGTCGCCCTCGGCGTGGCAGACAACACGGCAGGCTCGGACTTCCAGAGGCTGTATGCGCAGTTCGCGGACGAGCTCACCACCAGACAGATCAGCTTCAAGCTGATCATGAGTCTGAACCCGGCGCATTTTCTCAGCATGTCCAACCCCAAGCGTGACAACAGGGGCGCAACGTTAACGTCCTGCCACTCCTTCAACTCCACGGAGTACAGCTACAACAACGGCTGCTCCGGGTATGCGAGGGACAGCGTGACCTTCATCGTGTTCACGGTGAAGGACTTCAACGATAAGGAGTCGCTGAACAATCGCAAGACCACCCGCCAGATCTTCTGCTACAAGCCGGGGAACGGCCTGCTTCTCCAATCCCGTCTGTACAATACGTCGGGAGGAACGAGGGGCGCACAGGAGGAATCCACGATCTACCGTGATCTGATTCAGAGAGAGATTTCCGATCTGGAGGATCAGCCGAATCTCTGGAACACCTTCAAATACTGCGGCAACAGCCACGGCGTTTGCCTCGAGGCTGAACGGGAGTTTGGAGGTTATGTTGATTGGGAGTTCTCCGACTTCGTTCCCATGGTCTCCATCCGTCACGACCGTGCAGAAGATTTCGAGAACTTCAAGATCGGTGCCGCCGGGCTGTGCATCCAGTGCGGTGAGGAAACTTCGAACGGCGTGTACTGCTCCGACTGCTGGGACGAGAACCATGTGGAGTGCGCCTGCTGCGGTGAATACTTCGAGGAGTGCGATCTGTATGAGGCGCACAACTGCAACGGCGATACGATATGGGTCTGCGAATCCTGTCTGGAAAACTACTACCGCAGATGCGATATCTGTGGTGAGTATTACGATGTGGATGCCATGACGCGGCTTGCCGATGGCGACTGGGTGTGCCGGGAATGCCGGGACGACGAGTGCTGCCGGTGCGACAACTGCGGCGAGTGGGTGAGGGACTCTGAGATCACCGAGGTCTACAACGAGGAAGGAGATACTCTCTACATCTGTGAGGACTGTGAGGACGTTTACTCCACCTGTAACTGCTGCGGCAACTACTTCATGAACGACGCGCTGTTCATGGGTGTCTGCCCCGACTGCCAGAAAGACGAGGAGACTGCATGATGAAGTGGAACAAAAGGAGGTACTGCAACATGAATACGATTGAAGATTTTGTCCGCCCGACGCAGGCTGAGCTGTTCAGCAAAATCCCCAGCGAGATCAAAGGCAAGAAGGCCATTGTCAATGGCAAGTATATTCTCGTCTATGGTGAAGCTCCGGTCATGCTCTTGGCGCATCTTGACACAGTGCATAAGGAGCCGGTCAAGACGATCTGCAAATCCGGTGACGGGAATATCATCATGTCGCCGCAGGGCATTGGTGGTGATGACCGCTGTGGTGTGTACGCCATCATCACGGCCTACAGGAAGTCTACGGTCAAGCCTTGGCTCCTGTTCACCTGCGATGAAGAGTGTGGCGGCAAAGGTGCAGACGCATTCGCCACAGACTACATCAACGGGCATCTGCCGAAGAAGCTGGATCGCATCAAGTTCCTTGTGGAGATCGACCGGAAAGGGAATAAGGACGCGGTGTACTACGATCTGGATAACCCGGAGTTCGAGGCGTTCATCGAACAGTACGGATTCGAGACGGACTACGGTTCCTACTCGGACATCTGCGATGTTGCCCCCGCCCTCGGCGTGGCTGCTGTGAATCTGTCTTCTGGATATTATCAAGCGCACACGCAGCATGAGTACATCAATCGCAAGGAGCTGGAACATACCACGCAGAAGGTCATTGAGATCGTAGCGGATTCCCTTAAAGATGATGTCCCGCAGTTTGAGTACATCGAAGAGGTCAAGTACAGATACAGCAAGCTCGGCTATCGCTACTACTACGATCAGTGCAAGCTGGACATCGGCATCACGGAAGAGGAGGACAACGAAGTCCCCGATGATGTCCCCGCCAAGTATGCTCTGGCTTATGAGGATCTTCTGTATGTCTACAAGAAGTCCGAGCTGGAGGAGGTTCGCCAGATCTACGGCAACGAGGTTCTTGTGGAGCTGTACGAGGATGCGTACGGCCCTTTTGACGAAGCCATAACCGAAGTATCTTAAGGAGGTAATCACTATGTCAGCACAGGTATTCACTCTCAAAGCAGTCGGCACGAGCTTCGGAACGTGCCAGCAGAGACTGGCTGAGCTCAAGGAGTACGACCCCGTATACTTCTTGGCTCAGCCTTCCAATGAGTTCGATCCTCTGGCAATCGGAATCTACAACAGCGAGACTGACGAATTCCTCGGCTGGATCGGACGCAACGACCCCCAGCGTGAGATGGTGCGTGAGATGCTCACCACCGGAGAAGTCCACGCCCGTGCGCTTGTTGTCGGTGGGTACAAGAAGTGGAACGGCGAGCAGGCCCCGTATGGATTGCGTGTCCAGTTCTGTTCCCGTCTCCATCCGGAGCTCATGGCGAAGATGAAGGAGTGCGATGATGTCATGGTCTATCGTCCCTTCTCCGGGAAGCACCCGACCAATCGGTACGAACAGGACAAGCGCCACAAAGCCCGTGAGATTCGCATCAAGGATGCGGAGCGCGGCAACAAGTACAAGCGGAACGACATGACGAAAGCGGAGTGGGACAACAACAGCCGCAAGTTCCGTCACGCCATGAAGTCGGGCGAGGATTATTCCTCTGCAAGAAAGCTGATTTGCAGCGACAAGCCATGGGTGAAGGCCGGATGAACATTGAATCCGAAAAGCCGAGGGAGAAATCCTTCGGCTTTTCCATTGAGTGCTCAAACATAATCTTAAGGAGGTACATATCATGAGCAACGCAAATGCTGTCGCAAAGACCATGGAGGCCGAGTACGGCTACGACATCTACAACGGCGAGACGTACATCGGGAAGATGAAGTTCGTCAAGACAACCGTGCGTGGCAAGGTATTCGTGTACAAGCCGAGAAAGGAAGGTGACTAATATGCCGGCACCCATCAATCGCGTGGACTTCCTATCATCTCTCGACCTTGAGGATCGGGATGACAAGTTCCTCGCAGACGCATTCTCCGGGGCTCCTCACTCGTTGGAGAACATGGGGTATCAGATCAAGGCCGTGATTGCTTCCAAGCGTTACGGCCTTGTTCATCGCTATGAGGGCTCTGCAAAAGAGTCCTACACCATGCTGGAGCTTTGGGCTACCTATCGCGGAAAGACAACACTCTTCCGGTACGCCTCGAAAGATGTGTTCTGGAACAGCGTGGGGCAGTCCAATACGAATTATGACGACCGGACTTATGAAAGGGAGGAGGACGCAATGCAGACCTTCAAAAGCACAGCGTCCATCTATGCCATGAGCAGACCGGAAAATGTCAAGTGGAATTGGGCGTCAGTCCCGGAATGGAGGAAAGCATCATGAGCTGGAAAGATCAGCGCTATGCCGCAGCAGCGGCGATCCGTAAGGAGCAGCCGAACATCTACGAAGATGAACAGCGGCTCGACACAATGAACGGAGACGAGCGACCGGGACCGTTGGAGGGTGACACCGACGATTCCGGTCAGTTCATTTATACCCGTGTCGGAACAACCGCGTGGGGTACTCCGATCATGAAGTGGAGACGGTGGGGGTTCTAGCTCCCACCTTATCCAGATTTATTTGGCTTATCTAATCTCGCATGGTATAACACGCACGAAGACCGATCCACAGGTCAATAGTGGGAATGTGAATATTATATCTGGAGGTACTACCATGGCTGCGAATTTTGAATCTGGAATGTTTGTTCGTGAGAAGGCTTGGCACGGTCTCGGTGTTGTTGTGCAGGACGCTCCGACTTCTGAGGAAGCTCTGCGCCTTGCGGGGCTGGATTGGAAGGTGGTCAGCCGTGACATTCAGCTCTGCGGCGGCAAGAAGATCGCCGGGTATCATGCCAACGTGAGGTCTACGGACGATGCCGTGCTGGGTGTTGTGGGCGCTCGGTATAAGATCGTCCAGAACGACGAGGCGTTTGCCTTCACGGACGGGATCATCGGAGAGGGCGCTGTGTATGAGACTGCCGGTTCCCTCAACGGTGGGCGCACGGTCTGGCTGTTAGCCAAGCTCTCTCAGATGGAGCTTGCCGGTGACGAGGCAGAGAACTACCTGTGCTTTGCCAACACGCATGACGGCTCCGGCAGCGTGAAGGTATGCATCACTCCTGTGAGGGTGGTATGCAATAACACGCTGAACCTCGCACTGTCTACCACGAAGCGCAAGTTCTCCATGCGCCATACCACCAATGTGCAGTCCCGTATTGACGAGGCGAAGCAGGTGCTTGGCCTTGCCGCACGGTATGAAGTGGAGCTGGCAGACTTCGCCGAAGCAATGGCGAAGAAGAGGCTGGAAGACATTCAGCTTAAGGCAATCCTCAACTCCATCTTCGACCCGAAGGACGCGAAGGCGACCGATCTCCAGAAGCGGAATGCGGAGGAGTGCAAGACTGCCTTCTATATCTGCTATGCCGCTCCGGATATTGCCAAGTTCCAGGGCACGGCATGGGGTGCCATCAATGCCATGAGTGATCTGGTGGGTCACTCTCTCCCGCATCGCAATACCCAGTCCTACGCAGAGAACAACTGGGGCCGGATCATGGAAGGCCACACGCTCCTTGACCAGATGGTCGCCGCAGTCCAGTAATCCTACAGGGGAGGGGCAACCCTCCCCTTTACTTTGAAAGCTACAGCCTTGCTGTTCATATAGATATTCTAGGTTCTGAAAGGAGAATCGTTATGCGTAAAGTCTATGTCAAGGTCGAGGTCGAGAACAACTGGCACTATGAGAAGGTGAACACCTTCGACCTCAAGGACAAGCGAGACAAGATGGAGGCGTACCTTGAGAAGTTGGAGCGATTCTGGTACTACTTCTCAGAAGCCTCGGAGGACGAGAGCCTGCCAGACGAAATCTATTGGGCTCTGGACAGGGCGTATCAGCGTGCGTACAGAATGTACCGTCTGCTTCAAGATGGTCTGGACGCGATCAACGAGGCCATAGAAGCCTATGATCTGCTGGAGTCAAATCTTGAGTTCGTCTATCAGGACGTGCTGGAAAACGTAAAGGGGGTGGCATGATGATTACCCGCATCATCGCATGGCTGATCGACAGGTTCAAGCGGAAGAAGAAGCACGTTCCGAACAAGGGGTATGGGTATCATATCTCTGATGCAATGTGGGAGCGGTGCAAAGGTGTCAATCCCACGGGGAAGTACAACGACGTGTGCTAAGGAGGTAGCAGATGAACAAGTATGATCTTGCCCTTGCGCGGTACTATGCCCTTGTCCATGACGGTATGGATAAGGTGGATGCCTGCATCAAAGCGATCAACTCCGTCAGCAGAACGTGGTATGAGTATTGCGAAATCTACAATGACATTAAGGAGGAACTGTAATGAGAGTCGCTATCATTGACGGTGCCGGGAACGATCTATCCTTTGTTCTGAACGTTCCCTATGAAGACATTGAGCTTACCAAGAAGCTCGGTGTGGAGGGCCTGCTTGCGTGGTATTGCGCTTCGCATCCGGAAGATTGGGAAGACGATGAATACTTCACGCGAGATGATGTTGAGAGCTTCTATGATCTCGGGTACGCAGAGCCTGCCATGATGCTGTTGGATAAACATGGCATCAAGTATACCTTGGAAGATGTGGAGTATGACGAAAAGGATGAGATTGTCTGCTACGATTGGGCTGAGTGCTGAAAGGAGGAGTATATGCACAAGTCATACTGTGACGGGAAGAAGGACACTTCATTCGGCTGCAAGTATTGCCGCAAGACATTCAAGCAGAATGGTCACGGTATGTACCATGGCTGTTTCTTTCTCCCGTATTGGGGAAAGCCGATTGAGGATGTCCGTAAGTGTCCCCGGTTTAATTGGGACGGAACAGAGAATCCCTACACTCTGAGAAGCGTTTGCCATGTGAGTAAATAAAGGAGGTTAATGAAATGGAAGTTTACTACTGCACTGTGTGTGGTGCCGAGGTTCACGTGTTTGAGCATGACGGTGAGATGTATGGGCGTTTTGCCCTCAGCTATCCCGATCAGCATATTGTCTGTGAGGGGTGTATGCGCGGCGATGATGAACCCATGTGGGAAGATGATGAATACAATCAGCCTATTTAATTGAAAGGAGAATTGCTATGGGTTACTACACTGACTACACGCTGACGGTCGAGAATGCGGATGACAAGCTGGAAGAGCTTACTGAAATGCTGACGAAGGAGTATGGATTCGAAGCATGGGGCGAACAGTTCTGGAGGAATGCCAAGTGGTACGAGCATGACAATGATATGCTGGAGCTGTCTCGTGAATACCCGGAGGTTCTGTTTGACCTCTATGGTGACGGCGAGGACTCCGATGACATGTGGCATTCCTACTACAAGAATGGGAAGATGCAGCATTGCCCCGCAGAGATCACCTTCCCGCCCTTTGACGAGGCAAAACTGGAATGATTTTGTGCAATATGCTGTAATCACCCTGTATTCCGGTATAAGGGGTGTATGTATATTTTGCACAAAGAATTACGCTGGGGTGCAAAATGACCCCCAGCGCTATTGCATGGGTAATTGTTCACTAGAATCAAAATTTACTTGACTGTGTGCTATAGATAGGTTATACTGTAATCACAGTCAGATAGAGTTATCCATGCACAGATTATCTCCTTTTGCGAAGAAGCGGTCAATTAAATATTGGCCGCTTCTTTGTCATTATTATAATATGTATAGGCGAAAGCCAGAAAGGAACTGCTATGATTAACCTTATCAAGACTGATGCCATCGTGAACAACGAGAACAATCCGCGCCATGATCTTGGTGATCTGGTAGAGCTGAGAGATTCCATTGCGAAGAACGGAGTGCTTCAGCCTCTGACTGTGGTGCCATATCTGGACGGGTATAAGGTGGTCATTGGACACCGGAGGCTGGAAGCTGCGAAGCAAGCAGGCATTGAGGAAGTCCCGTGCATCATTGAGAACTGGACGGAAGAGGAACAGCTCAATGTGATGATGATGGAGAATATGCTGAGGGAACAGCTCACAACGTATGAGGAAGCAAAGGGATTCCAGATGATGCTGGACCTCGGCAAGTCTGTGGAGCAGATCGCAGACGAGACAGGATTCTCTCAGACCACGGTAAGGAATCGTACCAAGCTCCTGTCACTGGACGAGAAGAAGTTCAAGGAAAGCGTTGCCAGAGGCGCTACGCTGTCTGATCTCAGTAAGCTGTATCTCATTGAGGATGAACACATGAGGAATGCCGTGCTGAACAGTGCCGGTACGAACAACTTCGAGTCCAAGCTGAACAGGGCGATTGAGGAGCAGGACAGAGCAAGGAAGCTTGCGACGGCTGAACTGTCGATCAGTACCTGGGCAAAGAAGATCGAGAAGTCCGGCATGGTAGACGGTGAGCCTGTGAAGATGCACTTTGTCACCAGCTATACGTACTATCAAGACAAGATCCCTCAGAATCCCGAAGACGATAAGGCATACTACTATACCGTGGAAGCCTGCGGGTTCTATATCTACCAAGAGGGAGTTGCGGAGCGTGATACCGAGGAGGAAGAGCGCAGAGCAAGAGCCAAGGCGATTGCGGAAGAGCTCTCCAGTGCAGCGAAGTCCTGTTACAATCTGAGGCTGACATTCATTCGGAACTTCGGCAACTTCCGCAAGTACGGCAAGGACATCATGACTGCATTCATGCAGGCCTGCCTTCGTGACATGGCGCGTACCTCATGGCGTTCATACAACCTTGACATGCTCGGTGATGTCCTCGGCATTGACAACCTCAATGACAACCTCGATGCCCTCAACGACTTCAAGCTTGAGCAGGTCGCCCTTGCCATGCTGACCGTATACTCCGACAGCGATGCCGCCTGCACTTGGAAAACCTCATGGCAGTCCGACGGTTATCACTACATCTACGAACAGAACGACAAGCTCCTCGCATGGTATGCCTTCCTTACCAGCATTGGATACCAGCCTTCCACTGAGGAAGTGGACTTCCTGTGCGGCAACGTCAACCACGTAGAGAAGCCTGTTGAAACCGAAGAAGTTGCCTGAGTTGTCACGGTATTTCCAGAGCAGTCAGCACTTTGCATAAGCTGAATTAGAGTAAATTTAATCGAATAATGCATTCTGTGATTGTTCTCAAAATTCACTCATTGCTTTTGTATATACTATAAAATAATATACTACGTATATTATTTTATAAGTATATACAAAAGTAGCCGTGTGAGGTCGAGTTGACCCTTCGCTCCATGCTTTCTTCGCATAAATTTCGTCTTATATTCTTCGCATAAACGAAGAATGTTTTTGCAAATGCATAATAAATGCGGGAAAATTATTTATTCCTCATCATCATTCTGAGCTTTTGCATTGCACTGACAGCTACAGTCATTGGTACGCAATGGGTACATGGTACAGGGTACTTTTG
>Ga0310786_10006864_pt1 | contig 15001 bp, 13 predicted proteins | sample AusTroGonzalo_MG_FD_203881 | JGI IMG/M metagenome (GOLD analysis project Ga0310786, IMG submission 203881) | Bovine rumen microbial communities from tropical cattle in Woodstock, Queensland, Australia - Gonzalo_03 (v2) (version 2) | ecosystem: Host-associated > Mammals > Digestive system >... | reverse complement strand
TTCCGCAATCCCCGAAAGGAGCCCCCATGAGCAGCACCGGAATCACCGCCATCAACGAAAAAGTCCGCGAAGAAAGCGCCTTCGTCGCCGCCCTCCAGTCCGAAATGCAGAAGGTCGTCGTCGGCCAGCGCTACCTCCTCGACCGCCTCCTCGTCGGCCTCCTCGCCAACGGCCACCTCCTCCTCGAAGGCGTCCCCGGTCTCGCCAAAACCCTCGCCGTCCGCACCCTCGCCGCCGCCGTCGGCGCCCCCTTCCAGCGCATCCAGTTCACCCCCGACCTCCTCCCCGCCGACCTCGTCGGCACCCTCGTCTACAACCCCAAGACCGGCGAATTCGCCACCCGCAAGGGCCCCGTCTTCGCCAACATCGTCCTCGCCGACGAAATCAACCGCGCCCCCGCCAAGGTCCAGTCCGCCCTCCTCGAAGCCATGCAGGAGCGCCAGGTCACCATCGGCACCGAAACCTACCCCCTTCCCGAACCCTTCCTCGTCCTCGCCACCCAGAACCCCGTCGAGCAGGAAGGCACCTATCCCCTCCCCGAAGCCCAGGTCGACCGCTTCATGCTCAAGCTCCTCGTCACCTACCCCACCATCCAGGAAGAACGCCGCATCCTCGAAGCCAACGCCCGCACCGACGTCCGCTTCCAGGTCTCCCCCGTCATCCGGCCCGCCGACATCCTCCGCGCCCGCGCCGTCGTCGACGAAATCTACGTCGACGACAAGATCAAGGACTACATCCTCGCCCTCGTCTTCGCCACCCGCGACCCCGAAGCCGCCGGCCTCGCCCGCCTCAAGCCCCTCCTCCGCTACGGCGCCTCCCCCCGCGCCACCCTCGCACTCGCCCTCGCCTCCAAGGCCATGGCCTTCCTCGGCGGCCGCGGCTACGTCACCCCCCAGGACGTCAAATCCATCGCCCCCGACGTCCTCCGCCACCGCGTCATCCCCTCCTTCGAAGCCGAGGCCGAAGGCCTCTCCAGCGGCGACCTCGTCAAGACCCTCCTCGACGAACTCCCCGTTCCCTGAGCCCCCGATCCCCGCGCCCACCGCCCCGCCGGCCCCCCATGCTCACCCGCGACGTCATCCGCAAAATCCGCCGGATCGAAATCCGCACCCGGCACGCCGTCCAGGACATGTTCGCCGGCCGCTACCACTCCGTCTTCAAGGGCCAGGGCATGGAGTTCCAGGAAGTCCGCGAATACGTCCCCGGCGACGACATCCGCACCATCGACTGGAACGTCACCGCCCGCCACGGCACACCCTTCGTCAAGAAATTCTCCGAAGAGCGCGAACTGACCGTCATGCTCCTCGTCGACGTCTCCGCCTCCAACGCCTTCGCCTCCGGTTCCCAGCTCAAGCGCGACCTCGCCGCCGAAGTCGCCGCCCTCCTCGCCTTCTCCGCCATCGCCAACCGCGACCGCGTCGGCGTCATCCTCTTCACCGACCGCGTCGAAAAATACATCCCCCCCGCCAAGGGCCAGACCCACGTCCTCCGCGTCATCTCCGAAATCCTCTCCTTCCGCCCCTCCTCCAAGGGCACCGACCTCGCCCCCGCCCTCGCCCGCCTCAACTCCGTCCAGCGCCGCCGCACCGTCGCCTTCCTCCTCACCGACTTCGTCGCCCCCCCGTGCGAAAACCTCCTCCGCGTCACCGCCCGCCGCCACGACCTCGTCGCCATGTGGATCGCCGACAAGCACGAATTCGCCCTCCCCGACGCCGGTTTCGTCGATTTCCACGACCCCGAAACCGGCCGCCGCGTGCTCCTCGACACCTCCTACGCCCCTGCCCGCCGCGCCTTCGCCGCCCGTCAGGCCGCCTGGCGCGACAACCTCCTCCACACCCTCCGCTCCGCTTCCGTCGACTGCGTCGAACTCGCCGCCGGCGAACCCTACACCCGCGAACTCGTCCGCTTCTTCCGCACCCGCGAAAAACGCCGCTGACTGCCCGCCCCGCCGCCCTTCCCCCCTCCCCCCCGGCGGTTTTTGCCCAGGCAACCGATTTTTTCCGCTCCGTGCGACAAAGATTAAGGAAAATACTGCGTTTTTCCCCGTTTTCCGCATTTGCCAACCTTTGGCAAAATCGCCACTTTTTGCCAAACCTCGGCAAAATCCCCCTTGAGTCGTGCCCACGAAGCACGCGAAACCGGGCATCTCAAGCCAAAGCGCCTCCGACGCCAAAATCCAGAGTACAATTGTCCCCCTCAGCAGTCTTTGCCCGACGAACCGACGCGCCACCCCCCGCAAAATGCCCCCTACAGCCGGAACAACTCTGCGAGTTGCCGCAGGACCGCGAAATTCCGCGGTTCGACTTCGCTTTGACGCAACGCCTCCCCCAACGCCGCCAGTTGCTGCGGCAAAGCATCCAACCGCCGTTGCCGACGAAGTTCCGTCCGTCTTTCCAGCCGCCGCGCATGCCGCTCCGCAGGCGTCGGACGCCGTCCCGCCCCGCGCCTCACGCCATCCCGCCGGAATCTTTTGCCCGAAACCGCCGCGCCGCCGCCTTTCCGCCCTCCCCCGCCGGATTTCCTCTTGGATGTGCCAAAGATTAAGGAAAAATCTGTGTTTTTCGGTGGAAGTCTGATGATGTTCATCCGCTTTTCGGCGAGGGTTTGGAGCCCCGTGAAGGTCTTTCCTTCGTCAAAAAATCCGGAGAGTTTCTTCCTTCCGTCGGCGATGGCTTCGGCAAGGGAGGAGTCGGAGGTGAGAGTGGAAATCTCGGGGGCATCGGGCAAAAGCCATTCGAAGGGAACGTTCGCCTGAACGCCGCAGAGGGTTTTGAGACGCGACGCGAGTTTCTTGTAGCCCATGGCCGTGGTGTAGGCGACGGTGGGGCAGTGGATTTGGAGCCATCCTTTCACGCCGCTGTGTCGGGCGATGATTTCACGGCGACCGGAAATGGCATTTTCCTTGAAAAGAAAGGAATTGTCGACGGAAGGCTCCAAGTCGAGGAGGCGGGAACCGAGGCGCAACCGGTCGAAGAGGGTTCGGGGGTTGATGATCCAGATTTCGTCGATGTCGGCCGGAGCGGGCGTACCGCGAAGGGACGGGGTGGGACGCAATTCCTTCATGCGCCGTCTACGGAGGATTTCGTGAAGGAGACGCCGCGCGGAACGCCCGGCAAGGCGGAGAAGGTTGTCGACGGGGGTAAGAAGCAAGGCATCCCAGAAAGCGAAGGATTGGTGGGCAAGTGAACCGGGAAAATAGGCATCCCGGCGGTAGGCAACCGGATTTCGGGGTCTGGAACATGGATTTCTCATGGCTTGAAGTATGGATGAATCGTTCAAGAATTCAAGTATTTTCCTTAATCTGTGATTCATTTTGAAATCCGGGGCGAGAAACGGCCTTCAGGAAAATCCGACAGGGATTTCCGGGACTGGAATTGGTGAAAGCGCCCCCCAATTGGCCGGAGGAAGAGTGAAAAACCCGTTCCGCCGCCCCACAAAGCTCCTCGATTCCCTACCCCCTACTTCCCCCGCCGCGCCCCTTTGAGCAATTCCTGCGCGTGCCGCAACACCACTCCGCTTCCGTCGTCGCCGCCCAGCATCCGCGAGATTTCCGCCTCCCGCTCCGCCCCCGAGACTTCCGCCACGAACGTCCGCGTCCGCCCGTCCTCCACCGCTTTCCGCACCACGAAATGCGTCCCCCCGCACGCCGCCACCGGTGCCAGGTGCGTGATGGCGACCACCTGCCGCGTCTTCCCCGCCTCGGCCAGCTTCCGGCCCACTGCGTGCGCCGTCTCCCCGCCCACGTTCGCGTCGATTTCGTCGAACACCAACAGCGGAATCTCGTCCACCGACGCCAGCACCACCTTGATGCCCAGCATCACCCGCGAAATTTCCCCGCTCGACGCAATCGCCCGCAACGCGCGCTCCGGTTCGCCCGGATTCGCCGAAAACCCGAACTCCACCCGGTCCAGCCCGTCCGTCTGCGGCTCCTCTGCCTCCGCGAGCCGCACCGAAAACCGGCATTGCGCGAACCCCAGCGGACGCAACTCCCCTTCGACCGCCTTCTCCAGCCGCGCCGCCGCCGCCCGCCGCTTCGCCCGCAACGCTCCCCCCGCCCGCCGCAGCTCCTTCTCCACCCCCTGCAGCTCCCGTTCCGCCGCCTCCCGCCGTTCCCCGCGCGACCGCAACGCCGCCAACCGCCGCTTCGACTCCTCCAGCACCCCCAGCACGTCCTCCAGTTCCGGTCCGTACTTCCGCTTCAACCTCTCGTAGGCCGCCAACCGCCCGTCCAGCCATTCCAGCCGCCCCCCATCCGCCTCCACATGCGACGCCGCCCGCTGGATTTCCGCCGAAAGCGCCGCCAGCGCATCCGCGTGCCCCTTCAGCTCGCCCGCCCAGCCCTCTGCCTCCGGCCACACCTTTTCCAGTTCCTCCAGCGCCCGCCGCACCGGCCCCAGCGCCTGCAACGCGCTCGCCTCGTCCTCGCTGATGCCCCACGCCGCCTGCTGCGACAGCTCCAAAATCCGAGCCGCGTTCCCCACCGCCGCCTGCTCCCGCCGCACGGACTCCTCTTCCCCCGCCTCCGGCGAGACCGACTCGATGTCCTTGACGCGGTATTCCAGCAGATCAATCTGCCCTTCCAGGTCCGGCACCTCCGCCGAAAGCTCCTCCAGCGATTCCAGCAGCGCCCGCCGCTTCCCGAACACCTCCCGGTAGGCTGCCAGCTCCGGCCCCGAATGCGCGTAGGCGTCCAGCAGCGCCAACTGCGCCGCCGGCGACAGCAGCGACTGGTGGTCGTGCGGACCGTGCAGGTCCACCAGCACCCGCCCCAGCTGCTTGAGCAGCCCCAGCGTAACCGGCGCGTCGTTCACCGCCGCCCCGCCGCCCCCGGACGCCTTCACCGTCCGCCGCACGATGAGTTCCCCGCCCTCGCACGGCTCCAGCCCCGCCGCCTCCAGCGCCGCGTCCACCGCCCGCGCCGCCGCCCCTTCCAGCGAAAACACCGCCTCCACCGTGCACTGCGCCGCACCCGCCCGCACCGACGACGCATCCCCCCGCCCCCCCAGCAACAGCCCCAGCGCCCCGATCAAAATCGACTTCCCCGCCCCCGTCTCCCCCGTCACGACGTTCAGCCCCCGCGAAAACGCGATCTTGGCATCCTCGACCAGCGCGAGGTTCCGGACTCTCAACCGATTCAACATGCCCCGACAATACCCCTCCCCCGCCCGCCGCGCACGACTTTTCCGTCCGCTTGCCACCCGCGCCCCCCCGTGCTAGAAAAACTCCCGCCATGACCACCCCCCTTGCCCTCTCCACCCGCTGGAACGCCAACCGCCACACCGACGGCCGCGCCATGGTCGAAGAAATCCTCGCCCTCGGCTTCACCCGCATCGAAGTCGGCTACGACCTCCGCCCCGAACTCATGGAAGGCCTCCTCGCCATGGTACGCGAACGCGCCGTCGAAGTCGTCAGCGTCCACAACTTCTGCCCCGTCCCCCCCGGCGCCCCCCGCCCCCACCCCGAACTCTACACCCCCGGCGCCCCGGACCGCCGCGAACGCGAAGCCGCCGTCAAGCACATCGCCAACACCCTCCGCTTCGCCGCCGGCGTCGGTGCCCGCGTCGTCGTCTGCCACTCCGGCAACGTGGACATGCCCAACTACACCTACGACCTCCTCCGCCTCGCCGCCGAAGGCCGCCAGTACACCGAACCCTACGAACGCCTCAAATACAAGCTCCTCCTCGCCCGCGACAAACGCGCCCCCGCCCAGATCGCCGCCCTTTCCGCGAGCCTCGACGCCCTCGCCCCCGTGCTCGCCGAAACCCGCGTCGCCCTCGCCCTCGAAAACCTCCCCACCTGGGAAGCCCTCCCCACCGAACTCGAAGCCGAGCAGCTCCTCCGCCGCCACGCCCCCTCCGGCGTCCGCTTCTGGTGCGACCTCGGCCATACCCAGATCCGCGAGAACCTCGGCTTCATCAACGCCACCCGCTGGCTCCAGCGCCTCTCCCCCTGGCTCGCCGGCTTCCACGTCCACGACGTCGCCCCCCCCGGCGACGACCACCTCATGCCCCCCCACGGCAAGACCGACTTCACCCGCTTCGCCGAATACGCCGCGAAAGACATCCCCCTCGTCCTCGAACCCCGCCCCAACACCCCCCCCGAAGACCTCCTTGCCGCCGTCCCCCTCCTCCACGCCGCCTGGAACTTCCCCCCTCCCTGACGCCCCCCGACCGCCCCGCCCGGCCGACTGCCCATTCGGCTTCCCCGCCCCCCACCCGTCGGGGGTTCGGAAGCCCCGTCCCCCATCTTTTTTCCCGGCTCCATTCATCTCAAGATTTAGGAAAATACAATGGATTTCCTTTGTTTTTCCTAAATCTTGAGTCCATACCCGCAGCAAAATCCCCGTCCCGCCCGCCGGGCCGTCCTACTCCCCGCGTGGTTCGGGCTTGCGGGGAACCGGGGGGCGTGGTTTTATCGGAATGGCGGTTTTTCCCCGCCGAACGGAGTTCACCATGTTCAAACGCATCCTTCTTTCCCTCGTCGTCGCCTGTTTCCTCGCCCCGGCGGTCCGCCCCGGCACCGCCGCCGCGGAAGAACCCGCCTCCAATCCCGCCGAACTGCCGGACGCCAGCGCGCAACACTGCCTCGACCACTACCTTTCCGCCCTCGCCGAAGGCGACTACGACCTCGCCCTCGCCGATGTCGACGTCCGCGGCATCCGCGAAAACCTCCTCCAGACCCGCCTCGCCGTCCTCAAGTCCCAGAACCCCGACCTCACCGACGAGCAGCTCGACACCATCTCCGCCAACATCCAGCTGAACGAGCTCGCCCCCACCCGCCTCAACGCCATCATCAAGGACATGCTCCGCAACATGCGCCCCGCAAAACCGGACGGCTGGATCCTCAAGCACGCCGCCGAACTTCCCTCCGGCCCCGCCACCGGCGAAGCCGCCTGGTTCGCCGTCGTCTCCGCACCCGCCGGCGACCGCACGATTGACATTCCCGTCCCCCTCCGCAAGGCCGGCGACCGCTGGTACGTCGCCCTCGACCTCCTCGAAAGCATCGGCCGCGGCCAGCACCCCGAAGCCGCCCGTCGGCCCCTTCACGACATCGAAGCGCCCGCCCCCGTCCGCGACCTCGTCGACGCCTTCTGGACCCTCTGGCACGAAGACACCCCCGAAGCCTCCTGGAACCTCTTCTCCGAAGACTACCGCAAGGCCACCCCCCAGGCCGCCTACCTCGCCCAATCCGCCGAACTCATCCGCCGCATCGGCATCCCCGCCCGCTGGACCATCAAGCACTGCCGTCCCCTCCCCGACGGCACCCTCGCCCTCGGCATCACCGTCGAAGGCACCCTCTCCGCCTCCGAAACCATCCTCCTCGCCCGCCAGTCCGGCGATGCCTGGCAACTCGTCTCCGCTGCCTTCCAGCCGCCCCCCTCCATGGGCGGCCCCGCCGCGCCCGCACCTGCCGCCCTCCCGGAGGAAGCCCCCGGCATGCCGGAAACCGAAAGCACCATCCCCGCCCTCACCCCCATCCGCTGATTCCCGCCTCCCCGTGAAAGTCGTCCTGGCCACCCGCAACGCGGGCAAAATCGCCGAAATCCGCGAACTGTTCCGCCTTCCCGGCGTCGAATGGGTCTCCGCCGCCGACATCCCCGGCGCCCCCGACGTCGAAGAAGACGGCGACACCTTCGAAGCCAACGCCGCCAAAAAGGCCGTCGCCCTCGCCAAGGCCACCGGACTCTGGGCCCTCGCCGACGACTCCGGCCTCGAAGTCCGCGCCCTCGGCGACGCTCCCGGCGTCCATTCCGCCCGCTACGGCGGCGAAAACACGACCTCCCTCGAAAACAACCGCCTCCTGCTCCGCAACCTCGAAAGCGAAACCGACCGCGCCGCCCGCTTCCGTTGCGTCGTGGCCCTGAGCGACCCCGAAGGCAACGTCACTTTCGCCACCGGGACCTGCAACGGCACCCTCCTGCGCGAACGCCGCGGCGACGGAGGCTTCGGCTACGACCCCCTCTTCGTCCCCGACGGCCACCAACGCACCTTCGCCGAAATGGACGCCGCCGAAAAGAACGCCATCAGCCACCGCGCCCGAGCCCTCGCCGCCGCCCGCGCCCCCTTCCTCGCCCGCCTCTCTTCCGCGGCTCAGAAGAAATAGCCGGCAAGGAAGAACACGCCGAAGGCCAGTTGCAAGGCCGCGGCCTGCCGGACGGAGGCATCGTCCGCCCCGCCTTTGCGCGAGAGGCTCGCCCCCCACGCAACGAATCCCGGAAGCGTCAGCCCCGCCAATCCCGCCCAACGGGGCACCGCCCCCGCGGCCACAAGCGCCGCCAGCCCCAGAAACGCCGCCGCCGCCAATCCCCGCGCGAACCGGATGGCCGTGCGCACGCTGAAGCGCCGGGCCAACGCGGCAGCCAGCGTCGCCACGCCCGCCGTTTCGTCGCCTTCGCGGTCCCGCAGGTTGTTCGCGTGGAGGAACAGCGCTGTCAGCGTGGCGAGCGGAAACGCCGCGGCGACCGGCCGCCACGCCGGGTGTCCCGTCTGCACCCACCAAGCCCCCAGCGGCAGCCCCGCCCCCATCAGCAGTGCCACCCACGCCTCCCCCAATGCCAAATGCTTCGGACTCCACCGTCCCGCCGCATACCCCGCCGCCCCCGCGCCCCCCGCCGCGCCCAGCGCCAGCACGCCCCATGCCTTCGCCGACACCGCCAGCGCCGCGCCGACCGCCCCGCCGGCCAGCGCGAAAATGCATGCCGCCGCGAAAACCTGCCCCGGCCGCAGCAGCCCGCTGGTTAGCACACCGCTCCCCCCGTCCGCACCGGGACGGTCCACGCCGCAACGGTAATCGAACCAGTCATCCCACAGGTTCGCCGCCGCGTGGAGCGACACGCCCGCCAGCAGCGTCCAGCCCAGCCGCGCCCATGAAAACGCCTCCCCGGCGTGCCGCGCCGCCAGCGCCCCCACCGCCACCGGCACCGCGCTCGCGCCGAACGAAAACGGCCGCAGCGCCCGCCACCACGTGCGCATCGCCGCCGCGAAGCCGCCTTCAGCGCGCATGGCCCGTGCCGCCCCGCCGCGGCCCCAGCTTCCACCACGCGGCGCACCCTGCGAAAATCCCCAGTCCCCACGCCAGTTCGACCACGGCCGGACGCAGGTTCCGCCACGTCAGCATCGCGCCGGGACTGTCCTTGATCCAGCGCGGGAAAAGCGAAAACGGCGCGTGCACGGCGTGCATCGAAAACGGCCACCACAGCGGGAAGCCCACCGGCTCGCGCAAATCGACCGTCAGCGCGTCCAGCAACAGGTGCGACAGCAGGATCAGCAGGATCAACCGGAACGTGAAGCGGCTCCGGTGCAGGATCAGGATGAAGAGCAGCGCGGCCATCGCGCAGAACATCAGCGAGTGCGTCCCGAGCTGGTGGAAGCGGTTCATCTCCCCCGCAAGGAGCCCCGGCACGTAATCCACGTCCGGCAGGCAGGACAGCACCGCGCCGGCGACCATGTGCGGCGCGTCTTCCGCCAGCGCCCTGCCCAGCGGCAGCGACCGCCGCCCCGTCGCGGCGAACGCGATGCCCGCCCCGGCCAGCGCGTGGAGGATTGGCGAAGGCATGCCCCTACTTCCCTTCCGCGAACGCTGCCTCGAGCTCGCCGAGCAGCTCCCGGAAATGCCGGAACGCCTGCGCGAGCGTGTCGGGCGACGTCATGTCCAGCCCGGCCCGCGCCAGCGCGTCGAGCGGATCCATCGACCCGCCGCACCGGAGCAGGTCCAGGTAGGCGTCGGGCGGCTCGCCGCCGAGGATGCGGTCGGCGAAAATCAGCGCCGCGCAGAAACTCGTCGCGTACTTGTACACGTAGAAATCGTAGTGGAAATGGGGAATCCGCGCCCACTCGAAGCCGATGGCCGGGTCGGGATCCGGCACCGCGGGCGAGTAGTACGCCCGGTTCAGCGCCTCGTAGCGCTCCCGCAACCGGTCGGCCGTCAGCGGGATGCCCTCCGCGTCGTCCGCGTGGATGTCGCGCTCGAACTCCGCGAACATTGTCTGGCGGAAGAGCGTGCCCTTGAACGCATCCGCGTCGTGCTGCAGCACGCGGGCGCGGAAGGCCGGATCGTCCGCCGTCGCCAGCAGGTGGCGCGTCAGCAGGATTTCGTTGAACGTCGACGCGATTTCCGCCAGGAAAATCGGGTAGTGCGCCGTGGCGAACGGCTGCGCGCGGTTCGCCAGCGACGTGTGCATCGAATGCCCCAGCTCGTGCGCCAGCGTGAACGCGTCGTCCAGCCGACCCTGGTGGTTCAGCAGCAGGTAGGGCGCCGAATCGTAGCAACCCGAAGAATACGCCCCCGACCGCTTCCCCCGGTTCTCCAGCCAGTCGATCCACCGCTCCGAAAACGCCCGCTCCAGCATCTTCCGGTATTCCCCCCCCAGCGGCGCCGTCGCCTCCAGCACCCATTCCCGCGCCCGTTCCGGCAGCACCGCCGCGTCCCCCCCGCGCACCGGCGGCGCGTAGAGGTCGAACATGTCGGGCTTCTCCACCCCCAGCGCCCGCGCCCGGATCGACAGGTAGCGCTGGAAATCCGGCAGCGCCCCCCGCACCGCCGCGATCAGCGCGTCGTAGACCGCTTCCGGCACAGCGTCGTCCCACAGCGCCTCCTCCCGCGCCGAACCGTACCGCCGCACCCGCGCCGACAGCGTGTGCGACTTCACCGTCGTCGACAGCAGCGAGGCGATCGTGTGCTGGTGCGCCTCGTAGACCCCGAACAGCCCGTGGAACGCGTTCCGCCGCAGCTCCCGGTCCGGCGATTCGATCAGCACGTGGTACGTCCCCTCCGTCAGCGCGTGCGCCTTCCCCTCCCCGTCCCGCACGTCCGGGAACCGCAGGTCCGCGTCCAGCAGCAGCGAATACGTCTCCCCCGACGCGTACAGCACCTCGCTCGCCTGCGCCGCCAGCGTCTCCTCCGCCTCCGACAGCACGTGCGGCTTCACCCGCAGCGTCTTTTCCAGCCGCCGCCGGTGCCCCGCCAGCACCGGATCGTCCCGCCACGCCTCCAGCTCCGCCGTGTCGTGCGACAGGATTTCCGGCGTGATCCACGCGCACGACGCCGCCAGCTCCGCGTATTTCGCCGAAATCCGCGCCTGCCGCGCCTGCGCCGCCGGTTCCGCCGTGTCCGTGTCGTGCGCCAGGTGCGCGAACGTCTCCAGCTTGTCCAGCACCCGGTCCAGCGCCTCCTCCGCGTCCAGCAGCGCCGCCAGCGACTCCGCCGACGCAATTTTCCCCTTCAACGCCAGCACCGGCGCCGCCAAGCCGTCCAGCCGCGCGAAATCCGCCTCCCACGCTTCGGGCGATGCGTACAGCGGCGACAAGTCCCACGTCATCTCCGCGGGGATTTCGTTCCGGACGGGCGGGGCGGCAACAACGGCGTCATCTGCATTTTTCATGCCCCCGATTCCACCAAAAACCCGCCCCCCGCGCAAGTCCCGCCCCGCACCCCGCCCTTTTTGCGGCGCCCCGGCGCTGGAACCAGCCGCGGCCGCAGGCACCGCCAATCCCCGTCGGCACCCCTCCCTCTGCCGCCTCACCCCGGGCCGCCGGCTGCGTCGCCGTAAGCCTCGATGATCCGCTGCACCACGGGGTGCCGCACCACGTCGCCGCCGCCCAGCCGCACCACCGCCACCCCGTCCACGCCCGCCAGCCGCTCCATCGCCTCCGCCAGCCCCGACGCCTTCCGCCCCGGCAGGTCCACCTGCGTCAAATCCCCGTTCACCACCATCCGCGAGCCGAATCCCAGCCGCGTCAGGAACATCAGCATCTGCTCCCGCGTCGCGTTCTGCGCCTCGTCCAGGATCACGAACGCGCGCGACAGCGTCCTGCCCCGCATGTAGGCCAGCGGCGCGATTTCGATCCGTCCCGTCCGCATCCCCTCCTCGATTTCCTCCGCCGGGAGCATTGCGTCCATCGCGTCCTGGAGGGGCCGCAGGTAGGGCAGGATTTTCTGCTGCAGATCGCCCGGCAGGAACCCAAGGGCCTCCCCCGCTTCGACAGCCGGCCGCGACAGCACGATGCGCGACACCTCTCCTTTCCGCAACGCCGACACCGCCATCGCCGTCGCCAGCCACGTCTTGCCCGTCCCCGCCGGACCCGCGCACAGCGTCACCGCGTGCCCCCGGATTGCCTCCAGCAACCCCGCCTGCCCCGGCGTGCGCGGAAACACCGGCGCCCGTCCCGGCGCCATCTCCAGCCGCATCCCCGGCAGCCGCCGGAATTCATCCCCCCGCCCCGACCGGAACGCCTCCCGCGCCACCCGGATCGTGCCCGCGTTCAGCGGGAACCCCGCCGACCGCGCTTCCCGCAGCGCCTCCACGAACGCTTCCGCCCTCTCCCCCGCCCCCGCCTCCCCCGACAGCTTCAACCACCCGTCGCGCCCCACCGCTTCCACCCCGAACGCCTCTTCCAGCCGCGCCGCCTCCTCCCCGCGCGCCCCCAGCACCTCCTGCACTTCCCGTTCGTTGTCGAAATGGATCGTCCGGCCCGCGTTCACGCCCCGGCCTCCTCCTCCGCCAGCGCCGCCACCAGCGCCGCGTGCAGTTCGTCCAGCGCCTGCGGCACCACGCGCACCCCCGAAAACACCGGCAGGAAGTTCATGTCCCCGTTCCACCGCGGCACGATGTGCAGGTGCAGGTGGTCCTTCAGCCCCGCGCCCGCCGCCGCGCCCTGGTTGATTCCGAAATTGAACGCGTCCGGCTTCGACACCCGCCGCAGCAACCGCTCGCCCAGTTGCGCGAACCGCATCATCCCCAGCAGTTCCGCCTCCTCCAGTTCCCCCAGCGACGCCACGTGCCGCAACGGCGCCACCAGCAGGTGCCCCCCGTTGTACGGATACCGGTTCAGCAGCAGCAGGCACGTCCCGTCGCGCTTCACCACGTAGTTCTCCGCATCCCGCGCCGGCTCCCCGGCGATGCGGCACATGAAACACCCCTTCTCCTTCGGCGCCTGCAGGAAATCCATCCGCCACGGCGCCCACATCTGCTGGAACGGCGACATCTTCATGCCCCCATCAAACCCCGTCCCCGCCCGGAACTCAACGCGAAAATCGCGTCTCACGCGCTCCCCGCTTGAACCCCTCCCGCCGGGTTGCTATCTTCCGCCATCCCATGCCCAGCAAATTCCATCGCGAATCGGACCCCGTCCCCCCCCCGCCCCCCCCCGCCCCCGCCGCGCCGGAGGCGGACGCCTCCCCTGCGGACGACCTTTCCCTCATCCGCAACTTCTCCATCATCGCGCACATCGACCACGGCAAGACCACCCTTTCCGACCGCCTCCTCGAACGCACCGGCGCCATCCCCCCGCGCGAGCGCCGCGACCAGCTCCTCGACGACATGGACCTCGAACGCGAGCGCGGCATCACCATCAAGGCCCACCCCGTCACCATGCGCTACACCGCCCGCGACGGCAAGACCTACACCTTCAACTTCATCGACACCCCCGGCCACGTCGATTTCTCCTACGAAGTCTCCCGCTCCCTCGCCGCCTGCGAAGGCGCCATCCTCATCGTCGATTCCACCCAGGGCGTCGAGGCGCAGACCGTCGCCCACGGCTTCCTCGCCGCCGGCGACAACCTGAAGATCATCCCCGTCCTCAACAAGATCGACATGCCCGCCGCCAACCCCGAAGCCGTCACGCGCCAGCTCGAGGACGTCCTCGCCATCCCCGCCGAGGAATGCCTCGCCTGCTCCGCCAAGACCGGCCAGGGCGTCGACGACATCCTCGAAGCCATCGCCACCCGCATCCCCCCGCCCCGCCAGGAACGCCCCGGCGAAACCCGCGCCCTCGTCTTCGATTCCGAATACGACGCCTTCCGCGGCGGCATCGTCTACGTCCGCGTCGTCGACGGCCGCCTCCGCAAGGGCGACCGCATCCGCCTCTGCGCCTCCGGCCGCGACTGCGAAATCCAGGAAACCGGCGTCTTCGACCCCAAGCTCCACCCCGTCCCCGAACTCGGCCCCGGCTCCGTCGGCTACCTCATCGCCAACATCAAGCAGGCCTCCGAAATCCAGATCGGCGACACCGTCACCTCCGCCCGCCGCCCCACCGCCCACCCCCTCCCCGGATTCCGCGCCTGCCACCCCATGGTCTTCACCGGCATCTACCCCGTCGACGGCAACGACTACGAAAAACTCAAGTATTCCCTCGAAAAACTCGCCCTCAACGACTCCTCCTTCCAGTACCAGCCCGAATCCTCCGTCGCCCTCGGCTTCGGCTTCCGCTGCGGCTTCCTCGGCCTCCTCCACATGGAAATCGTCCAGGAACGCCTCCGCCGCGAATACGACTGCGACATCATCGCCACCTACCCCGGCGTCATCTACCGCGTCCACCTCAAGGACGGCACGACCAAGGAGGTCGACAACCCCGTCTTCCTCCCCGACCCCACCGAAATCGACTCCATCGAAGAGCCCCTCGTCAAGGCCTTCCTCATCTGCCTCGGCGACCAGATCGGCGACATGCTCAAGCTCGTCATGGAAAAACGCGGCTCCCTCGACCGCACCGAATCCCTCGACGCCAAGCGCGTCATGCTCACCTGCACCATCCCCTTCGCCGAAATCCTCATCGACTTCCACGACAAGCTCAAGTCCCTCTCCCGCGGCTACGCCTCCATGGACTACGAACACGCCGGCTACCGCCCCGACGACCTCGTCCGCCTCGACATCCTCGTCCACGGCGAACCCGTCGAAGCCTTTTCCTCCATCGTCCACCGCTCCCGCGCCGAATCCCGCGGCCGCCAGATCTGCGAAATCCTCGTCGACATCATCCCCCCCCAGCAGTTCGCCATCGCCATCCAGGCCGCCATCGGCGCCCGCATCATCGCCCGCACCACCGTCCGCCCCTTCCGCAAGGACGTGACGGCCAAATGCTACGGCGGCGACATCACCCGCAAGCGCAAGCTCCTCGAAAAGCAGAAGGAAGGCAAGAAGCGCATGCGCCAGTTCGGCAAGGTACCCATCCCCCAGGAAGCCTTCATCGCCGTCCTCAAGTCCAAGGACTGATTTTTCCCCTAACCCCGC
>Ga0310786_10006863_pt1 | contig 15002 bp, 9 predicted proteins | sample AusTroGonzalo_MG_FD_203881 | JGI IMG/M metagenome (GOLD analysis project Ga0310786, IMG submission 203881) | Bovine rumen microbial communities from tropical cattle in Woodstock, Queensland, Australia - Gonzalo_03 (v2) (version 2) | ecosystem: Host-associated > Mammals > Digestive system >... | reverse complement strand
TTATTCTTAAGGCTAACGTCCCCCACTTGGGCAAGATGCTCGACGTCGTGAAGGTTAAGGATGGTTACGCACGTAACTACCTCTTCCCGCGTAAGCTCGCTGTTCGCGCAACTAAGGAAGCCAAGCTCGAAATTGAAAACAACCGCGCTGCTGTTGAAGCACAGTTCCAGAAGGAACTCGCTCTCGCTGGTGACGTGGCTGCTAAGCTCGCACAGGTTTCTGTCAACCTCGAACGCCGCGTTGTTGAAGGCGAACGTCTCTACGGTTCTGTGACCGCAGGCGACATCGCTGAAGCAATCACCAAGGCTGGTGTCAAGGTTTCTCGTGCTCAGATCGACCTTGCTGAACCGATCAAGCAGCTCGGTGTTTACACCGTGACTGTCAAGGTCTTCAGCGACGTTGAAGCACAGGTCAAGGTTTGGGTGGTTGCTGAGAAGGCTTAAAAGCCGAGTGTCGCAAGGTCAAACAAGTTTGACCTTATGACCGAGGCTCTGTCCGGACGGGTGCGTAGCGCCCAAAAGGCTTAATTCGCCCCTCGGTAATTCAAACAACTTTGAAAACCGTCCCTTCTGGGGGCGGTTTTTTGTCTTTATTGCACCATTTTACAACGTTTTGACGATGTGGATAGTTGAAAACGTAAGTAAAAAATTATATTTTAGTGTGGGTTTGATCAAAAGAGAGTGGTTTATGATTATGATGAAAAAAATTGCAATGCTAGCTCTTACCGCTTCTGCGGCGTTTTCAAGTGCTTTTGCGGCCGATGAATGTTCGGTCTCTTTGGATGGTGACTTTGTTTTTTCGGGTTACCAGGTAAAACCTTCAGTAGAAAAAGTTAGATGTGGGGAAGAAGAGTATACCGAGTTCTCTAGTGTTGTTTATGGTAAAAACATAAACGCAGGTGCTGAAGCCGGTTCTGTTACAATAACTTTGACTAACGGCGATATTATTGAACATAAATTCGAGATCAAGCGAAAAGGGATTCGTTTGATTGCCGATAATTGCGAAAAAGAACTTGGTGGCTCGACTCTCAAATGCGGTGAAAATGAGAACCCGACTCTTACATGGACTGTTGATGAAAAAAATAGTGATTTGTCTACTCTCAACCCGGATACTTTGAGCCATTTCTTAGCTGAATTGAATGAAAATGTGAAGTTGGTTGTTGCCGATGGTGAGGAAAATGTCGGTGTTACTTTTGAAATTTCTGGTGATCCGACCGTTAATTTGGCATCGCTTTTCTCAAACTATAATGTTATTGTGAAAAGTGGAAAAATGCTTATCACCAAGACAAAAATCCATATTGTAGTAACAAGTGCCGGAAAAGTCTATGGTAAAGATGATCCTAAGTTTGAATACACAATTCACGGAAATATCGCTCCCGCTGATTATAGCAAGTTAGGTGAAATAAGTTTGTCCCGAGATCCTGGTGATGCTGTTGGCACCTATATTATTGGGGTTTCTCTTAATGATAAAGTCCTTGCCGATAAGCCAGCCAATGCAGGTGAATGTGAAGCCGAATCTCCTTATTGCGTGGAAACGACAGATTATATCATTTACGCAATTTATGGAACGCTTGTTATTCAACCCGCATCAGCAATGGTAACGGTTAACAGCGTCACTAAGTTTTATGGCGATGCTACTCCTGAATTTTCTTATGAGGTAACAGGCCTTGTGGGAGATGATAAACTCGAGGATGTAGAAATCACTTGTGCAAGGTGTTCTGCGACAGGCCTTGAAAATGGTGGCAAGTACGTTCTTTCTGCTAGCGTGAACGCCAAGTCTAACCCCAATTACAAAGTGTCGACAGCGGACGGTTCACTTACGGTTTTGCGGAAGGCTGCTACAGTAACGCTTGAAGATGCTACGAAGACTTATGGCGACAAGGACCCGGAGTTTAAGTACTCGGTAGATGGCCTTGTAGAAGGTCAAGCTCTTGAAGGTGTGACTATAACTCGTACCGAAGGTGAAAACGTTGGTTCTTATGATGTAAATATGGGCTTTGCCGAAGGGGCTAACTTGAACTACTCGTTGACTGTTGTTCCGAGTACCCTTACGATTACGCAGAAAGAAGTTACCTTGAAGGTGACTGACGTTACAAAGAAGTATGGTGAAAAAGATCCTGAACTTGATTACACCGTCGATGGTATTGTAACGTTCGGGGATGAAGAAGATGTATTGAAGGGCGTTTCCTTAATGCGTGAAGCTGGTGAAGATGCTGGTGAATATGCTATTACGGCAACTGTCGATGCAAAGTCCAATCCGAATTACATTGTAAGTACTGAAGATGGCAAGCTGACCATTACGGCCAACAACGACAAAATCGTAGTTACGATTAAGGGACATACCGAAACGGTGCAGTTTAATGGCGAGGAACATGTCGTAAAGGGCTTCGATATTTCTACCAATAGTGAAGCTTATTCCCTCAAGTTTGTTGAATATACCGGAGAGGTCGCTGATTCCATTGTTTCGGGTAAGGATGCAGGCAAGTACGCTATGGGCCTTTCTGCAAGTCATTTTAAGAATACTTCTGTGAACTATCCCAATGTGACATTCAATATTACAGATGGTGTCTTGCAAATCAATCCGAAAAAGTTGGTGATTACGGCTAAGTCTGATACTATCACTTATGGCGATGAAATCCCGGCTGAATTCGAATGGGTCGCAGATAGCCTTTTGGAAGGCGATGAACTCGACAATATCCATGTTTCTGTCAACAAGACTGGAGTGCTTAATGTCGGTGAATATCCGCTTACATTTGACCAGCAAAAGCCGACGAACAAGAATTACGAAGTCAGCAAGTACGAAACGGCTACCCTTACGGTACTGCCGAAAACTGTGACGGTGACGATTAATGATGCCGAAAAAGTTTATGGTAATCCGGATCCAGAAAAATTCACGTATGATGTGGATGGACTCCTTGAGGGAGACCAATTGCCTGAATTGGTAATAGCTCGTGAAAAGGGCGAAAATGTGCTTGTTGATTCCGAAGGTCAAGATTCCACGTACCGCATTTCTGCTTCGTTCAAATCTAAGCCAAGCGAAAATTACAACGTGAAGATTAGACAAGGTGAATTTAAGATTTTGCAGTACCCCAACAAGGTTACGATTGCCATCTTTGGTGAAGATGTTGTCATGAAGTATACGGGTGAAGAAATTACAGTTGATAAGAAATTCGATGTCGCCCTTATCCCGGACCTTGAATGTACGTTGCCTGAAGGTTATTCGTATTCGAAGGACTTTGTTGCCTATAAGGGTGAAAAGACTGTTACTGCTAAAGATATTGGTACTTACCCGATGGGTCTTACTGTGTCGGACTTTGTCAATGTTTCGCCGAACTTCAAGTATGTCAGCTTTGTTCTTTCGATTGATGGCAATTTCGTGATTGATGAAAAGGGACCGGAAACGTCTTTGGCTACGGTTAAGGGCGTTAAGACGTTTGGCCTTTCTTCCATGAATCGCCGCATCCAGGTAAGTGGTTCTGTGGTTGGCGAACGTTATGCTGTTCATGATATGAAGGGTCGCACCGTTCGCTCGGGCTATGTTGAATCGGCTAATTTCGAAATTCCGGTTACGAATGCTGGTTTATACATGGTTCGCGTAGGCGCTTCTGCGAAACGAATTCGCGTCAAGTAACCATTAGTCTAGAGTTTTGATAAAGAAAGTCTCGGATTTATGTCCGAGACTTTTTGTTTTGACAACATTTTTTGCTATTTTAGAGACATATGCGCAAGTTTGCTCTTTTACCTTTGTTTTTAGGTCTCTCTCTCGCCCAGGTCTCTTTTGCTCAGGTGCGAGACCTTTTCGCTGAATTTGAAGAAGAAGCTACGGCTCCTACGGCGCCGGTGACTCCTGCTACTCCCGAAGTGAAAACTCCGGCTGCACCGACTCCCGTAAGCTCTGCTGCTGTGGCGCCTGCAAGTTCTGCCTCCAAGGCTCCGGCAAGTTCTGCTTCGAAGAAGTCCAAGGCGAAGTCTTCGAGCAGCGTGGTTCTTTCAAGTTCTTCCGTGGCTTTGTCGAGCTCGTCTGACATTTTGTCGAGTTCGTCTGAAGTTGTGTTGAGCTCGTCATCGGTTCTTCCTGTCGAGTCCAGCTCGTCTGTGGTCGAAGCTCCGGTTGCAGTTGTTGATACTTCCGTTTTGGATTCTGCAACTCGCGATTCTCTGATACGTGAGGCCGCTATTGCCGAAGCCGAAAGGATTCGTGCCCAGGCTGATTCTTCAAGGCTAGCGGATTCAATTGCTCAGGCTCAGATGGCAGGCCTCAATAACGTGAGCAGCAGTTCTGTTGCCGTCTCGTCTAGCGGTATGAGTCGTCGCGACCTTCTTGGTCCAGTCAAGGTCTCCAAGGTGAATGGCATTGACGAAATGAAGGGGCGTTACAAGAATCCTCGTAAGGCTCTGTTCCTTTCTTTATTGGTGCCTGGTGCAGGCCAGATGTACATTGGCGGTACGACGGCCACGTACGTTCGCGGTGGTGTTTACATGGCCTTAGAAGTCTTATTGTGGAGTGGCTGGGGCTACTTCACTATCCACAAGTACAACCAGCAAGTGGATAAGTACAAGAATTTTGCCAAGGCCCATTATTCCATTGGTCGTTACGAATCCGCAATGCATGATCTCTACAATACGGATGCGGACCTCTACGGACAGGAATTCAACAATCGCTACATGGGTACGCGCAAGTCGTTCTGCGAGGCCATTTATGGCAATGCAAACCATGGCGGATGCTATCATGAAAAAGGCTTGTTTAAGGATGATCAAACTCACTTGACGAATTTCCCGAAGCCGAAAGAAACTTCGGATGAAAAAGAAAGGACGAACCTGGGTGTGGAAATGAAAAATTTCGGACGCTCGTTCAACAATGAATCCGAAGTCTTCCAGTTGATATCCGAAGGTGCTTATGTGCGCGGTTGGGACGATGTGCAAAATGAAGCTCTTGCCATCAATCTTGGTCTTGAAGACCCGAATTCCGAGACCGTTCCGCTTGGTGAGTCTGAAAATATGATGAAATACCGCTCCATGCGCAATGATGCTAATGACTATGCAGACTTGCAGGCTTGGTTTATCGGTGGCTTGATTTTGAACCATATCATATCTGCTGTGGATGCAGCTTTGACGGCGAACGCCCACAATAAGGTTCTTTACGAAGAAGACCTCTCTTGGTATGATCGTTTGCGTTTTGATAGCGGTGTTTCGTTTACGCAATCCTTTGGTTGGGCTGTTCGTGCAAACTGGGGATTTTAATGCGCATCATTCTTGCCATACTGCTTGCTTCAGTTGCCGCTTTCTCGCAGATCGTGGTGAGCGTTGATGAAAACGTTTACAAGAATAGCGATAAGAACGTGTTCTTGGCCGTTGGTGCATCCGCGCTTTTGCCTGGCATGGGCGAGCTTTACTTGAACGAAAAACAGATGGTGCGTCCGTTCTTGTGGACCGACCTCGCTTTGTGGGTCGCCGCAATAAGCTCTTACGTGGTGGGCGACCGCTATGTGACGTCTGCTCATAATTACGCTGTGCGTCATGCTGGCTTTAATGGCAAAAAGAGTGTGTCGCTCTTGAATACGGTTGGTTCTTATCGTAGCCGTTCGGGCGTGTTTGGACAGAACTCCTCGCCGGATATGGACGAAGATTACAATCAGGCGATGATCCGTTCGGGCAAGAAAGTCGATGAAGAATTTTCGAATGATGTCCAATGGGATTGGGGGAGTTCCGACAATTTGGAATCGTCCAAGCATATTGAAGAGTTTAAGAGCCGCATGCGTCATTACCGCGTGAGCCGTATTGTCTTCCAGGTTTCGGTCGGAGCTTTGATTTTGAATCGTGTGGTCTCCATGCTGGATGCTGTGCGCATTTACCGTGCGACTTCGACCAAGTCATTCTCTGACAGAGTGCAGTTCGAACCGGAATTTTATAATGATGGTGGCGCGCTTTTCATGAATGTGAAATTTTAGAGATTAGAATACAGAGGCCGGAACTGAATCTTGATTCTTGAATCTCTAGCCGCTAGTTTATGAAACTTCTAGCCCTGTTGCTTGCCTTGTTGTTTTTTGTTGCCGGATGCAGCAACAGTGTTGATAGTTCGAAAATTTCTGAAGATGAAATTCCTGCGTTGGAATGGACTTGGGTACCGTTTGATTCTGACGCATTGCAGGTCTCGGGTCGAGCTAGTTACGAGAGGAGTGATTGCTTGATTCTATCGTGGTCGGCAACCTCTATCACGATTGCTTTTGTTGGAACAGCCTTGGAGCTGAAAAGTTTATCGAACAGTGTTGTGTACCTAGATGTTTTTGTGGATGGGGAAGAAATACCATCTTCTTTCGTGAAAATTTCTGATTATGTGGATGGCCCTACTATGGTACCAGTTGTTTCAGACTTGCGCTATGGTTCGCATTTCGTTACCTTGTACAAAAGGAGCGAAAGTTATATGGGCGACTGGTATGTGTATGGAATGAATGTCTTGGGGGTGGTACGGCGCGATCTTTTACCCCATAAGCCTGAACGGAAAATTGAGTTTGTCGGGAATTCTATCACGTGCGGTAATGATGTCTTGGTCCCTGCGGTGGGGATGGATTTTGACCCGTTCTATGAAAGTTCGTATTACAGTTATGCGGGGCAGACTGCTAGGATTCTTAACGCCGAAGCGAACATTATTTGCAGCAGCGGGCATGGGGTTTATATAAACAACGATGGCACAAACGTGCTCACGCTTCCCGTTGTATATAATGGTTTTTATGCGCATTCGCCTGTGGTTGTCGAGTGGGACCATAGTCTGTGGCACCCTGATATTGTCGTGATTAATTTGGGTACGAATGACTTTGCAAGCGGGAAGAACGATTCCACCCAGTTTGTGAATGTTTCCGTTGATTTTGTCCGGAATATACGAACCTATCACCCGGAAGCAAAGATTGTTTTGTTGGATGGCCCGATGCTGACGGGCGAATACATGGTCAAGTGCCGCCAGTACTTGGATGCCGTGAAGGCCGCGCTTGAAGACGAGGGGCTTAAGGATTTATATCGTTTTTCGTTTGAGCCGAGGGGGGAATCCCTGGTCGGTTTTAATCCGCACCCGGTTAAGGAAGAAGCTCTTGCTGATGCTGAAAGTTTGAGTGCGTGGATACGCTCGGAATTTGGCTGGGACTAGGGAAAAAAGTATTTTTTCTAAATTTTGCAACCAAAAGTATCTTGAAGGCATCTAAAAAACGTGAAAAATTTCTTTATTCTTGTAATTGCTTCTATTTTTTTCATCGCCTGCGGTGGCGGTGATTCCTCTACGATTGGCGCAAAGGGGGCCGGTGCTTCTGGCGGTAAAGGTGGCCCTGGCGGTAAAAAGGGTGGTGCCCAGCGGGTGCTCAATGTCGAAGGTTATGTGGCTGAGCTTTCTTCGCAGGGCAAAAGTTTCCAGACTATGGCGACTCTCGTGCCGAGGAATAGCGTTTCGCTTTCGGCGGCGATGTCTGGTCGCTTGGTAAGCCTTACTGCAAAGGATGGCGCTGTGGTTAAGAAAGGTGCGCTCCTTGCAAAGATTGATGATTCCGAACTCCGTGCGCAGCTCAAGCAGGCGGAATCGAACAGAATGCTTGCTGAGCAAAAAGAACAGCGTATTCGTGGTCTTTTCGAAAAGAACGGTGCAACCAAGCAGGACTTGGAATCGGCCGAGGCTTCGCTCAAGTCGGCACAGGCAAGCGTGGAACTGATTCGTGCTCAACTTGCAAAGACTGAAGTTCGTGCACCGTTTAGTGGCAAGCTTGGTTTTGTGGATGTGTCCGTGGGCGCTTGGCTTAATTCTGGAACACCGATTGCAGAACTCAGCGAAGTGGATCGCCTCAAGGCAAAGTTTGCTCTCCCGCAGCGTTATGCTTCTGTGATTAAGGTGGGCGACAAGATTGCGCTCAAGGATGCTGAACGCCATGTTGAAAAAGAAGGCGTTGTTTCTGCGCTGGATGCCGTGATTTCTGAAAGTAGCCGTACCCGCCAAGTGATGGTCGATGTCGATAACTCCAAGGGCGAACTCATTGCAGGTAGCTTTGTGAGCGTGAATGTCGCCATGGAAGCAAGCAAGGTCCAAAGCTTTACCATCCCGTCCGAAGCGATGATTCTCGACAGGGAAGGGGCTTACGTGTTTGTAAGCCAGGGCGGCAAGGCTAAAATCAAGCATATAACGACAGGTCTTCGCACTCCGATGTCCGTGCAGGTGCTTTCGGGCCTTGATGTGGGCGATACGGTCATCGTTTCCGGCATTGTGAGCTTGCGTCCGGGCGCAGATGTTAAGATTAAGGGACTCCGTCACTCGATTAATTACGAGGTGGAGTAATGAGCGTTAGCCAACTCTCTGTTCGTCGCCCAGTGCTTATGACAGTGATGGCGCTTGTCATCCTGTTGCTAGGCTTTTTTGGTTTGACTTCGCTCGGTATCCGTGAATACCCGAACGTCGACTATCCTTTGATTCAGGTGCGAACTTCTTATCCTGGTGCTAACGCTGCAGTTGTGGAAGCCGAAGTGACTGAAATTTTGGAAGCCTCCATCAACAGTGCGTCTGGTATCAAGGCGCTCACTTCGACTAGCCGAGATGGATTCTCTTACATCAGTATTGAATTTGAAACGGGCATGGACCTGGAAGCGGCTGCGAACGAAATCCGCGACCGTGTGAGCCGCGTGCGTCGTCGTTTGCCGGATGATGTCGATGAACCGACTGTCTATAAGTCCGATAGCGATAACGACCCGATTTTGATGGTGAGCTTGGTGAGCGATAAGCTCGATCCGATGGAAGTTTCAGAAATTGCGAACAACCATGTGAAGGAACGTTTGCAGACGATTAACGGTGTTTCTGAAGTGGCGATTTGGGGTGAAAAGCGCCCAGTAGTGCGCCTTTGGATTGACCCGATTCGTATGCAGGCGCTAGGCGTTTCAGGGGTCGAAATGTCGGCGGCTCTCAGTAGGGGCAACTTGGAACTCCCTTCGGGCTCTATCGAAGGTAGTGAAACGACTCTTTCGATCCGTACGTTGGGCCGAATTCTCGATCCGAAGTCCTTTGGCAATATTGCGGTAAAAACGGCTGCTGATGGAAATGTGATTCGCATTTCGGATGTGGCGGACATTCATTACGAACCGAAGGATACACGTACTGGTTTTAGGCGCAATGGAAAGAACTCGATTACGCTTGCGCTCATGGCGCAGCCGGGCAGTAACCATGTGGAAATTGCGAACGAGTTTTATAAGCGTGTCGAAGATATTCGCCGTGAAATTCCCGAAGGCGTTGAACTGCTTTATGGCCGCGATACTTCGATTAATATTCGCGCATCCATCAAGGAAGTGGTGGAAACCATCTTTATTGCCTTTGTGCTTGTGATTGCGATTATCTTTGCGTTCCTCCGCGAAGGTCGCACGACGTTTATCCCGATGGTTGTGGTGCCGGTGTCCGTGATAGGTAGCTTCTTTGTGCTGTATCTTTGCGGGTTCAGTATCAACGTGCTTACGCTTTTAGCAATGGTACTTGCAATTGGGCTTGTGGTGGACGATGCCATTGTGATTGTGGAAAACATTTACCACAAGATTGAAAACGGCATGACCCCCAAGCAGGCTGCTGTTGCGGGAACGAATGAAATTTTCTTTGCCGTGATTGCAACTTCTGTGGTGCTTATGGCGGTGTTTGTTCCGGTGCTTGCTTTGGGCGGTACGACGGGGCTTTTGTTCCGCGAATTTGTGGCGGTGATGATTGGAACGGTGTTCCTTTCGACGCTTTGCGCTTTGACGCTTTCGCCGATGCTTTGTTCCAAATTCTTGAAGCATCAGAAGAAGGGGCGTTTCTTTAAGCTTACTGAACCATTCTTTGATTGGTTGAACGGATTTTATTCTCGTTTGTTGGGCGGATTCCTCAAGTGGCGCCTGCTCTTGTTCCCGATTGTGGCGGTGCTTTTGTTTGCGGCATACTTCTGCTTCAATAACATGAGTAGTGAAATGGCGCCGACCGAAGATGCAAATGCGGTTATGGTGAACATGAGCATGCCCGAAGGCGTGAACCTTTCGCGTACCAAACGCATGGCGGATGAGTTTGCCGATGAAGTGATTTCAATTCTCGATTCCAATGAATACTCGGAATTTCAGGCGGGTGCGTGGAATGCGGGCAACTCGAGAATGAGACTTTTCTTGAACGATGATAAGAAAGCTCGCCGTCCGCAAAGTGAAATTGCAAGAGCGATTCAGGTGCTCGGTAACGAATACCCGGATTTGCGCGTGATGGTGTTTGAACCACAGAGCATCAGTACGCAGCGCGGTGGCCTCCCGGTGCAGTTTGTGCTGCAGGCCCCGAATATCGAAGTGCTGCGTGACCTTGTGCCGAAATTCGAAGAAGCCGCAAGCAAGAGCCCTGTGTTTAGCGTGGTGAACAGCAACTTGCGCTTCACGAAGCCGGAATTGCATATCGAAATTTTGCGCGATAAGGCCAATGAAGAAGGCGTCTCGGTGAACGATATTGCGCAGGCGGTGCAGCTTGCGATTAGCGACCAGACGTATGGCGATTACTATAAAGATGGGCGCCAGTACGATATTATCGGTGCCGTCGGTTACCAATACCGCGATACGCCGGAAAACCTCTCGATGCTCACGGTCAAGAATGGCAAGGGCGAATTGGTGAGCTTGGATAACTTTATCACGTATAAGGAACAGTCGGCATCTCCGTCGTTGCCGCGTTATAACCGCTTTAGCGCTGCAACAATCCAGGCGGGCCTTGTGCCGGGCAAGACAATTGGCGATGGCGTCGAAGAAATGCGTGCTATTGCAAAGAAGTTGTTGAAGGATTACCCGAGCGTGAGCACGACCTTGAGCGGTTCGTCCAAGGAATTTGAAGAAAGCTCTTCGGGCTTGTATGTGGTGTTCTTGCTTGCTTTGGCGCTTGTGTTCTTGGTGCTCGCGGGGCAGTTCGAAAGTTTCCGTGCGCCGTTCGTAATCTTCTTTACGGTGCCGCTTGCGCTCTCGGGTGCATTGGTAAGCTTGTTTGTGACTGGCCAAACGCTCAACATCTTTAGCGAAATTGCTTTGATTTTGCTCATTGCTCTTGTAACGAAAAACGGCATTTTGATTGTGGAATTTGCAAACCAGATTGCAGAAAATACCGGATGCAGCAAGCTTGAGGCGGCTCGGATGGCGGCGGAACGCCGCTTCCGCCCAATCCTCATGACGAGCCTTTCTACGGTATTGGGCGCAGTGCCGCTCATCATGACCGGCACCCCGAGCCGCATCGCAATGGGTGTCGCTATTGTTGGCGGTCTTACGTTTGCAACGTTCATGACACTCTTTATCGTGCCTGCCGCTTATAGCTTCTTCGCCGGGAAGGTCGAATCCGTCCGCAGTGACGCGAGCAAGATGGCGTAAGCAGTTAGCAGTAGGAAGTAGACAGTAGGCAGGAATAGTTAGGCGGCTTTGCCGCGATGCTCGACTACGCATTTGTCCTACAGACTAGAGACGAAAGAGGTTTATTGTGTTGCGCTAATGGTGACTAACTATTACTCTCGTCTTTCGTCTAAAGCGAGTTTGCGAGCGTTCTTTCGTCTAAGTAGCGGCTTCGCCGCGATTATAAAAACTTCCTACTTCCTACCGACTACTTCCTACTAATCATCACTTCACTAAGTTCTAAGAGCGAAGCGGTCTAAGTTCTACCAACTACTTCACCAGCTGAAATACTTTCTCGTCTTCCCTGCTCATGCCGTAGCGGGTGCGAAGAATTTCTTCTTTGTAGAGGGAATCGGTCTTTAGTTTTTGGATGAGTTCGTTGCGTTCTTCGATAACTTTGCTTAGGGAGTCGATTTGCTTTTGGTACAGCTCAATTTCTCTTGCAATTCTACGCTGCTCTGGAATGCTGTCTTTACCGAACAGCAAATGGAACACCAAGAACGCAAATGCGATCACAGTGACACTTCCAATGAGAAGTCGTAAGTGCAACTTGCTATGCTCCGTTAAAGTAGAATTGGATGTTGTCTTTTGATGAAACTAGACCAGATATTTCTAGTTCCGTCAATATAGCTAAAAGTTCCTGAGCCTTAAACCCAAATTCTTCTTGAAGTTCCGAAAAAGTTTTGCGGAATCCGTTGGATTGCTCGAAAATTTTTTTAGCCCCGTCCGAGAGGTGGACCCCGTATAGGGATAACTCGTCCATATTCGCTCTGTCTAGGCGTGGAATCCCAGCCGCAGAGTGCAAGCTTTCTGGGATAAATACGGGTTTAGCGTGTCCGTTGTCGAGGAGTGCGTTTGTTCCGCTGTAGAGTTCGCAGTCGAAGTTCCCTGGGCAGGCGAGGAGCAACTTACCTTCGTCCATGCAGAATCTCGCTGTGAGGAGGGCTCCTCCTTTTTGGCGGCTTTGCACGACGAGAACCGATTGGCTGAGACCGCTGATAATGCGGTTGCGAGCGATGAAGTTGCCCTTGTAGGCGGGAGTGTCTCCTTCATATTCGCTCAGAAGTGCCCCGCCAGCCTCTAGAATACGTTTGGCAACTGAGGCTCGGCTGCCTTCAATTTTTGCCTCTAGGCCCTGCGCTAGGACCGCTATCGTCGGAATTCCAACTTCTAGTGCCGCACGATGGCAATAGCAGTCGATGCCTTGGGCAAGCCCCGAGATGACGATTGCATTTGTACCCTTGAGCGATGCGACGAGTCGTCTACAGAGTTCTTCGGCGTTAGCAGACGGACGTCGGGTACCGACCATGGCTATTCCGATTTTGTCGGCTGTAGGGAGGGCGCCTTTGCAGAACAATCGCTTGGGGCAGAACTTGGATTGGCGTAATAGTAGGGGGTAGTTTTCGGGAGCGAGTTCGCGGTACGGTTCGGTTAAAAGATTCGTTTCCATAAGGTCTTGTTGTCTTTTCTGTCCTCCTGGAGCCATTGGTCCCTGAGATTGTCGAGGGATGCGATTGGATCCAGAAGGCTTTTTATTACTTAAACGGATAAACGTAACGATATAAGAAACGATAAAATCAATGATATAAGAACGATTGTAATTTACTGAATTTATTCTTCAAAAGCAAGGCCTCGTGTTTACTTTCTATCTTTTAGGTCATGAAATACTCGTTTAATGATTTGGTTGATATTATGGCGCGTCTCCGTTCGGAGAACGGTTGCCCGTGGGACCGCCAGCAGACTACGCATTCACTATTACCGTATTTGGTTGAAGAAAGTTGCGAGTTTATCGATGCTGCTCAAGAGGGCGATAAGGAACACATGTGCGAGGAACTTGGCGATGTTCTGTTCCAGGTTATTTTCCATTCGCAAGTGTGCAAAGAGCAAGGTGATTTTAACATAGATGATGTTGTTCAAGGTCTTTGTGAAAAAATGGTGCGTCGGCATCCGCATGTTTTCGGTGATGCCGAAGTGGATACAGCCGCTGATGTCAGCCGTCGTTGGGATAAAATAAAAGCGCAAGAAAAGAACAACTTAAAACATGCCGGCGAGTCTATTATGGACAAAGTCAGTAAAAGCATGCCGACGCTTGCGCGTAGCCAAGATATTATTCGTCGAGTTGCGAAAGTAGGATTTGACTGGGGAGAGCCGGGGCCTGTATTTGACAAAGTACAAGAAGAATTTGCGGAATTTCGTGCAGAAATGGAATCCGTAACTCCTGAAAATGCAAATGTGGACCGCCTCGAAGATGAATTTGGCGATATCATGTTCAGTCTCGTGAATGTTGCGCGCCATTGCGGTTTTAATGCGAACATTGCGCTCCAGCGTGCGAACAACAAGTTCGAAAAGCGTTTCCGCGAAGTGGAGCGCCTTGTCAAGGAGCAAGGCAAGGATATCAAGGATGTGGGCTTGGAAGGATTGCAAAAGCTTTGGAAACAAGCGAAGTTGAGAGCTTAGAACTTAGAACTTAGAACTTAGAACTTAGAACTTAGAACTTAGAACAATGCATTCTCTCTAAGTTCTGCCAACTGCCAACTAAGTTCTGCGGCTCTGCCGCTTCGTGGCTATTCCACATTGGAATGTTCTTGATGGGACATTTGCTGTGAAAAAATTTTATTCGCACTTCGTTGATGTTGCGCTATATTATTCTTGTGATACAAGTAAATTCTGGTTCTGAGACGGGAAGCCGGATCGAATCGCGGAGTAGAACTTACTAGTGTTACGTTATTATAAGAGTCCCGTGAGTCCCTTACGGGGCTCTTCATTTATGCAAATGAATACCGATGCATTTGTGTGTGTGAAAAAAAGACCTGCAACTTTGTTGCAGGCCTTTTTTGTAAGCTTTTCAAGATGGCTTGGCTTTTTTTGATTAAGCTCTAGCCTTAACCTTGTCGCCGTACTTCTTGATGAGTTCTTCCTGGATGTTCTTCGGAACTGGGAGGTACTTGCAGAATTCCATCGTGAATTCAGCCTTACCCTGGGTCATGGAACGGAGGTCCGTAGCGTAACCGAACATTTCGGAAAGCGGAACTTCAGCGGTGATGGTGGTCATGCCGAGTTCTTCGCTAGTGCCAGTGATAGCACCACGACGCTGAGAAACGTTACCCACAACGCCGCCCTGGAATTCGGTCGGAGTCTGGATTTCGACCTTCATGATCGGTTCGAGGATCTGAGCACCAGCCTTGGCGAATGCTTCGCGGAAGGCCATACGGGCTGCAACCTGGAACGCCATATCAGAGGAGTCGACCGGGTGGAATGCACCATCCTGAACTTCCATTTCGATACCCACAACCGGGAAGCCGATCAAAGAACCTGCTTCCATGCAGCTCTGGAAACCCTTGTCGCAAGACGGGATGTATTCCTTCGGAATACGGCCACCGACGACGGAGTTGACGAAGTTGTAGACCTTTTCCTGGTCGCCTTCGACAGCCATCGGACGCATTTCGCCGACGACCTTAGCGTACTGACCAGAACCACCAGTCTGCTTCTTGTGAGTGTAGTCGAACTTGGCCGGGCGGGTGATGGTTTCGCGGTAAGCAACCTGCGGAGCACCAGTCGTCACGTCGCACTTGTATTCACGGCGCATACGTTCGATATAAACGTCAAGGTGGAGTTCGCCCA
>Ga0310786_10006862_pt1 | contig 15003 bp, 21 predicted proteins | sample AusTroGonzalo_MG_FD_203881 | JGI IMG/M metagenome (GOLD analysis project Ga0310786, IMG submission 203881) | Bovine rumen microbial communities from tropical cattle in Woodstock, Queensland, Australia - Gonzalo_03 (v2) (version 2) | ecosystem: Host-associated > Mammals > Digestive system >... | reverse complement strand
TCCCCGTGGGTGGTCAACGCCTCGCAGATGAAGGCGATCCAGGAGAGCGTGTACGAGTATTTCGGCGTGAACGAGGACGTGCTGACGAACAAGGCGTACGGCGACGCGTGGTCCGCGTTCTATGAGGGCGCGATCGAGCCGTTCGCTATCCAGTTCTCGGAGGTCATGACGAAGATGCTGTTCACGCTGCGAGAGCAGACGGAGGGCAACGAGGTCATGGCCACGGCGAACCGGCTGCAGTACTTGAGCAACAGCGAGAAGCTGAACGTGTCCTCGCAGATGCTTGACCGCGGGATCATGAGCATCAACGACGTGCGCGAGATTTGGAACCTGCCGCCGGTGGAGGGCGGTGACGCGCGGATCGTGCGCGGCGAATATTACAACGCAGACCAGAAAATCACGGAGGTGAACGACGATGACGAAACAGGATCGTGAATATAGGAGCATGGAGCTCCGGATAGTAAGACCAGAGGAGGGCGAGCAGCCTTCCTTTTTTGTTGAGGGCTATGCCTCGACCTTTTCGCCGTACGTGCTGATGACGGTGGACGGGGTGGACTACTCCGAACGCATCGAGCCGACGGCTTTCGAAGGCGCTGACATGAGCGACGTGGTGTTCCGGGTGGACCATATCGGCCCGGTGTACGCACGCACGTCCGCCGGCACGCTGTCCGTATGGACGGACGAGCACGGACTGGCACAGCGCACGGACTTGAGTAAAACGCAGAGGGCGCGGGACCTGTTCGCCGACATTGAGGCGGGCAACTATCCGCAGATGTCCTTCGCGTTTACTGTCGCCGAGGATCACTACGACAAGGCGACGCATACAAGGATCATCGACCGGATCGCGAAGGTGTTCGACGTCTCGCCTGTCGTGTTCCCGGCCAATCCTGCCACGGAGTTGTCTGTATCTACGCGCGACTATTTCGACGGAGTGATCGAGATGGAGAAGGCGGAGCGACTGGAGCGCGAGAGGAGAGAACGCCAGAAACAGAAAATACGCATTTTAACGGAGGTCTAATCAATGGAACTCAAAGAAATGACGGTCGAACAGCTCGAAGAGAGAATGGCAGCCATCCCCACGGAACTTGACAACGAGGAAGCCGATCTCGACGCGCTGGAAGCCGAAGCCAGAAGTATCAAAGAAGAGCTCGAAGCCCGCAAGGCCGAGGAAGCGCAGAAGGCCGAGATCAGGTCCGCTGTCGCTGCCGGTCAGGGAGTGGTTGTCGAGACAGTCAAAACAGAGGAGAGAAAAGAAATGAACGAAGTTGAAATCAGAAACAGCCAGGAATACATCAACGCCTATGCCGAGTACATGAAGACGGAAGATCCTACCGAGTGCCGTGCGCTTCTGAGCGAGAACGTCTCCGGCGTGGTCGCGGTCCCCGATCTGGTCTATGACATCGTCAAGACCGCATGGGAGAAGGAAGGCATCATGAGCCGCGTACGCAAAGCCTACATGCAGGGCAACGTAAAGATCGGTTTCGAAATCGCTGCGAGCGGCGCTGTCGCCCACACCGAAGGTGGAACCGCTGTTGACGAAGAGGGTCTGGTCCTCTGCATCGTCAACCTTGTCCCGGTCAGCATCAAGAAGTGGGTCAGCGTATCTGACGAAGTTCTTGACCTGCGCGGTGAAGCGTTCCTGCGTTACATCTACGACGAAGTCGCCTATCGCATCGCGAAGAAGGCCGCCGACATGCTGGTCGCGAAGATCAACGCCTGCGGTACCGTCTCCACGACCGACGCTCCGAGCGTCCCGACCGTGAAGGCCACCGTATCTGTCGGTGCTATCGCGAGTGCTATCGGCGCTCTGTCCGATGAGGCTGCGAACCCTGTCGCGATCATGAACAAGCAGACGTGGGCCGGCTTCAAGGCCGCTTCCTACTCCGGAAGTTTCGCCGCTGATCCGTTCGAGGGTCTGCCGGTCGTGTTCAACAACACGATGCCGACCTATGCGGCTGCTGCTACCGGCGCTGCTTTCGCCATCGTTGGCGACCTTGACCAGGGCGCTCTGGCGAACTTCCCGGGCGGCGAAGCGATCGAGATGAAGTACGACGACAAGACGCTCATGACGCAGGACCTTGTCCGCATCCTTGGCCGTCAGTATGTCGGTCTCGGCGTTGTTGCGCCTGACGCGTTCGTCAAACTGGTGAAATAATTTACCAACTTAAAAAAAGACTGGAGGGCAACATGAAAACATTGATAGCTGTTCCGTGCATGGATCAGCTCCCGGCACGCTTTGCGCAATCCCTGACCATGCTGAGACTGGTCGGGGACTGTGCGGTGTCGTTCCAGATCGGGAGCCTGGTCTACAACAGCCGCAACGAGCTGGCGAAGCGGGCGATCCAGATGGACGCGGACTACGTGCTGTGGCTTGACAGCGACATGATCTTCGAGCCGGACCTGTTGGAGCGTATGCACGCGCGGATGGCCGAGGACAACCTCGACTTCCTGACGGGCCTATGCTTCCGGCGCACACACCCGTACACGCCCGCGCTGTTCGACAAACTCGACTACAAGAAGGGCGTGGTGCTGTGGACCGACTACGCGAACCAGCTGATCCCGAACACACCGTTCGAGGTGGCCGCGTGCGGGTTTGCCGCGGTGCTGATGAAGACGGAGGTCATCATGAGCGTGCAGGCGAAGCATAATGACATGTTCACGCCGATGAACCGAACGGGCGAGGACCTGTCGTTCTGCTGGCGTGCTCGCGACTGTGGTTTCCGTATCGTCTGCGACCCTGCGATCGAGCTCGGGCATCTCGGCTACACCGTCATCACGCGGGAGTTCTATGAAGCATACAAGGGGACGGCGAACAAATAGTTCAGGAGGAAACACTATGGTTACAATCAATATCCCGGGGCGGGCGTACGAGTACGAGTACAAGGGCCTGTCCACGGACCCAAAACCTACCGACTGCGCTGAGAACTCCCTGTTCCTCGAACTGGACACGGGCGACTTCTACTATTTCACGGGCGACTCGTGGATGAAAGTCGGGGGTGATTCATAATGGGCAGTTTTTATGATTTACTACTTGCCTCCAAGCTCTCCGGCGGTGGCGGTGGTGGCGGTACCGATTACCTACAACAAAAGGTTGAGGGTACGCTTACCGTATACCGAAATGACAACATCACCAGCATTGTAGGCAAAGCTTTTGCTTCGTTTTCTTCAATGGAGGAGGTATATGTTCACAACATAACCACAATGGCTGGAAACTCATGGTTTGACGGATGCTCAAAACTCAAAAGCATAGCCTTGCCGAAGTATACCGGGGGGCTCGGATCTGCTGCTTTCCAAGGATGTAGCTCGCTTGCAAGTGCAGACTTTGCTTGCTCCGGAATGAATGGAACGGTATTTAATAACGCCGCTTCGCTGTCTGTGATAGTGTTGCGGCGCACATCCCTTGTGTCGCTTGGTGGCACAAATGTCTTTAGCGGCACACCATTCAAGAGCGGGGGCACAGGCGGAGAAATCTATATCCCTAAATCGTTATACGACCATCTTGGAGATGGAACGGCAAACGATTACAAGGCTGCGAGCAACTGGAGCACTATCAACGGTTACGGCACCATCACATGGAAAGCCATCGAGGGCAGTTACTATGAAACACACTACGCAGACGGCACACCGATCAGCGCATAGGAAAGGAGGAAGTCATGGCTATTATTCAAGAACATTTTGACGTGAACGGCGTGGACTTCATCCGCACTTATTCCGATGCCGGTAGGTATGTCCACGGCGGAGTGCCGGAGGCTGACTATGAGGAGGCTTGCGATCCGGCAGAGCTTGGCAGAACCTACACCGAGGCCGGTGTCATCCCTTATACGGACGATGACTATGCCGAGGCCGGTAGAATCTTGATGGGGGTGGAAGAATGAGCATATTAGAAAGAGCGAGACACCTCCGGGCAACTATCGAGGGCCTTGCCACGGCGCTGGACGATGACCACGCAGCCAAGAACGCCGAGCTGTTCCATGTTTGGGAGGTCGGCGTACAGTACGAGGTCGGCGACCGCAGACGCTACGACGGTATCCTGTGGAAGTGCCTACAGGCGCACAAGTCCCGCGACAACTGGAAACCGTCCGAGGCTTCAAGCCTTTGGGCGAAGGTACTGATCCCTGACCCGTCTGTCATTCCGGAATGGGAGCAGCCGAGCAGCACGAACCCGTACATGAAGGGAGACAAGGTCAAGCACAACGGCAAGACATGGGTGTCTGATGTGGACAACAACGTATGGGAGCCGGGTGTGTACGGTTGGAGTGAGGTGAGTGAGTAATGGCATCAGCAGATCTGATTACCAAGTGCAAGCTCTCGCAGCGCATCGTGACGACCGCGTTCGACGAGGAGATAGGCGGCCTGCTTGACGCGGCTATGCTCGATATGGGCGTGGCGGGTGTCGAGGTCCCGTCCTCGCTCGACGCGCTTGTCGAGACGGCGGCGTTCACGTATGTGAAGTGCCACTTCGGCCAGCCCGACGACTACGACCGGCTGAAGAAGTCATACGACGAGCAGAAGGCGCAGCTCTCCATGTGCACCGGCTACACGAACTGGGGTGGTGCCAATGGATAGGAGCGACGTCATCAAACTGATCGGTAGGACCTTCACACGCGACGACAACGGCGTACAGCAGGCGACGGAAGTGCCGAAGGAAGTGTTCTGTCAGGTCGACAGCATCCAGCGCAACGAGTTCTTCGAGGCGGGCCGGAACGGCCTGAACCCAGAGTACAAGTTCACGATGTTCTTCGGCGACTACAACGGCGAGAAGGTCGTGGAGTACAACGGCGAGCGGTACGCGGTGTACCGTCAGTACCACGGCAGGACGGACACGATCGAACTGTACGTCCAGAGGGAAGGTGGCACGAATGGCGACGAAAGTGAAGCCTGACGAACTGCAACGCGCAGTTATGGCTGCCCTTAAGAATTATTCTGGAAATGTGAATGACGCTGTGCGTGAGTCTGTTGTTGAGATTGTCAAGTGGGGCAAGAAGGCTGTCAGCGAAGAGGCAAGGAGAAATTTCAAAGGAACGCGTTATGCAAGTGGGTGGACATCTCTTGTAGAGACCGGCCGTCTATCAGCGCAAGGAACTGTATATAATCAAGCCGTTCCAGGTCTTCCGCATCTCCTTGAACACGGCCATGCAAAACGCGGCGGCGGACGAGTCGCTGGCAGAATCCATATTGCACCAGTAAACGATCAAATGATAGAAATGGTTTACTCTGCACTTAATACGCGTATAGGAAGAATAGTTCAAGGATAGCGAGGCAAAACCATGACAACTAAAGAAGTGGCCAGTATGGTCAACGAAATTGGGGTACCGTCAGCGTATTACCAGTTCAGGGAAGGCACAGGACAGCAGCCGCCGTTCGTGTGCTTTTTCTTTTCCGGCGATAACGACATGAAGGCGGACGACTCCAACTACGCAAAAATCGAGCGCCTTGTCATCGAGGTCTACACGGCGAACAAGGACTTCACGCTCGAATCAACCGTCGAGAGCGTCCTCGCCAGCCACGGCATGGTCTGGGAACGCGACGAGACGCACCTCGGCGACGAGGATATGTACGAAATTATCTATCAGATGGACGTGGTACTCACGCCCGAAGAAAACACGGAGGATTAACAAATGTCAGCTAACAAGATTAAATTCGGTCTGAAAAATGTCCACTATGCGGTCATCACCGAAACTATCACGAGCGGCGTCATCAGCATCTCCTACGGCACACCGTACGCATGGCCCGGAGCCGTTTCTATGAGCCTTGACGCGGAAGGCGACAGTTCCACGTTCTACGCGGACAACATCCCGTACTTCCAGCAGTTCGCGAACAACGGCTATTCCGGCACGTTCGAGTCGGCCGTCATCCCGGAAGACTTCGCGAAGAACGTCCTGTGCGAGGACACGAGCGGCACCTACCTGCTCGAGGACGCGGACGCTGTAACGAAGAACTTCGCGCTGGGCTTCCAGATCGAAGGCGACCAGACGGAGACGCTGTTCTGGTACTACTACTGCACGGCTTCCAGACCGTCCACAGAGGCGAGCACGAAGGAAGAGTCCATCGAGCCGAAGACCGACTCGGTCAGCTTCACTGCTGCGCCTCGTCCGGACAACGGATATGTACGTGTACGTACGACCTCTTCGTCCACGGACGGCGAGCGTGCTGCATGGTTCAGCGCTGTCGTCGAACCGTTCGCCGCGACAACTTAATAACCGCAGACAGGGGTCGGGTAACACCGGCTCCTGTTTTTTGCATTGAAAAAGACTGGAGGATGACATGGTAAAGACAATCAATATCGACGGGCGTGAACTGACGCTCAAGGCCACGGGCCTGACCCCGATCAAGTACGCGAACGAGTACTCGGGCGAGGACATGATCGTGGAGATGCAGAAGCTGATGGCGGCGAACAAGAGCGAGGACGTGATCCCGCCGGGTCTGTTGACGGTACTGGCGAAGACTGCGTTCATCATGGCACGGGACGGGACTCCGGAGCTTGAGCAGAACACCTGGGAGGAGTTCCTGGACAGCTTCGACCTGCTCCCGATCTATGACCTGCTCCCGGTCGTCATCGAGCTGTGGGGCAAGAACACGAAGAGCACGTCTGTGAGAAAAAAAGCCAGCGGGCAATAGACAGGGAGTACAACACGGCTTTGTACCTGCTCCGTTGTAAGCAGGTCGGCCTGTCTGTTGCCGAGCTGGACATGTTGACAATGGGAATGATCAACGACGTCTTTATAGAGGCGTCGAACGACGAATACGACTACGCGGAAATCGCGACACAGGAAGATATAGACAGGTTATAGCATTATGGCCGGAAGGAATATCAAGGGCATCACCATCGAGATCGGTGGCGATACCACAAAACTGGATAAAGCCCTAAAGGGCGTCAACAGCTCTCTGCGCAAGACGCAGGACAACCTGCGCGACGTCAACCGGCTTCTGAAACTGGACCCGAAGAATACGGAGCTCCTGAAGCAGAAGTACGAGAACCTGCAGACCGCGATCAAGGACACGAAGGAGAAGCTCGGCACGCTGAAAGAGGCGGAGGAGCAGCTCTCGAAGGAGATGGTCAACGGCGGGACGAAGGAGCAGCAGGAACAGCTGGCCGCGCTCAAGCGTGAGATCATCGCAACGGAGCAGAGCCTGAAACAGCTTGAAGGCGAGGTCGGGTCCGGGTCCGCGGCGTTAGCGCAGATCAGCGCGGTCACGGACGAGTGGTCGGGCAAACTGGAGACGGTCGGCAAGGCCATGCTCCCTGTGACGGCAGGACTGACGGCCCTCGGCGCCGCTTCCGTCGGTGCGTTCAAAGAGGTCGACTCCGGCATGGACACCATCGTCAAGAAGACGGGGGCGACCGGCGACGCGCTGAAGGAGATGCAGGACATCGCGAAGGGACTGGCGACATCCATCCCGACGGACTTCGATACAGCCGGCGCGGCTGTCGGTGAAGTGGCGACACGCTTCGACCTGACGGGCAAGGAACTCGAGGACCTGTCCGCGAAGTTCATCAAGTTCGCAGACATCAACGACACGGACGTGACCTCGGCGGTCGATCAGGCGCAGGCGGCTATGGCGGCCTTCGGGTTATCTGCAGAGGACGCTTCCGACTTCCTCGACACCTTGAACGCGGCAGGTCAGGCAACCGGCACCAGCGTGACAGAAATCGCCAGCGCGATGCAGACGAACGCGGTCGCGCTGCAGGAGATGGGCATGTCTGCCGCCGACGCGGCGAACTTCATCGGAAATCTGGACAAGGCCGGCGTCGACTCCTCGCAGGCGCTCGCAGGACTGCGTAAAGCGCTTCAGAACGCCACGAAGGAAGGCGTGCCGCTGGATCAGGCGCTGTCGGATCTGCAGAGCACGCTGGCAAGCGCGGACACGAACTCGGAGGCGTTCGCATCGGCTATGGAGCTGTTCGGGAACAAGGCCGGCCCTACGTTCGCCAACGCGATCAGAGAGGGCAAGGTAAGCCTTGACGACCTCGGCGCGGCGCTTGACGCAAACGCCGGCAATATCGAGACCACGTTCGCAAACACGCAGGACCCGATCAATGATTTCCAGATGACGCTGAACAACGTGAAAGAGCCTCTCGCGGCACTCGGGCAGACGATGCTTGAACTGGTCGCACCTATGCTCCAGAAGGTCGCAGAAGGCGCACAGAAGGTGTCGGAGTGGTGGAACAACCTGTCGCCGAGCACGCAGCAGCTGATCGTCAAGGTCGCGGGACTCGCGGCGGCGATCGGTCCGCTGGCTTTGGGTCTATCGAAAGTGTTCAGCGTGGTTTCTTCCGTCACAGGTGCGCTATCGAAGGCCGGCAGCGTATTGAGTTTCCTGACGAGTCCTGTCGGTCTTGTCATAGCTGCGATAGCACTACTGGTCGGCGCGATCGTTTTGTTGTGGAACAAGTCAGAAGGCTTCAGGAACTTCGTGACGAACGCATGGAACGCGATCAAGTCCGCTATCATAGCAGCGATCAACGTAATAAAGAGCGCGTTCGAACGACTGAAGAGCGCGATCCAGACGATCAGGACCGCGTTCAACAACGTGAAGCAGGCGATCACGCAAGCGTGGGCGAATATTAAGCAAGCGGTATCACAGGGTATTGCAAACGTTGTGTCGAAGATCATGACACTTCCGAACCGCATCGCGTCCACGTTCACCAACCTGAAGAGCAAGGCGCTTACGTGGGGTCGTGACATGATCCAGGGCTTCATCAACGGCATCAGCGAGAAGTTTGAGGCGATCAAAGAAAAGTTCACCTCGATCGGTGAGTTGGCAAAATCTCTGCTTGGTTTCTCCGTGCCGGAAGAGGGGCCCATGTCTGACGCCGACACCTGGATGCCGGATATGATCGACCTGTTCATCAAGGGCATCCGGGCGAACGAGGGCAAGCTCCACGACGCGATGAACGAACTGGCCGGCGGCATGGTGGTCAGTCCCTCGATCGACGCGGTCAGCACGGCCAACACGTTCGCGATCGAGGCTATGCTGGCGCGGTACCTGCCGCAGATGGGCAATCAGGCGATAGTACTGGATGACGGCACGCTGGTCGGCAAAATAGCGCCGCAGATGGCCTTGTCCGTCAACCAGATCAACTACAGGAAGAGCAAGCTATGAATAATCCGAGAACCATAAAAGCGACGATCACGGTCGTGAAGACCGGCGCAGAGTATAACACGTTCGACGACTGGCACATCGCGATCGGGAACAACGACTACATCGGCGACCCGGCAATCGACGAGAAACTGGTGTACATCCCCGGGAGGTCCGGGTATCTGGACCTGTCCGAGGCGGTCGCCGGCCGTCCGATCTACACGAACCGCGAGATCAGCATCAAGTGCGGGTCCACGCTGTCCGACCGGTTACAATGGGACAACCAGATGTCGGTCATCCGCAACGCGATCCACGGTCAGGTGGTCAGGATCGTGTTCGACAACGACCCGAACTGGTACTGGCAGGGCCGCGCGGAGGTGACGGACTTCGACCGCATGCGCGCGCTCGGCACGTTCAAGATCGAGCTGAACAACGCGCTGCCGTTCAAGTACTATGTGGCCGACAGTCAGGAGAACTGGCTGTGGGATCCGTTCGACTTCGAGGACGGCATTATCCCCGGCTTCACCTCTGTCGATGTGGATGACGAGACGCTGACGATCCCTGTCGGCGACATGCCGATCAACCCGATCATCATCGTGAACAGCCTGACGTCGGACGACCTGGTCATTACCTGGGACGGTGGGAGCCAGACGGTGACGCACACCGGCACGTACCGCTTCCCGGATATGTGGCTGTACTCTGACGCGGCGGTCACGTTCACCGGTCAGGCGAACCTGACGATCAAATACAGGAGCGCGAGTTTGTAATGTATACTATGACACTTGACGAACAGACCTATACCGGCGCGGATCTTCGGTATCTGTACTATCCGGGCGACGAGGAGTTTGTCGTGAGCGACTTCACGGTCAACCTGTCAGGCGAGGAGTGCGGCACGGTCGAGTTCACGATCTACAAGGATCATCCGTATTATGGGTCTATCATCCCACGCATATCCATGATCACGTTCAAGCGTGACGGCAACATCCTGTTCAATGGGCAGGTGCACTCCGTCACGAAGAATATCGACGGGTCCATGAACGTGTACGCGGTCGACGAGCTGGCCTTCCTGCTGGATTCTGTACAGCCGCAGCGATACCTGACGAACGTCATGTACTCGGAGGTCATGAACGTGCTGCTGCAGCATCACAGGTCAGTCATGCCGGAGGAGAAGTGGTTCTATACTGGCAGCGTAGCAGGACCAGGTGACGCGACAGCAAAGGCCAGGAGCGTTGTCACGACCAACTTTGACAAGACACTCGACGTGATCCGCGACGAGATGTCCTACATCACTTATTACAGCGGCGGCGTGATCCGAACGCAGAGCAAACTGATCATGGTCATCGAACGCCCGGACCGCACAGACGTGACGTCGCCGCGGTATCTGAATCTGGTCGAGGTCCACAATAACCCAGTTGTCAGGCAGACGATCAAGGTCGGGTCAAACATGCAGGACTTCCAGCACGCGGTCAGCAGTGAGGATCTGGCGACGGCCCTGATCCCGCTCGGCGCAAAACTCGACACGGAAGTCGTGCCTGGGCTTGAAGCTAGGCTGGACATCACGAACGTGAACGACGGCAAGAACTACATCGTGGACGCTGAAGCGGCGGCGCAGTATGGCCTTATCTTCTCAGTCGTCGAATATGACGATGTGACGTCGCCGTCCAACCTGAAGAAGCTCGCGGAGCGTGAACTCGCGAACAGGCGCGTGCTCATGGACGAGTACACCATATCCGCTGTCGACATGTCGCTGATCGACTCCGACTTTGACAAGTTCGAGATCGGCTTCAACGTACGCGTGCAGGACCCGACAGAACCGGATCGCACTCTGCCGGAGTTTATGATCATCGGCATGAGCATCAACCCGCTGGACCCTTCCAGCAACTCAATTACACTTCTGAAGAGTAACTGGGACTATGAATAATTAAAGGAGCAGAAAATGGCAGATATTAGCGCAGAAATCGCGGCATTCCAGTCCGCGAAATACGGCGAGGACGTTCGCGACTCGATGGTAAGCCTGGCGACAAAGGTGAACGACGAGGTCGAGGCAGCGACGGCACAGGTGGAAGAGAATACGCAGGAAGTTGAGGGTTTCTCGCTCACGATCGGCGAGGTCACGACACTCGATCCGACAGATCCGGCTACAGCCACGATCAGTGGCAGCGGTTACGATCTCGAGCTGAGCCTGGGAATACCAAGAGGTGCTGACGGCGGTGTTGCCGGCGACATCTCGCAGAACGCGGTCAACTTCGCTGACGCTTCCACTCGCGAGAACCTAACGACAGGCCAGACGCTGGCGATCGGCTTCTGCAAGATCAAGAAGTGGTTCAGCGACCTGAAGACGGCGGCGTTTGCGTACATAGCGAACGACTTGTCCACAGATACGGAAGGATACGTACTGGACGCGCGACAGGGCGCTGTGCTGGGCGCTTCCGTGGCTACCAACGCCGCGAACATCCAGGGGCTTCAGACGCTCTGCAACGGCGCCGTGAAGACCGGGTACGTGCAGGTCGTCTCATCGTCCACGACCATCGCGGCCGGCGGGCACATGAACGACACGTCCGTGGCCATCCCGGCGATCACCGGATACACCCCGGTCATGGTCAGCCCGCGTAACACCGGCGGGTCCGGCATGATCCATTTTTATAAGTTATACATCAACGGTTCCAATGTGGTATTTTCACTCGCCAACACTCGTACGTCATCCGTGACCGTGACGAGCGCATACGTCAACCTGCTGTACGTCAAGACGGACATGGTAGGCTAAAGGGGGCAGAGTAATGGACAAGGTAAAGGTCATTGTAACAGCCGTTCTGGCGGCCGTATCGTCGTTTCTGGGCGTGTTATACGTGCCGGTCATGCTGCTGGTACTCTTCAACGTAATCGACTATATAACGGGCTTGTGCGCGGCCAAAAACAGAGGTCAGCGCATATCCTCATACCAGGGCATCCACGGGATCGCGAAGAAGGTGGCGATGTATCTCCTGATCATGGTCGCGTGGGGCATCGACATGCTCCTGATCAGCACTGGGGAGCTGCTGGGCGTTTCCAGCCCGCTCAAGTTCGCCATCGCGTGCGTGGTCTCGGTGTGGCTGGTCCTGAACGAGGCGCTCTCCATCATCGAGAACATGATCGACATGGGCGTGCCTATGCCGCCGTTCCTGAAACCGCTGATCGAGAACCTGAAGACGAAGGTCGAGGAAAAATCGGAGGAACAGGATAATGATTGAGATAACGCAGGCACTGACGCTTGTTAACTTCACGCCTGGCAACGACGGCAGGAAGTACATCGTGCTGCACTACACGGCCAACAAGACCGACACGGCTGCGGCGAACGCGAACTACTTCCGGGCGGAGAACAGGGGCGCGTCCGCGCACTACTTTGTCGACCGGACGTCCATCTACCAGGTCGTGGCTGACGCTAACACCGCGTGGGCCGTCGGAAAGAACTACGGCATCAAGAACCTGTTCGGCTTATGTACCAACGCGAACAGCCTGTCGATCGAAATGTGTTCGACAAACGGCGAAATCGCGGAGACGACGATCCGAAACGCCGTGGATCTGACGAAGATGCTCATGGAGAAGTATGATATACCGGCGGAGCGCGTCGTACGCCATTATGACGTATGCAGTAAGCCTTGCCCCGGCTGGGAGGGCTGGATCCCGCCTGATGAGCATCTCTGGGAAGACTTCAAGGCTCGCCTGGTGCCTGAACCGGAACCAGAGCCGGAGCCCGAGCCGAAAACGGAGGAAACTATGCAGGGACTCATCATAAACAACGGAAAAATCTATTATTACAACATTGAAGCGAAGATCATGTTCTGGGTGCCGAATCCTGACTGTCTGACGCTTCTCAAAGACGAATATAAAAAGAAATACGGTACCGACATCAAGTACATGGCTGCATCGAAGTTTGAAACGCTTAAAAAGCTCATCAAGGGCCGCAGCGTGTAGACATCATGGTTACCCTTTTCCTGCTGGTCTGTCTCTTACTCCTTCTGTCGGACCGGCGATATAGGCCGTAGCTGCCCGGCGACATAATAGGCAGCACATACATGCCCGCGGCCGGGGTCTTGCTCCAGTCTTTCCTCGGCCAACGCGGGCGCTTTTTTTATTGGATCGCATTTTGACTTCGTGGTTGTTTCGTGGTTGTTTCGTGTGAAATTTGATGTGCAAATACTGCACATTTTGTGCAAATACCGCACATTGTGATACAAAAAGAAAGGCCAGTTTTTCCCGAAAAATAAGGAAAAACGCGGATTTCCGCGCTTTTCTTAAATAACGGAGAAGGAGGGATTTGAACCCTCAGCCAATGCCCATTTTTCGGGCTTTTTCGGCATTTCGTGGTTGTTTCGTGGTTGTCTGTCATGAAAAACGTCGGTTTATATAGTCATTTACCTTGTCATTCATCTTCCTGGTGAAGTCGTCTATCTCGTTCTTATAGATGTTGTTCAGAGTCGCCGGAGACTTCCATCCGTGCCGGCCCATGATGTACTGGTCGGGCATCTGCAGAGCATGGCAGAGCGATGCGGAGAAGTGCCGGAGCGAGTGGAACGTGGACTCCGTGCCGACATACTTACGTAGTCTTCGCCAGCGCTGTGTGATCGCGTTCGGCGTGAGTTTGGAGAGTTGGTACTCGCGTCCCTGAAGGAGCTGCATGACGTTCGCCGGCATGAGGACCGTCCTGGTGCTGCTGGCCGTCTTCGTTCCTTTCCTATGAAGTTCGCCTTCCACGCCTTTGACGATGGCGGATCTGACGTTGACCGTGCCGGTCTTGTAGTCGATGTCTTCCGGAGTGAGCGCTACGATCTCGGATCTGCGCAGGCCTCCGAAAGCCGCGAGGTTGATCGCGAGCTCGATCGGTTCGCCCTTGCACAGTGTCAGTATCTCCCTGATCTGCGCCTCTGTGGGCACGCAGTAGCGCTTTGTCTCTGCCGGCGGCAAGTTGACCGCCTTAGGCATCGGAATGGCGTAGAAAGCCAGTACGGCGCTTATGAAGCCGATCGTGTTCCGGACCGTCTTCGGCGAGTACTTCGCGGTGAGGTAGTTGACCAGGCGCTGGATGTCCTGTGCGCCGATGTTCTCCACGCGCTTGTCTGCGATGGCGAAGTTCTCGATCCGTTTCAGCACGATGTAGTACCCGCGAATCGTGGACGGCGACAGGACCGTCTCGTTCGCATGGATAAACTCCTTGGAGGCCGCCTTGAGCGTTGCGGATCCATTTCCGAGACTGCTCCGGCTGTATTGCCACTCGAGGCCCTTGCGTTCCGCCTCCGCCTTCGTATCAGCGGTGAAAGAGGCCTTCATGCCTTCATGATAGACTTGTATCCTCCAGCGACCGGAGGGCAGCTTCTTCGCTTTTGCCATGTCTTTCGCTTTCTATTTCTTGCACATTGTCTTTTTCAAAATCTGCAAATCTTACATGATCCAGTTCATGCAGACATGCTTTTATCTGCTGGTCTTCGGGCAGGTTCCTATCGACGTACACAGTATATCCGTCGATACAGGGCCGCGCGACGGCCTTCACCTTGCCCGGCAAGTCGACCGGATAGATAAACACATTCCCGATCCGTTCCATATCATCACCTCCTGATCATATAGTAGTCGAGGAGGTGTACAAGAAATTGTACATCACCCGTCGGGGTTGGTTGCTTTCATTCGGCGGAACATTTCCGTCACGAGCTTCAGATCCTCAGGGCTCGCGTCTTCGGCTGCATCGAAGAGCAGGTGCAGATCGCGGTTATCGAATATCTTCTGGGCGATCCGGGCCGTCTCGTCGTTCAGATAGTACTTCGGCTCGTCTCCGGAATAAAAATAGTCGAGAGTGACCCCGAAGTAGTTGGCAATTTTCTCCAGTTTCTCCTGCTTCGGCTGGCTTCTCCCTGTCTTCCAGTCTGAGAACGTAGAGCGGCCGATCCCTGTGCT
>Ga0310786_10006861_pt1 | contig 15005 bp, 10 predicted proteins | sample AusTroGonzalo_MG_FD_203881 | JGI IMG/M metagenome (GOLD analysis project Ga0310786, IMG submission 203881) | Bovine rumen microbial communities from tropical cattle in Woodstock, Queensland, Australia - Gonzalo_03 (v2) (version 2) | ecosystem: Host-associated > Mammals > Digestive system >... | reverse complement strand
AAATACAGCCCAAAAATAGTATAAAACCAAAATAAATACCTCCCACCTCAGAAAAAAACACTATTTTTGAAGCCACTATTTTGGACTATTATGGATACAACCAGCCTTTTCAAGTACTTCCCCGAGCTGACCGACAAGCAGAAGGAGCAGTATAACCAGCTGAAAGACTTGTATTTAGACTGGAACAGCAAGATCAACGTCATCTCGCGGAAGGACATGGAACACTTCTACGAGCATCATGTGATGCACTCGCTGGCCATCGCCAAATACTTCGAGCTGCTGCCCGGCATGAAGGTCATGGACCTGGGTACTGGAGGCGGCTTCCCCGGCATCCCCTTGGCGATCCTCTTCCCGCAGACCGACTTCTACCTCATCGACGGCACGGGCAAGAAAATCAAGGTGGTGAACGCCGTGAAAGACGCCATCGGGCTGGAGAATGTGGTGGCCGAGCACAAGCGCGCCGAGGAGGTGAAGGACAAGTTCGACGTGATTACCGGTCGCGCGGTGATGACCCTGCCTGAAATCGTCAACCTGGCAGGCAACAAGCTGAGGATCAGGGGCGACGAAGAGGCGGGCGGCATCCTCTACCTGAAAGGCGGCGACCTCACGGAAGAATACAAGGCGCTGAACCGCTACTGGAGACATAAACAGATTGCTATTAGCAAATGGCATAAGGAAGAATATTTTATGGAGAAATACGTGGTACACATTTATTAACATGGGATGGTAAAACCCGCCCCTTAACCGTCATGGCGGAGGAACCGTCATTCCGCGAAAGCGGAACGCCATCTCCCAAACGCAGAGACGATTCCCTACCGCTTAGGAGATTGCGGGTCAAGTCCGCAATGACGTTTTAGGGTTTGGTTGACTCCTCAAATAACTGACAACTGCAAACTGAACAACTGAACAACTAACAACTATAAAAATGAAAAAGCTCACACTTACCCTTTTGGCAGTGCTTGCTCTGAGCGCCACGATGTTTGCCCAGCAAGCCATGCCCGTGCCCTTCGACCAGAACGTCAGAAGAGGCAAACTGGAGAACGGATTGACCTACTACATCCGTCACAACGAGAAACCCGCCCAACGCGCCAACTTCTACATCGCGCAGAAGGTCGGATCCATCCTTGAAGAAGAGAGCCAACGCGGTCTCGCCCACTTCCTGGAGCACATGGCCTTCAACGGCCTGGAGCACTTCCCCAAGAAAACCATGCTCGACTATATGGAGCGCAACGGCGTGAAGTTCGGCGAGAACGTGAATGCCTGGACGAGCTTTGAGCAAACCGTCTATATGCTCAACAACGTCCCCACCACCAACCCCGGCCTGGTGGACTCCTGCCTGCTCGTCCTGCACGACTGGTCGAGCTTCATCTCCCTCGAGGACGATGAGATCGAGAACGAACGTGGCGTCATCCTCGAAGAGATGCGTCAAGGACTGGATGCACAATCGCGTATCTACGACAAGATTTTGCCCGAGATCTATCCCAACAGCCCTTACGGCGTCCCCATGCCCATCATCGGCACCGAAGAAGTCGTGGCCCATTTCGACCATAAGCACCTCCGTGACTACTACCACAAGTGGTATCGTCCCGACCTGCAAGGCATCATCATCATCGGTGACGTCGACGTCAACCAAATCGAGGCCCGCCTGAAGGAGATGTTTGCCGACATCCCCGCCCCTGTCGATCCCGCCGAGCGCGTCTACTTCCCCGTGGCCGACAACGTAGAGCCTATCGTGAGCATCGCCACCGACGTGGAAGAGACCAACTACAACATCATGGTGTCGTACAAGCATGACATCACTCCCTTTGAAGAAAGAGGCGACATCGCCTATTGGGTCAATAGCTTCGTCGAAGACCTCGTCTCCACCATGTATAACAACCGTCTGGAGGAACTCACCCAGAAGGCCAACCCGCCCTTCATCTTCGGCTACGGCTACTACGGCACCTTCTTCATCAGCGACACCAAAGACGCCTGGACCACCCTGGCCTATGCTAAGGACAAGGACGGCATCGACGAGGCTCTGACCGCCCTCGTGACCGAGAGCAAGCGCATGCAGGAATACGGTTTCACCGCGTCGGAGTTTGAACGCGCCAAGGCCGACCTCATGAAGCACATCGAAAACGAATACAACGAGCGCGACAAGCAGGAGACCGGCAGGTACTTCCGCCCCATCCTCGCCCACTTCCTCACCAACGAGCCGCTCATGGGCATTGAGAACGAATACATGCTCATCAGCAACATCCTGCCCAGCCTGCCCTTGGAAGCCATCAACATGTTAGCCAAGGAAATGATCCGTGAAGACAACATCGTCATCACGTTGACCGCCCCCGAGAAAGCCGACGAGAAGCTGCCCAGCAAGGAAGAACTGCTTGGCTTGTTCAACAAGGCCAAAGAGGTGAAGGTGGAGCCTTATGTGGAGACCGTCAGCAACGAGCCTCTCATCGCCACCCTGCCTCCCAAGGGCGGCATCGCCAGCAAGAAACACGACCTCGTCTTCGACGCCACCGTCCTCACCATGAAGAACGGCGTCAAGGTCATCTATAAGCCCACCACCTTCAAGGACGACGAAATCATGATGAACGCCTACAGCTGGGGCGGCTACTCCGTCATGGACCAGAGCGACCCCTACACCCTGCAGCAAATCAACGAGCTGGCCACCCTCGGCGGCGTGGGCAACTTCAGCGCCATCGACCTGCCTAAGGTGTTGGCCGGCAAGAAAGCCAGCGTACACCCCGAAATCAACAGCTTCTCGGAAGGCATGAGCGGCAGCTGCTCCACCCGCGACCTGGAGACCATGCTGCAACTCACCTATCTCTATTTCACCTCGCCCCGTAGCGATGATGAGGCCTTCCAGTCCTACATCACGCGTACCAAGGCCATGCTGGCCAACCTCGAGTCGAATCCCGACGTCGCCTTCAGCGACAACCTCATCTTCGCCCTCTTCGACAACCACCCGCTCCGCAAGCGCATGAAAGCCGAAGACTACGACAAAGTGGACTACGCCAAGGCCATGAAGCTCTACGCCGACCGTTTCAAGGACGCCAACAACTTCGTGTTCACCTTCGTGGGCAACATCGACCCCGATACCTTCGAGCCCCTGGTAGAGCAATACATCGGCTCGCTGAAGACCAAGAAAGTCAATGAGACCTGGACCACCAACGTGCCCGCCATCACCGACAAGGACGTCAACTGCCACTACACCAAGGCCATGGAGAACCCGAAGGTGACCTGCTACATGGTGTATAACGGCGACATGCAATACACCCGCAAGAACCAGCTGGTCATGCAAGCCTTGAACGACGTGATGGACATCGTCTACACCGAGAAGATCCGTGAAGACGAAGGCGGCACCTACGGCGTGGGCGTCAACGGCAACCTGATGAACCGCCCGAAGGAAAGCTTCATGTTCCTCATCGGCTTCAACACCAACAAGGATATGTACGAGAAGCTGATGGGCATCGCCGTGGCCGAGCTGCACAACGTGGCCAACGACGGCCCGCGTCCCGAAGACCTGAAGAAGGTGAAGGAGTTCCTCGTCAAGAAGCACGCTGAAGACCTGGAGAACAACCGCTACTGGATGAACTGCATCACCACGCAGGAGCGCGACGGCTACAACCCGATGGCCGACTACGACAAGATCATCGAAAGCATCACCGGTGACGACGTGGCCAACATGGCGAAGGCCGTGCTGAAAGGCTATAAGAAGGAAGTGGTGCAGATCCCTGAATGATTTTTTGGCTGTTAGCTATTAGCCATTAGCTGTTAGCCTAGTTGCTGCCGAGCTAATGGCTAACAGCTAAAAGCTAACAGCCAAATATTAAATTTTGAATTTTAAATATTTAAATCAAAAATAGTTATGACTGAAAAAATGACATTGAGAGACAACCCCACCATGAGGTGGATTGCCTTGCTGCTCCTGGCCTTGGCCATGTTTTGCAGCTACATCTTCATGGACATCCTGTCCCCCATCAAGGACCTGATGCAGACCGAACGCGGCTGGGACAGCCTGGCCTTCGGTACCATGCAGGGCGCTGAGACCTTCTTGAACGTCTTCGTGTTCTTCCTCATCTTCGCCGGTATCATCCTCGACAAGATGGGTGTGCGTTTCACTGCCGTCCTCTCGGGCGCCGTGATGCTCGTCGGTGGCTTGATCAAGTATTTTGCCATCAGCGAATCGTTCATGGGCAGCGGCCTTGAGGCCTGGTTCAACAACAACCTCAACTACATCCCAATCTTTGACGAGCTGGGTGTGTCGCCCTTCTACCGTGGCATGCCTGCCTCCGCCAAGATGGCCGCCGTCGGTTTCATGATCTTCGGCTGCGGCACGGAGATGGCCGGCATCACCGTTAGCCGTGGTATCGTCAAGTGGTTCAAGGGCCGTGAGACGGCTTTGGCCATGGGCTCCGAGATGGCTTTGGCCCGTCTGGGTGTGGCCACCTGCATGATTTTCTCGCCTTACTTCGCCAAGCTCGGCGGTCACATCGACGTGAGCCGTAGTGTGGCCTTCGGCGTGGTGCTGCTCTGCATCGCCCTGATGATGTTCGTCGTGTACTTCTTCATGGACAAGAAGCTCGACGCTCAGACCGGCGAGGCCGAAGAGAAAGACGATCCCTTCAAGGTCAGCGACATCGGCAAGATCCTGTCGAGCCTCGGTTTCTGGCTCGTCGCCTTGCTCTGTGTGCTGTACTATAGCGCCATCTTCCCCTTCCAGAAGTACGCCGTCAACATGCTGCAGTGCAACCTGACGCTCACCGAGCCTGCCGCGGGTTCATTCTGGGCCGGCGACACCGTCACCATCGTGCAATACGTCATCATGCTCGTGGTAGCTGTCTGCTCGTTTGCCAGTAACTTCTCGAAGAACAAGAGCATGAAGTTCGGTTTGATGGGTGTGGCTATCGTCGCCCTGGTGGTATATTGCTACATGGGTTACATGCGTGGCACCGCCGAGACCATCTTCGCCGTGTTCCCGCTGCTGGCCGTGGCCATCACCCCCATCCTCGGCAACTATGTCGACACCAAGGGTAAGGCCGCTTCGATGCTGATGATCGGCTCGTTGCTGCTCATCATCTGCCACCTCACCTTCGCCTTCATCCTGCCCATGTTCAAGGGCAACGCCGTCGGTGGCGTGGTCGTGGCCTATGTAACCATCCTGGTGCTGGGTGCCTCGTTCTCGCTGGTGCCTGCCGCCTTGTGGCCGAGCGTGCCGAAGCTGGTGGACGAAAAGATCATCGGTTCGGCCTACGCCCTCATCTTCTGGATCCAGAACATCGGCTTGTGGCTCTTCCCCTTGCTCATCGGCAAGGTCTTGGAGAACACCAACCCCGGCGTTGACGACCCGGTGGCCCTCGACTACACATGGCCGCTCGTCATGTTGGCTTGCCTCGGTGTTGCCGCCCTCATCATCGGCGTCATCCTGAAGCGCGTCGACGCGAAGAGACACCTCGGTTTGGAGGAACCGAACATTAAATAATTGACAATTGATAATTGATAATTGACAATTGATAATTGTAGAGACGTGCCGCGGCGCGTCTCTACATTTTTTTATATCTTTGCCCCAACAAACAACACAAACCGATTTCACCATGAAAAAACTATCTCTTCTATTATTGGCCTTGGTCGCGACCGTCGCGCTGCAAGCCCAGTGGGTCGACGACCCTGTGAACAACAACTTACTCGCCAACTCATCCTCTTTTGGCGGCGAGATCTACCTTTCGACTAACGATGCCACGGGCGACACTTACGTCCAGTGGAACTTTGGTGGCAGCAACGGCTGGGGACCCACGCTGCAACGCCTCACCTTCGACGGCACGCCGCAATGGGGTGCTGACGGCATCCGTATCACCTCGCACGAATTCAGCTCGTCATCAGAAGGCGTGGCCATGTGTGCCACCGCCGACGACGCCGTGGTGAGCTGCTTCGCCAACTATGACGGACAGACCATCGCCGTCAAAATCAACGCCGACGGCAGTTATGCCTGGGGCGAGCAAGGCGTCGAGCTCTTCGACGGTCAGGCCTTCTCGCGTACCGAAGTCATCGCCGGCGACGACGGCGGCGTGTGGGCCTTGGGCTTCGACTACCAACGCCTCTACCTGCAATACGTCAAAGCCAGCGGCTCGTTGTATCCCACCATCACTGTCGAGTCTCCTGGCTCAATTGTCAGATACGGCCAGATGACCCTTGGCATCGACAACATCGTGTTCCTCACCTACGAGAAAACCGGCAGCGGCTTTTACACGGACAAGGAGATGTATGTCGTGGGCTACACGAAAGAAGGCGTTCAGGTCGGCCCTGAAGTCCAGCTGATGGCCTCACAGACCTTCCAAGTCACCTACCTCCACCACGTGGTACCCGACGGCATGGGCGGCGGCTATGCCTATATCTGGCATTCGGGCATTGGCGGCGCATTCAACACCTACGTGTTCCACTACGACGCCAACGGCTTCAACACCATACACAACCCGGATGGCGTCGCAGTACACTCCTTGGATCCTTCCAATTTCTATCTTGACGCCTACGCCACCGTCGACCCTGTGAGCCACGACCTTATCATCGCCTACATTCAAGTTGACGCCAGTTTTCAATCCAATGACCGCATCTTCATCAACCGCATCACCCCCCAAGGCGAGATGGTGTGGGATGACGGCATCATGGCTGTCGACTATCATGGCGTGCCTTACGGAAACCTCAGAATCGACGCTTTTGAAGACGGCAGCGGCTTCTCCTTGGTCTACGAAATAGCAGCGGCCAACAACGACTATAACAGCGCCGTTGAGGCCATCGGTTTCGACATGGAAGGCAACCAGATTTGGAGCAAGACCTTGTGCACAAACGTCTACAACAGGTCGATGTGCGAAAACACCGCCGGCTTCCACCTCGGGCAGAACATCGTGGCCTGGGTGAACAGCGTTGACGGCGGCCTCTACGGACAGAACTTCGGCCCCGACGGCACCATGGGTCCCCTCGACCCCGTCATCCCGGTCACCTGCCTCGCCCCCGAGAACTTTGAAGGCGAGTATTCTTTCGATATAGGAGCCGATGCCTTTGGCGTGAGGCTGACGTGGACGGCACCCGAGACCCTGCCCTTGCACTACAACCTCTACCGTACCGACTTCATCTCGAAAGCCGTCGATGTCATCGAGATTGACGCCGAGGCAACGGATTATTACGACGAAACGGGCTGGGGTGACTTCATGTACCAGCTCACCGCCGTCTACGAAGACTGCGAGTCGGACTACGCCCTTACCCCCGACGGCCAAGACTTCGTCTTCGTGGAAGTGACCGGCATCCCGGAAAATGCAGACGAGGAAATCGTCACCGTCACGAACATCTACAACGCGAACGGCCAAACCGTCGGTAACAAAGACCTCAAGGAACTGCCCACTGGCCTCTACATCCTCCAAGGCCTGACGAAAGACGGACAAAACCTCGTCAAGAAAATCATGGTGAACCGTTAATCATGTACGGCTGCCACACTGTGACAGCCCTACAACTGACAACTGAACAACTGCTAACTGACAACTAAAAAAATGGCTGCGCATGCAGCCATTTTTTTTTGTGGGAACTGTTGGACTCGAACCAACGACCCCCGCCTTGTAAGGGCGATGCTCTGAACCAACTGAGCTAAGCTCCCGAGGGAATTTGCGGCTGCAAAAATAGGAAATTTTAATTCGACGCAGTCACATTTTTCGCTTTTTTCGGCAACAAATTATGCAATTTCCCAAATTTTTCTTATTTTTGTAGAATGATAACAAGTGCACCTGTCAGTTGATAATAATATGAAAAAATTGAATTTCAACAAGATAAAGAAATATCTCCCCTTCCTTCTGATGGTTGTGGCCTTGGTGTGCTGCAATCTGGCCTTCGCCGACGTGGGCAACCAAAACCGTTACAATTCGGGCGGTGGAGACTATGGCGGCGGCGGCGATGACTGGGGCGTCATCATCGGCTACCTCATCGGACTCATGATTGAGAACCCCACCCTCGGGTTCATCGTCTTGGTCATCCTCATCATGCTTGTCCTCATCAAAAGACGCAAGGCCAAGAAACTAGCCACCGACACCACCTATATCAATGAAACCGTGAACCAGCAAGCCAATAGCGAGATCCTATACGACAACAGCGCCGCGGTGGCAGCAAAGATCCAAGCCATCGACCCAGCCTTCTCGGCCGACAAGTTCAACGGCTTCGCCCGCGAGGTGTTCATGAAGATACAAGAGGCCTGGACCTCCAAGGACTGGAAGCCCATACGCCCCTTCGAGAGCGAGACCCTGTTTAACCAACACAAGCAGCAACTCGACGAGTACATCCGCTTGAAGAAAACCAACGTGGTGGAGAAAATCGCCATCAAACAATGCGTACTGCAGTCGTTTAGGCAGGACGGCGACAAGGAGGTGCTGACGGTGTGGCTCAACGCGGTGATGCGCGACTACGTCATCGACGACGAGACCAAAAAGGTGCTGGAGAGCGACCCCAACCGCGACTGGTACATGAAATATGAGATGGTGTTCAACCGCAAGGCCGGCGTAAAGACTGACCCAGGCAAGAAAGGCAACACCATCACCAACTGCCCGAACTGCGGTGCGCCCACTGAAGTCACCTCGGCAGGACAATGCGCCTACTGCGGCAGCGTCATCACCAACGGAGAACATGACTGGGTGTTAACCGATATACATTCAAGAACATAACCTGTAGAGACGCGATTAATCGCGTCTCTACCAACAACGATTAAACAATTAAACAATCAACAAATAAACAATCAACAAAATGGGACTTATCAAAGCAATAGCAGGCGCCATTGGCGGCACATTGAGTGACCAGTGGTTAGACCTTATCAAATGTGACAACATGGACATGGACACCCTGATGGTGAAGCAAACCACCAAGTCGGGGCAAATCTCGAAAGGCAGCCGCATCCTCGTGGCGCCCGGCCAGGTGGCCGTCATCTACGACAGCGGCTCGGTGCTCGACGCCACCGCTGAAGAAGGCGTCTACACCTTCGACCAGTCGTCGTCGCCGTCGTTCTTCGGCGGACAGTTCGGCCCCGTCTTCAAGGAGATGTGGCAGCGTTTCACCTATGGTGGCACTCCCGCCAAGGAGCAGGCCATCTTCTTCTTCAATGCCAAGGAGATCCTTGACAATAAGTTTGGCACCGCCACACCCGTGCCCTTCCAGGACTGGTCGCACGCCATCCCGAACCAGATGACTAACTCGCTCAGCCCCATGGGCGTCAACGTGCGCTGCTACGGCAAGTACACCTTCAAACTTGATGACGTGGCCGTCTTCATGCGCATCCATGCCGGCACCGCCAACGTGGTGAAGAAAGGCGACATCACCGAGCAGATGCGTAGCGAGGTCATCGCCGCCTTCCAGAATGTGCTCAACGAAATGGGCAACAGCCAGCACCGCGTGCCCGTTCTCGAGCTGCCGAGCTACACCGACGAGATGAAGCAGGCCATGGACGAGCGCGTCTTCGACGAACCTATCCGTGCCCGTGGCGTCAAGCTGGTGAGCTTCACCGTGGAGTCCGTCTCACTCGACGAAGCCAGCCAAGCCAAGATCGACCGCTACGAATACAGCTCCAACTCGATGATGCAGCAAGGCAAGATCATCGAGGCCATGGAGACCGCCGCAGGCAACGAAGGTGGCGCGGCAGGCGCTTTCGTGGGCATGGGCATGATGAACGCCGGCTCAGGCGGCATGACGGGCAGCGTGATGCAAAACGCCTGGAACGGCAACGGCCAGAGCCAGACCAGCTACGACCCCTATAACCAAGGTCAGCAGAAAGGCGTTCCCTGCCCGAAGTGCGGCACGCCCATCACGGGCAAGTTCTGCCCCGAATGCGGCACGCCCGCTCCAGCACCCAAGGCAATGATGAAATGCCCGAAGTGCGGCACCGAGAGCAACGGCAAGTTCTGCCCCGAGTGTGGCACGCCTCTGGTGGCCGTAGGCCCGAAGAGATGTCCGAAATGCGGCACCGAAGTGACGGGCAAGTTCTGCCCTGAATGCGGCACGCCGATGGAATAAAAAAATCGTTGGGGTTGCCTACGGGCAGCCCCAACGATTTGAGCGAATAACGGGGTTCGAACCCGCGACCCTCAGCTTGGGAAGCTGATGCTCTACCAACTGAGCTACATTCGCGTTTTACGCTGCAAAGATACATATTTTTATTATACAGCTGAATTAACAACAGAATTTTTCAACTGCCAACTGAACAACTGAACAACTATCAACTGAATAAAATGTCTATTTCTGAAAAAGACGAAAGAATCATCCACGACAGCTTCCACCCGAAATCGTGGAGCGACATCAAGAGCCACGACTCATGGTCGGTGTTTAGGATCATGGCCGAGTTTGTGGAAGGCATGGACAAGATGGCGAAGGCAGGACCTTGCGTGGCCATCTTCGGCTCGGCACGCACACAGCCCGGCGACAAATACTATGAGATGTCGGTCGAAATTGCCGATAAGCTGGCGGACTACGGCTTCGGCATCATCACCGGTGGTGGTCCTGGCATCATGGAAGCCGGCAACAAAGGCGCCAAACAAGGTGGTGCCACCAGTGTGGGTCTGAACATCAACCTACCGTTTGAACAGCATTTCAACCCCTACATTGATAACGACAAGAACATCAACTTCGATTATTTCTTCGTGCGCAAGACCATCTTCATGCGTTATGCGCAGGGCTACATCGCCATGCCCGGCGGCTTCGGCACCCTCGACGAACTCTCGGAAGCCATCACCCTCATCCAGACCAACAAGATGGTGAGCTTCCCCGTGGTGCTGGTCGGCAAAGCCTACTGGAAAGGCCTCATCGACTGGTTCAAGAAGACCTTGCTCCCCAACCACATGATCAAGGAAGAGGACTTTGAGATTTTCCATGTGGTCGACACCGCCGACGAAGCCGTGAAGATCATCAAGGACTTCTACAAGAAATACGCCATCAAGCCCAACTTCTGATGCGTCGCTATATCGAGGTTCCGTTGCAGCTGCTTGACATCGAGGGAGAGGGCTTCCACATCATGGTCCAAGGAACGATTCATGGTAAGGAGGCCCATTTCCTTATCGACACGGGGGCGTCGCGCTCCGTCTTCGATCCCAAGACCCTCGCCACTTTCATCGACGACCTGCAGTTCGAGAAGAAAGAAGGCGTGACGGCGGGCGTGGGCAGCTCCGATTTGGAGAGTTCCACGTTCACCATCAACGTGTTCACCATCGGCGACATGAAAATCCATGACTATGAAGGCGTCGCCTTGGACCTTGACAATGTGCATGAGTTGTACGGCAAACTCGGCCTGCCCCATATCGACGGCATCATCGGTGGCGACCTGCTAAAACGCCATAAGGCGATAATCAATTATAAAAACAGAAAGATTAGACTCACTCCTTGATTCCCGAAACGCTTCTCTCTATGCCGTCATGGCGGACTTGATCCGCCATCTCCTAAGCGAATGGGCTACGACTCCTCATTTTGGAGATTGCGGGTCTTCGCCCGCAATGACGTCAAAGGGTAAAGGATAGCCGTTCTACTATGGTTATGCCACTATAACCTTTTTGGTAAAACCATTCAGTCTAACCAGCCAAAAGCCCTGCGGCAATGCAACCATTGTCCGCCCATTGATTTCCCTAGCCAGTATCGTCTGCCCAAGCAGATTCGAAACCGTCAACCATCCAGTGCCTTCAACGGTGACAAGACCTTGGGCAGGATTGGGATAGACCCTAAAGGTCCCTTCGCTCCCTGAGCCTGTCGAAGGGGTCGAAGGGCCGTTCTCATCAACTCCTTGATTTACCGCAATATTCCCATTCAGCAATTCCAATCCGCCACCAAAGTTCCCAACCACCATCTCAAGATTGCCATCGGCATTGAGGTCCGCCAAAGCCGCAGCGGAACGCAACCCGAAGCAGTTCTCGAAGTCGCAGACATATTCACCCCAGCGGTTGGAAACATCAGAGAAAATAGCGTCAATATTATTGTATAAGCCGCTGAACAAAAACACTTTACCTTGCTCCGAGCCTACCATCAGCATGACCTCATCGCCCTTGCAAAACAAAGACGGGACACTGTAGCCAAAATAAGATGCCGTGTGGTCGCAGACATCCACCCCACCCCAGTTATCGGTAACAATGGAGAATTGCGTTTCGCCACCTTGCCTAAAGCTTTGATAGTAAGAAAGCTTGCCGCTTTCGTCACCCACTACCAAGTCAAGGACACCATCGGTATCCACGTCGAACAGACAGGGGGCCGACCAAGCCTTGTCGAAATGCAGGAAATCATCGTCTACAAGGTTGAAATCGGCATCAAAATAAAGCAAACTGCCTTCCGCCGTGCCGACCAACATTTCCAAGCGCCCGTCACCGTTCAAGTCGCCGAACGTGGGCACCAAACCCATGGTTTTCAAAGCACTTAAGCCACCGAAGTCCCTATCATACAGTTGAAACACAGGCTTTTGCCTTGTGCCGACATTCTTATACAAGACCAGCCGCGCCGTGCGATGGATTTGCAGCACGCCATTAGTATAATAGGTGGTATCCATATCGCCGATGCTACCGATGACGAGGTCGGTGAGGCCGTCGCCATCCACGTCAGCGAAGACGGGATAGGCTCCCGTGCCGACATCAATCATCTGGTCTTGCAGAAAAGACTTGGTATAGAGTTGAAAATCAGGATGCTGATTGGTTCCCATATTCAGATACAGCCACACCGAGTTTTGTCCCTCGCACGACATCGGGTTGGGGTCGAAAGGCGAAACGAGCAGGTCATCCACGCCGTCGTTGTTGATGTCGGTGAAAAACGGCACAGGCATAGAAAACAACTGTATCGGCGCATTCTCAGGGAAGTCCGTCTCTTGGCTGACCATCAAGGCGTTCTCGGGTGTGCCGCCATTTTTCAGCAAAACCAGGTTGGGGTAATCCACGTCGGCGAGCAGCAAGTCGGGCAGTCCGTTGCCCGTCAGGTCGCGCACGGCAAGGGTGGCGCCACGATGCCGATAGTCACCATTGATTATCAAAGACTTACCAAAGAGGCAGGTATCCAGATACATCGCGTTATTCTCCTCGCTTTCGGCCACACGCCCCCAGCAACTCTCCGTCTTCTCAAACACCAAGGAATCACGATGCCCGAAACGTTCCACCGAGAGATTACGGTGCTTCTCGATGAAAGTGCCAAGAACGCCAAAGGTCAAGATGTCTAAGTCGCCGTCGCCGTCCAGGTCTACGATGGCGGGATAGTCGGCATTGGTGGCCAACAGGTTGACCTCGCCCCCACCCTGCCACGAGGTCAGATAAGGCGACACAACCAATTCAAATTCAATCTGTTCCGCAGAGATATTGCGATAGACCTTCATCCCTGCCCAGCCTTTGGAATAGGTGAAGATGTCCTCGCGTCCGTCGCCGTCGTAATCGGCGAAGACGACCCAATCCGTTAATCTTGGGAAGTTTTTTGTGTAAGTGTTATCGAAAACATAATGAATCTCGCCCGTGTTGCCTTGGTTCAGGAAGCACGATAAGCGGTTGCCGTGGCGGTCGAAGACGAGCAGGTCTTTCTTGCCGTCGCCATCCACATCCATGCGCCCAAACTGGCATGCGTTAAGTCCACCTGCCCAAGGCGCAGGCAAAACAGCATCGTCAAAAACCTGGAAATCAAACTGATTCTGCCCCACGACAGGGAAAAGCAGCAGCAACAAGCAGAGCGTCCCTATGAGCCGAAAGGGTCTCATTCTTCATCTTCCTCTGTCGAGGTGTTAATCAATTCAGGCTCCTCTCCCTCCTCCGCTTCTTTGACATAGGTGGCGTCGAGGCACAGACGGAAGCCTCCGAACGAGTTCTTCAGGTCGGGCAGGCGTTTGCCGCGCCACGATACACGGCTCATACCCTTGGGCAGCTGCCAGGCGCCGCCGCGGATGCAGTACATCTCACCGTCCTTGCCTAGGGTGGCGTTGCGTTCCTTGTCGAAATAGCGATATTGGGTGCTGCACCATTCCCACACGTTGCCACTCATGTCATAAATGCCCAACTCATTGGCGGAACGTTTCTTCACCTTCTTTAGTCGGCGGGTATTGTCGTTATACCAAGCCACGCGGTCAATGTCGTCGCTGCCACTGAAGACATAACCCCGGGTATTCTTGCCGCCACGCGCCGCATACTCCCACTCTTCTTCGGTGGGCAGGCGGAACTTCATTCCCGTGATGCTGTCGAGACGATATAGAAACTCCTGAATATCATAATAGTTGACGTTGGTGACAGGCTTTTTCTTGCATTTCTTCGCGCTCGGGTTGCTGCCCATCACTTCCTTCCAGAGGCGCTGTGTCACCTCGGTCTGCCCTATGTAGTAGTCCTCTTTCATGGCCACATAATGCACCGGCAGCTCGTCGGTTTGCGAGAGGCGGTCGTAGTTGAACTCGGCCGTGTCCATGTGTTGCGCGCCCATCCAGAAGCCGCCTTTCTCAACGCGTACCATCTTGAATGTCACCTTGTTGACGCGATAGGACATAGGCGCAGGCAGCGTGTCTTGTGCCCACAATGCCGTTTGCAAGACAAACAGCAAGCCGAAAAACAGGGAAATTTTCTTCATTAGATTTCAATTTTGAAGGCAAAAATAGGAAAAAAACCTAATTTTGCACAAAATTAAAGAAGAATGACCAAGATACTTATCATTGATGACGAGGCCCCCATCCGCCGCGTGTTGCGCGACATCCTCGAAAACGAAAGCTATCAGGTGGACGACGCCGCCACGGGCAAGGAAGCCCTGCAACATATTAAGGAACAAGACTTTGACGCCATCTTCTGCGACATCAAGATGCCGGAGATGGACGGCATAGAGGTGCTCGAAGCCATCCGCAAGGAGTCGGACGTGCCTGTCATCATGCTCTCGGGCCACGGCACCATCGAGACCGCCGTGGAAGCCATCAAGAAAGGTGCCTTTGACTTCATCCCCAAGCCGCCCGACTTGAACCGCCTGCTCATCACCTTGCGTAACGCACTGGACAAGAAGAACTTGACTACTGAAAACAA
>Ga0310786_10006858_pt1 | contig 15009 bp, 13 predicted proteins | sample AusTroGonzalo_MG_FD_203881 | JGI IMG/M metagenome (GOLD analysis project Ga0310786, IMG submission 203881) | Bovine rumen microbial communities from tropical cattle in Woodstock, Queensland, Australia - Gonzalo_03 (v2) (version 2) | ecosystem: Host-associated > Mammals > Digestive system >... | reverse complement strand
ATATGTGCCTATCCAGGATGCAGGCAAAGACTACAAAATCAAAGTCAACGGCTCGGTATATGATTGGTGGGGTTTTGTGCAAGCCATCAACAAGGAAGTGCTGGCATTGACGCATAGCGAAGACAAGCAGTTGGGATATTTCTTCGTGAGACCTGCAAACGGAATCATCGATGCAAACATGCTGGTTAACAAAGTGTATTTCTACCTTTGGAACGATGTGTTCAAGGATTACGAGATAGACGGTCAGAAGGCATTCAAGAAACCGGATTCGGAAGAAGCGATTGCGTTCAAGGATTTCTTTGAAGGCGGCTTGGATGAGAAACTGGCAGAACAGGTGCTCCAGAATCTTGAACTGGGAGAAGAGATTCAAGAAGCGGACGAATGAGAATCCTGATAGAGGAATATCAGTATGACGCCGCATTAGTGCGCGATGTGCTGTACGGCATAGACGCGCTGCAGAATGTGGAAGGCTTGGTTTCACTAAGCTATGTGGGTTATTTCTACAACACGAGACTCAAAGACTGCGTTTTCATCTTACCTAAAGTGCTGATGGACGAGCAGGGGCGAGTGTTCGGCAAGTATGCCCCTGCTTCCATCATCCATCTCAAAGAGAGCCAGTTGGAAGAACAGGAACGCAAGTTTCTCTATGAGTTTGCCGTGTGGATTTACCGAGCCGTGGATGTCTATCACCGCACGCACAAGGATAGCGACATCGTCTATCACCGTAAGATTTCGCAAGTGGGACGCGGAATGCGCAGGAGAACCAATACGCTGCTGGATATTCTTCTGTCGCTCATACAGTTCAACAAGGACAATCAGAACTATATCACGTTCATCCTGAAGAACATCCACTCCGGTTACAACAAAATCAACTGGACACGAACGATTTCGCACGAGCAAGCATACATCCAGGACGAGACGCCGATGTACCTGCGCGTAGCCAACAAGAAACGGAAAATCAACTTTGACGAGGAACTGCTGATTATCTATTACAGTATTCTGAACCATATTAGCGAGATGTACGGCTTCTCTGTGCATATCCAACTCGGTTTTCCGCTTATCACAGGCGCCAAGTTCAAGAGTTATTTGGATGGTCGTGGTGTAATTCGCTTGCGGCAAATCAAGTACAAATACTTCTCGGACAGGGCACTCGAGTTATGGAATCTGTGCTATGCGTTCTTTGCACACCGGACAGAGATAACTACATCCGCCGAGTTGAAAGAATATTTGCTTGTCAAGAACTTCTACATCGTATTCGAAGCAATCATAGATGACTTGATAGGTGACAGCAAGGAAGACTTGCCGGAAGATTTCAAAGAGCAGAAAGACGGGAAACTGGTTGACCATTTGTACACCTATCCAGGATTGATTGAGGCTGACGAGGAACAGAAGACGTATTATATAGGTGACAGCAAGTATTACAAACTGGGTGCCAAACTGGGTGAGACATCCATTTACAAGCAATACACATATGCACGTAACATCGTGCAGTATAATATTGACCTTTGGATGGATGAACGGCAGCCGGATCCGGAAGTGCGTCTGCGCGATGATATAACAGAAGGATACAATGTAATTCCGAACTTCTTCATAAGCGCGAACATGAAAGCCGGAGACTACAGTTACAGCCATAGAGAGGTGGAACCGATTGGGAGTCCGGAAATCAAATACCAGTTCAAGGACAGGCTTTTCGACCGTGACACGATGCTGCTTTCGCGGTATAACGTGAATTTCCTGTTTGTTGTGGCTCTCTATGCACGTAATCGTCAAGCGGAAAAAGCCGTTTGGAAAGATGAGGTGCGCCGACAGTTCCGTGAGGAGATCCGTGGCGTGCTGCAGCATGAGTTCCGGTTCTATCCGATGCGTTCGCGCGGTGTGGATGTCAATGAATATATGACAGCCCATTTCCGTGAACTGATAGGAAAGGTGTTCACTCCATTTGAAGACAAGGAAATCGTTTCACTGGCTTTACAGCGTTCGGATGATGCCGGTATAGTGGCTGCCCAAAGCAAATTATTGGACATGCTGGCGGATGATTTTTATATCGACTACGACTACAAACTGGGAGATGAGCCAAATCTGCCAGAACCGGTATCCATGCGCTTCGGATTGCAAGACACCATCCTTATTGGTTACTACAAGGATGCTGAAACACTGGCTTGGATCCGCAAGAAGAAGTATTACAATGCACGCATCGGACGTGTGCGCGGGTCCATACAAATCACACCGGAAGTAGCTCGTGCAAAATATCTCCTGTTGTATGGACCGGAAGGGGAATTCCGGTATAACATAGATACAACAAAGGGATTGCTTGTTTGGACAAAAGATGACTTGATCCAGGGACAGTACCCCAATCCTCATCATGAGACCTATCTCATATTTACATTAGGAGTGGAGATAACAGAGGGTGAACTGGCAGTTATGCAATTCGATAAAATCCTGCTGCGGAAACTGCTGCAAGAACATGGTAAATTGAGTACAAACTTTGACAAGCCGCCAGTGGCTGTAACCATGACCGAACTGGTTAATTGTCGTGCAGAGGAAGCCAAAGAACAGGCACAAACAGGCTTCTGCATTCGATGTGGCAAAAGTATTCCGCTAGCCGGTTCGTTCAGAAACCGCAAACTATTCTTCTGCGAGGAGTGCTATCGGGAATGGGCTCCGTACGGCAACTTGAATTATGCGGAGAATTTCTGCCATTTCTGCGGCAAATCGTCCACGTCAGATGACAGACGCACCGCTGCACTCCCGTTGTGCAAGGAGTGTTGGGGGAATGTCGTAGTAATCTGGAGTAAATGAAGCCGCACAAACCACCTCTCCCTGCTTCGCCACATGGGAAGTCCTGATGGAGAAGAAAGAATAGAAAAAGAAATATATAGTTATTTTATGGATAATGACAAATCACTAATATCGTTGTCACAGGCTGTTGAGACCATAAAAACCGCTATCCTGCAGGGACAGTATGAGGCATTGAAAGATGTTAACCGTGTGCAACTAGCGGTATATTATGCCATAGGCAAGTATCTGTCCAAAAACACCAGAAAAGGTGTCTGGGGAACAGGCGCGCTTAAACAAATCAGCGACCAGCTCCATCGTGAATTACCGGGATTGCGCGGTTATTCGGAAACGCAATTAAAAGAAATGCGCAATTTCTATGAGAACTGGGTTATGCTGGATTCTAATTCGTCGGTTGCGACCGACGATTTGGCAGACACAAATTCGTCAGTTGTGACCGACGATTTGCAAATAGCAGAAAACCTAATAGATGTCTATAAATCCATTACTATACCAAATCTGAAAGAATTCCCAATAGAGGATTTCTTTAATGTGCCATTTACGCATCACACTCGCATTATTGCAATGTGTAAAGATTTGTCGGCCAGATATTATTATATTCGTCGCGTAGCGGAAGAGAAATTATCAGTAGAACAGTTGAAACTTATGATCAAGCAGCAAGCCTATGAACATAAGGAGGCAATGCCAAATAATTTCGTGCAGACGATTCCCAATGCTCCTATTGCACGCAAAGCAGTGATGATGTTCAAAGACTCATACGCATTGGAATTTATCAATACAGAGGAAATAGGAGAACGTGACAAACAAGATATTGATGAAAGAGTTGTAGAACAGCAGATTGTGCAAAATGTCAAGAAGTTCATTATGACTTTTGGAAAAGATTTCACATTTGTAGGCAATCAATATCATCTGGAAGCCTACGGTGTGGAACTATTCCCGGACTTGCTATTCTTTAACCGGGAACTGAATTCTTTGGTAGTCGTCGAACTGAAAATCGGGGATTTCAAACCTGGTTACTTGGGTCAACTTACCACTTATTTACAGATTTTGGACGATCATGTGCGTAAGCCTCATGAGAATCCATCTATAGGAATAGTGCTCTGTAAATCAGCAAACAAAGAGTTTGTAGAGTATGTGATTCAGAAATATACCAGTCCGATGGGTGTTGCGACATACAAGACAGCGGATGATATGCCAGAGAACCTGAAAAAGGCTCTGCCGGATATTGAAGAAATGAAAAAGTTATTATCAAAATAGTCTTATGCCCGACATACTGACACCTCAGCAGCGTCACAGATGCATGTCACACATACACAGCAAGGCGACGAAGCCGGAAATGGCGGTAAGAAGATGGCTATGGGCGCACGGATACCGATACAGGCTGAATGTGAAAAGCGTACCGGGCAAACCGGACATCGTGATGCGGCGGTATAGGACGGCGATATTCGTCAACGGCTGTTTCTGGCACGGGCACGAAGGATGCAGCAAATTCGTGATGCCGAAAAGCAATACCGGCTTTTGGAAGGCGAAGATTGACCGCAACAGGGAACGAGATAGAGAGAATTACAATATTTTACTGCAAAACGGCTGGCAGGTGATTGTTATTTGGGAGTGCCAACTGGCAAAAGACAAACAGGAAAACACCATGCAGCAAGTGGCAGTGGCGTTGAATAGGAATCTGTTGAGGATAATTAAAGCCCGATGCTAGTTACTTGTGTATTAAATGAAAACGATATGAAAAAGATATTTATAGCAATCAGCACAATGTGTTTTGCGGCATGTGCGCCGAAGTTTCCGACACTGACGCCGGACGAGTTTGAACAGATAATCGCCAAACCCGATGTGCAACTGGTGGATGTGCGCACACCGGAAGAGTATTACCAAGGATATATCGTGCGGGCCATGAACATCGACTGGAAAAGCGACGACTTCGCCGACGATGTGGTCCGTATATTGGAACCGGACAAGACCATCGCCATCTATTGCAAAGTCGGTCGCCGAAGCCATGCCGCGGCAGGGAAGTTGTACAAAATGGGCTACAAGCATATCGTGGAACTACAAGGCGGTTTTGACGCATGGATGGCGGCAGGAAAGATTTTTCAGGCCGACGTGTACGAGACCGATACCTTTCAGACGCAAAGCGGCAAGAACGTCGTCCTGAATGCGCTGGTGCATGCCAGTATATGGATGGAAGCCGGGAACAAACAGCTATTCGTGGACCCCGTCCGACTCCTCGGCAACCGATCCATCGATTATACCACGATGCCGTCGGCAGACTTTATACTCATTACGCACGATCATTTTGACCATCTGGACAAAGAAGCCATCCGTCTGCTGAGCAAAGAGACGACGCAGGTGATTGCGAACAAGGCCGCCGCGGAGAAACTGGGCACCGGCATCGTCATGGCCAACGGCGACAAAAGACAACTGACGGAAGACATAGCCGTGGAGGCTGTTCCGGCATACAACATCAGCGAAGGACACACGCAGTTCCATCCCAAAGGACGCGACAATGGGTATGTCCTGACGATTGACGGTCTGCGCATCTACATCGCCGGAGATACGGAAGATATCGAGGAGATGGCGGAAATAAAAGACATCGACATCGCTTTCCTGCCGTGCAACCAACCGTACACGATGACGCCGGAACAAGTGATAAGAGCCGCCAAGATAATCCGTCCGAAAGTGCTGTTCCCGTATCACTACAGCGAGACAGACCTAAGTGCCATCCCGGAACAACTGAAGGAAGAAGGGATAGAGGTGAGGATTAGGAGGTATGAGTGAGGGGGGGAGCGGTTATCGGTTACCGGTTATGGGTTAAGTAGTTAAGTAGTTAAGTGGTTATCGGTTATGGGTTATGGGTTACCGGATACGGGTTACGAGTTAGCGAATAAGGAATTAAGGTTTAGGAAATGAAAAAGATATACTTTATTTTGGCCGCCATGTTGCTGGCGGAAATGACAGGTGCAGTAACAAACCACCTGTATGCACAGGAATCGCTGCCCCAATGGGGAGAGGACCTATTGACCCAGAATCCGGACATCATTGATTCCATCCTTTATTATGATCCGGATGCGCAGGGACCAAACACGCGCACATACGTCATCTATTACCATCAGCCGCTGAACCACAGTCAGTCCGGCAGCGCACAGTTCCCGTTGCGCGCACTCATCACGGTGCATAAAGATGCGGATCCGACCAAAGCGGTCAATCATATCTATGCGTCGGGCTACAGCATCATGGGGCCTTACCTCTATCGTCCGGATTCGGCTTTCCATGCCGACCAGGTTGATTGTGCGGCGGAGATAGCCCACCGCTATCGTGCGAATTTCATACAGATAGAGCACCGCTATTACCAGTTCTCGGCTCCGGCGGCGTGCTGGACGAACATCGACGACCTGCGGGCGGAAGAGGCAGCAGCGGATTTTCATAACCTGTTCGATGCGCTGAAGAAAGTGCTGAAAGGCAAATACGTGATGAGCGGCGTCAGCAAAGGCGGCATCGCCACACTGCTTCAGCACAAGTTCTATCCGAACGACATGGATATATTCGTGCCATATTCGGCACCGTTCTTCAACACCGACCGCGACCTCGAGTTGCAGAAATACTGGTACAACAACGGCTGGAGTCCGTATTTCCGGAATATATACATGACTATCCGCGAAAACGGCTTATACAACAAAGAAACCATCTTCCCCTGCTACCTGAAGATGCGCGGCGGCGCTGCGACACAGGCGAAGCTGGATTCGGTCTATTGGCTGTACTTGGCCAGTGTGGCGGGCTTCGGCTTCGAGGACCACGCCTATTCGGATACGCTGTCCATCCGCAAATGCATGTACCGGAACGACAGTATCACGAACGCAAAAGGGGTGAAGCCTTACAGCGATACGGTCTATGCGTTTATGTTCGACAAAGGCGTGTTTGACCTCAGTAACTTCCCAGACTGGATAGACACCCTCCGCAAATATCCCGACAAGAAACAGGCTCCGCAACGCAGTATGTACGGCGAGCGTATCCGTCCGTTCGGCGTCTCGGAGAAGGACTGGTGGAGCGGCGACACGATAGACGGCACAGCGTATAACTACCAGGCGAAGCGGGAGTTGGGCTATTTCGACTACCGGTTTGATATGATTCTCGAAGACCCGGTGTCGGGGCAGGCATACAACGACTATTGGACAAAGAATGCCGGCTGTCTGCAGGATTTGTGGTCCCCGTTCTACAGCAGTCTGACGTTCAGTCCGACGCTGTATAACGAGACGATGGCTGCGACCCAAAACGCCACGAAGCCGATAGTGCTCCTGTACGGTTTGGACGATTCATGGACCGGTGCGGCGGTGAAAGACCAGTATATCAATGGCAGCAACGTGCGGAAGTTCATCCTTCCGGCGCAGAACCACATGGTGGCGTTCTCCGCGAATACCGACAGGGCGCAAAGCGATGCCATCCGCGCCATCTTAGACGGTGTGCTCGGGGCTTCGGAAGCGATAGAGACCGTAGGCGGTGAGCAAGCGCCTGTTGTCCGGAAAGTGCTGCACAACGGACAAATATATATCATCCGCGGCGACAAGATATATACGATAGAGGGGGAGGTTGTTAGCGGTTACCGGTTACCGGTTAGCGAATAAGGAATTAAGGTTTAGGAATATGAAAAAGATATACTTTATTTTGGCGGCAATGATGCTGGCGGGATGCGGAATGCAGAGCCGGCAGGATGAAAGCACCATGGACTACCCACAGGCAGAGTGGGATAGGGCCGGCGTGATTCTGATGCACACACCCGGACGGGAGTTGTTCGACGGCGTCATTCATCCGTCCGCCGGGTTGTTCGAGCATTATTTTGATGTGGAGAAAGCCGCCGAAGAGCATCGCGGATATATCCGTCTGCTGGAAGCCAACGGGATTCGCGTGTACACGATAACCGATATCCTCAACGAAGTGGCGTTAGACACGCTGCGGATGTTAGCCGACAAGGAACTGGTGTATGACCTCAAAGCCATCCCCGATGCCGACAGCCCCGCTATCGAAGCCTACCGTCAGGAGATACTGACGCAGATGAGCCGCGAAGACCTGATACGGTGCATCCTGCTCAAACCTGTCGTGCGGCTGTTCCCGACCGACAACAATACCGGCGTGGAGGCGGAATATATACATGCCCCGATCATGAACCTATATTTTACACGCGACCAGAGCATAACCACCCCTCGCGGGCATATCCTATGCCGCATGAACTCGCCACAACGCGCACCGGAAGTAGCCGTAATCGATATATGCTACCGGCACTTGGGCGTGGCGCCGATATTGCGCATCGACGGTGACGGACGACTGGAAGGCGGCGATTATATCCCTGCGGGCACAATAGCGTTTATCGGTTGCGGTATGCGGACGAACGAAGTGGGTATCCGCCAGATAATGGACGCAGACGCGTTCGGGCATGATACGATAGTAGTGGTGCATGACCACAAACGCTGGCAGATGCAGATGCACCTTGACACGCATTTCAACATCATCGACCGCGACCTGTGTACGATGGCAGGCAGCCGGCTGAATGCCCAACCCGGCGAACCGGAGTACACCACCTGCGACATCTATGTGCGGGAACCGGGCTCGAAGCCGTACCGATTGCAGCAGAAGGATGTGCCGTTTGTCGAATATATCCGGGCAAGAGGATTCGAGATTATCCCGGTCGATTACGACGACGAGATGCACTATGCCAACAACTACCTGACTATTGCGCCGCGGCATATCATGGCAGTGGCGGGACAGAGCGAGGCGTTTGAGCAGCGACTGGCGGCGGCGGGCGTGACCGTGGAATGGGTGCCGCTGGAAAGCCTGATTGACGGATACGGCGCCGCGCATTGCATGACGCAGGTGCTCCAACGCGCATCACGCCCATAGGGACAGGCAGCAATGCAAAGTTTGAAAAAGATGCATTACTTTTGCAGCCGCAAAAATAAAGCGTATGACATTTTTAGGATTTAATATTCATGCATGGATAACGATTGTGACGGTGCTGGCTATGTTCAGCGTGCTGCTGCATAACGGCAAGGGCGGCACGCTGTACAAACTAAAGGGCAAAGGACCGCGTTTCTGGGCGAAAGCGGATCTGGAGAAGAAAGGCTTTACCGACTTGGCGCATGACTATTATCTGGTGTATGAGTTTGACACTGCCAAATCTGCAGAGTATCCGCATCTGCCATCTCTTGCCCGCGGCAAACAGACCACCTCTCCCTGGTTCGCCACATGGGAAATCCTGATGGAGAAGAAAGAATAAGAAAAGAAAGTAGAATACAAGATATGGCTAAAGAATTACAAATACGGAACTCAACTGCGGAGTTTCTTATCTTCCAAGCCGAAGATAAGGCGAAAGGCGTGCAGGTGTTCTATCAAGATGAGAATATCTGGGCGACGCAAGAGGCGATTGCTACGCTTTTTGATAAAGGCCGCTCAACCATTTTTATTTGCAGAGCTATACCATTTCAAGATATAAAACTTTATTATGCCCGACGTACTGACACCTAGGAAAATGGAATTTAGAATATGCCAACGGAACGGAAACATATTGAAGTAGTTGCCGCCATAATACAGGATGAGACCAGTCGTATCTTCGCCACGCAACGAGGTTACGGAGATTGGAAGGATTGGTGGGAGTTTCCGGGTGGGAAAATCGAAGCCGGAGAAACACCTCAACAAGCCCTGAAACGCGAGATACGTGAAGAACTTGATGCAGAGATAGAGGTGGGCGAATTACTGCGTACCATAGACTATGACTATCCGCAATTCCATCTAACCATGCATTGTTTCCTTTGCCGGTTGAATGGAGAAGTGACACTAAAAGAGCACGAGGCTGCCAAATGGCTCCTACCGGAGGATTTAGACTTGGTTAAATGGCTTCCGGCAGATGAAGATTTAATAGAAGAACTAAAAAAAACAGATAAGATAATTGAGTATAAATAAAATACACTGACATTATGCGAAAAATGCTATTTATTATCATTGCAGCGTGCCTGATGGTTGGCTGCAATACTCCAAAACAGACAACTGAAGTTGGAACAATTGAACGTGATACATTGCTTGGCGTACCGTGCTGTATCTATCTGCCCAACGCTTACTCCGAACGGGTGAACGCCGGAAAGGAAGTGTTTCCGGTGCTGTATCTCCAACATGGCATGTACGGCTCCGAAGACGACTGGAGCACACAAGGCAATCTGCTTTACTGGATGGATAGCCTGCTCCGCTGCGGAGCTGTCAAAGAAATGGTGGTTATTATGCCGGACAATTTCCTCGGAAGCATGCCGCCCGCCGAGCGCGAGGCACTGATAAATGCGCCGAATATCACCCCTAACGGCGAGCCGTTTGATACCGAAAACGGAGCTGCACATTGGCGCAAGTTCACACGTGAACAGGAAAGAGGCTACGAGATGTCAGGTTACTGGGAAAGCCATTTTGCCGAATTCATGGCGGAAGCGGAGCGCAAATACAGCGTCGGCACTACACCTTCGCAACGTGCCATTGCCGGATTATCCATGGGAGGATTCCATACCATGCACGTGTCCCATTACCTGCATGGTCAGTTCGGATTTATCGGGCTTTTCTCGGCATTGGTGGTGTCGCCAAATACTTCCCCGGTATATGACAATTGGGAGAACGAAGTGCGCGAACTGATGCGCATTCAGCCCGTCTATTGGATTGGAATGGGGCGTGAGGACTTCCTGTACAACCAACTGCAGGACTACCGCCGTTGGCTCGAAGAGAATCATCTCGAGTACACCTACTATGAAAGTGCAGGCGGACATACATGGCCCAACTGGCAGGATTATATCTGCCGCTTCCTCAAGAAACTGTTTTAGGCACAAAACAACAGACACAATGAATATACTCATTACCGGCTGTAACGGCCAACTTGGAACAGAAATGCGCAACCTGAGCGCTGCATTTACGATGCACCAATACTTCTTTACGGATGTAGTGGAAACGGAAAACAACCAAAGGCTTGACATCACCAACCGCGAAGCGATTCAAGCTTTTGTGCGCGAAAATGCTATTGACCTTATCGTTAACTGCGCTGCATACACGAATGTGGATAAGGCTGAAGAAGACGAAGCCACCGCCCGACTCATCAACGCTACCGCTGTGGAGAATCTGGCATTAGCAGCACCTTCAGCGAAAATCATCCACATTTCCACAGACTATGTCTTCTCTGGCAATGAAAGTAAGCCATGTCTCGAAAGCGATGCGGTTGCGCCTCGAACGGCTTATGGGCGCACTAAACTCGAAGGGGAGCAATTATTGTTAGCTGCCAATCCCGATGCCGTTATAATCCGTACCGCGTGGCTTTATTCACCCTATGGCAACAACTTTGTCAAGACCATGCTGCGGCTGGGCAAGGAACGTGACGAACTGCGCGTAGTCAATGACCAGATTGGCACACCCACCTATGCAGCCGACCTCGCTGCGGCTATCTTTGCCGTTATTGAGACACCTGAATGGCACCCCGGCATCTATCATTTCACCGATGAAGGCATCTGCTCATGGTACGATTTCACGGTGGAAATACTGCGTCAAGCAGGCATAACATGCCGTGTTGTGCCCATCCGTTCGGAAGAATATGCCTACAAGACTCCGCGTCCGAAATATTCCGTGCTTGACAAGACCAAAATAAAAAAGACATTCCATATCACCATTCCGGAATGGCAAGACAGTCTTGCCAAATGTCTTGTCCGGCTATAAATTGCTACCACTATGAATTTGAAACAGGTTCTTTCTCCCAAGGCTCTACTCAAAGGCCTTCAACAGATGACTTACCGCTTTCCGATTGCGGTAGTGCTGTTGGTGTTATTAACGGCGTTCCTTTCGTATCTTGTTTATGGAGGAAAGACGGCGGATAGCGATGCCGTTATTACGACTCTTTTCTTCCTTTGCGGCGGGATATTGCTTGACTATCTGCTTTCGCTCTGGGGCGAGGAACAGAGAACTCCGGCAACCAAGAAACGCTACCGGATTGTAAAAACAGTCGTGCTGGTTGTATGGACGATTTTTTGTGGCGTATTGATTTTGACGCACTTCAAATGGGAGAAAAATTTGCCGTTTTTGGTCGGTATTGTTGCTTGGCAGGTTGCGGTATTGGCGGCTATTCCGTTTGTGTCGTATGTGCGTGAGAAAGACGATGTCAAGAGTTGGCACTTTATCGTTGCGAACTTGCGGGCGTATGTTATCAGTTTGCTTGTTGCTGCGTTTATGGATGGCGGTCTGTTAGGTTTGCTTTATGGTACGGCGGCTTTGTTCCATATTCCGACTCATGGCAATACGGTTCCTGCTATATTGACGATTATCAGTATGGTGCTGATACAAGGCGTGCTGTTCTTTGCGCTTATTCCGTCCGGCGAACGCAAACACAATACTTCGACGGAGATGTCCAAGTTCCTGCGCAATACGGTCAGTTGGCTGTTTATTCCGCTTCTGGGTGCATATATGGTAGTGCTGTATGTTTATGCCATCAAGATTCTGGTTACGTGGAATCTGCCGGAAGGATTGATTTCGTATCTGGTGTCTGCGGTGATGGCGATGTATGTGCTGTGCTACTTTTTGCTTTATCCGCAGATTAAGGACGGCGGCACTTGGCAGGCGAAATTGCTTACGCGGTGGCTTCCGATAGCTATTCTGCCGTTGCTGGTGCTGATGACGGTGGCTGTGGGAGTGCGTTTGGGTAACTATGGTATAACGGCACCGAGACTGTATCTGGTAACGATTTTGGCATGGTTCTATGCTATTTGTATCGTTATCTTTGTGAGCAAGAGCAAGCGATTCCGCTGGATATATTTGTCTTTTGCGGCGCTGTTCGTACTGTCATCGGGGCAACCGCTGAGTTATTACTTCATTACCAGAAAAGTGCTGGTTCATAAAGTGGATAAGATAATCGCGGAAAAGAATGTGCAACTGCCATTCCCGAAAGGTTGGGGAAGGATGAGTGACGAGCAACTGGCTGAACACGGTTGTAGTTTGACGTATGATGAGTTATACGAGATATGTGAACTTATGAACCATCTGAATAGGTATTATAACTACCAATGTGAGGAGTTTTACTCCTATGATTGGAAGTATTCGTGGGATGATAACAATGAAGAGACATCTGAGGAGCCGTACTATAAGCGACGGTTATATTACCGTTATGAAGGTACGCTGAATTGTCCGAAAGGTCAGTATACTACATTCCAAAATACCTATGTAAGCCAGCTTGCAAGTCATATGGACAGCATCCAAAATGGTGTGCTGCCGATTTACGCTAGAGATTCAGAGACCACCTTGCTTATTGATACGGCAACGATAACGTATAATAATGAACATGACTTGCCAATGGTTATTCCGTCACGGGATGGCTCTGCGGTATTAGTGCCGAGGGAAATAGATATAGTAGTATGCAGCAATCGTACGCTGTTTATAGATTACCTCGGATACCTGTTTATAAAATAAATAATCATATGGAAAATAATAAAGTAGCAAATATTCTTGATTTTCTTGCCGATTTGGCGGTGAACAACAACCGTGAATGGTTCATGGCAAACAAAGCACGCTATGATGCGGCACACAAGACGTTTATGGATTTCTCGGCGGAATACATAAGCCGTCTGGCACAGGAAATAGACCCCGAATTGGCAAGATTACAGCCGAAAGACTGTGTTTGGCGCATCTATCGTGATGTGCGTTTCTCGTACGACAAACGTCCGTATAAGGATTGGTTTGGCGTCTTTCCAGCCATTAAAGGCGGCAAGAAATCACTTCGTGGTGGTTATTATGTGCACTTCCAGCCGGGAAACTGTATGTTTGCAGGCGGAATATGGAATCCGCCGGCAGACTTGCTCAAAGCTTTGCGCAAAGAGATAGAAGCAAACTATGACGAAGTGGAAGGAATCATGGCAAATCCTGCTTGGCAGAAGTATTTCGGCGACTTTGACACGGACTGGATGCTGAAGAAAGTGCCTGCCGGATTTGATCCCGACTTTGTGCATGCCGATTGGCTGAAACGCAAGATGTACACGTTCTCTACGCCGCTGACGGATAAGCAGGTTTGTGCACCGGATTTTATGGATCGCATTGTTGAAATCGCCAAAGCCGCCAAGCCGATGAACGATTTTCTGAACTATACGTTTGAGGAATACGGCGAGTTTTCTCCGCGCTGTTAAAGTGTGGCACGCAACAGCAAATGAATGTCTGTGCGGTACTGCGGAATATCGCGCTGGCTTGCCCATGATTTGGAGTAGATAGTTTCGCTAACACGCAGATATAGTGCGAGTTGCGGCAAAATGCGCCAGCGGAAATTCAGATAGAATCTGCCGCCTGTTCCGTATGTTGCCGGAATGGAAAACGCATACAGCACATCATTTTCGTAAACATATAAACGGTTGTCCCATTGACGCACATCAAACCCCTGCAGACGCATTTGCAGCACTATCGGCACTTGCGAAAAACGGTACTGGATATCCTGATGCACACTGATGCCGTATGTCAAAACGGGTGTTTCCTTGTCCGGGCGATGGTCCTTGCCGAAATTCGCATCCGCCTGTGTACGCAACTGCCAACCCGAAGAAGCCCAGTTAAACTGATAGCGCAGCGAATACACCCCTTTTTTCCCTTTATCTCTTGCCCGCAGCCGCCAGTTCATGGACCAATCCCGCTGCGGCAGCCATTCTGCCTGACCCATAACATCGTACCCCATAGATGGGGCAAAATTGATACCGTATTTTATGCCCGAAAAGCGGAATACATCTCCATATACTTCAAAACGCCAGTTCTTTAACCGTTTGATATCTGCGCCGAGGTAAATACCGTGTTCGTCATTGATACGGCTTGTTTCCGAAAAACCATAACCCATTGTATTGTCAAAGGTAGGAGAATAATAGCGGCAAAGCACCACTAAACCGACATCGCTTACCGGCAGAAACCGACAACCTATTTCCGTTCCGTAACCCCATTTCTTGTTTTGTGCGGCAGCCACTTCCCCGAAAAGGTCAAACCAACCATAGTTATAGCGGAAATTAACACCGATTACTGCCTGTCGGTTTCCGCGGAAGTAGTTTTGATTGTATTTGGCCGTTTCATAGTAATACCGCAGACTGTCCGAATAGAGGTTTTCCACAGCTGTTACACCTACTTTTAGGAGACGGTGTTTGAATGTCAGATTGGCACCTATTGTATGCTTCCATGCCGAATCATTGCTGC
>Ga0310786_10006857_pt1 | contig 15010 bp, 9 predicted proteins | sample AusTroGonzalo_MG_FD_203881 | JGI IMG/M metagenome (GOLD analysis project Ga0310786, IMG submission 203881) | Bovine rumen microbial communities from tropical cattle in Woodstock, Queensland, Australia - Gonzalo_03 (v2) (version 2) | ecosystem: Host-associated > Mammals > Digestive system >... | reverse complement strand
CATGAAGAGTAAGCCATCATTGTTGTTTATGCGCCAACTATGCATAAGTAAGTTGACTACAATTGCGTTGACCTTTGTGTCATTTGTTGCCATGGCGCAGGTTGTTGAGCGGCCGCGTCCGGCGGGATGGGAGAACCTTGTTCCCGGTGGACGGTTCATGGACCGATTCGAGCCGTCGGCGGTGATAGGCAACGGTTGGACGACTAACTGCTGGGGTGGCGACAACGTGAAACCGCGCGACATCAGAAACGGAATCGAAGATGCCGAATATTCCTATTGGGGCGGCAACATCACGAAGGTCGGACGCGAATACCATCTCTTTGTCGCACGCTGGAAGGAAAGCGAACCGCGAGGCCACATGTTCTGGCCAAGGAGCGAGGTGGCTCATGCCGTGTCGATGCGGCATGACGGCGACTTCAAAGTTGTCGAGGTGCTTGGGCCTGGGCACAACCCCGAGCTTTTCCGCTGCAAGGACGGAAGCTGGGCCGTTTACTGCATTGATGCCAAGGGACGCGCCCACCTCTATCGTGCCAAGTCTCTTAATGGTCCTTGGACTTACGAGCGGATGAAACTCGACCTTGACGGCAAGACGATGATTGAGGGCGAGAGCAACTTCTCGTTCTGTTCGCGCCCAGATGGGAGTGTCCTTGCCGTCTGCCGCGGTGGCGGCATCTGGCTCAGCGAGGACGGACTTAGGCCTTTTGTCCGCAAGAGCGAGGGTCGTGTCTATCCCGACGTCGAAGGACGTTTCGAGGATCCCGTCTTGTGGCGTGACGAGGTGCAGTATCATATCATTGTAAACGATTGGCTCGGGCGCGTCGCATGGAAGCTCGTCTCGCCTGACGGCTTCACTTGGACGACGCTTCCCGGCGAGGCGTACACGCCCGGCATCGCACGCGTCCGATTGCAATCTCAGTCGCAGGATGGGAAATGCAACTCTCAACTTCTCACAAACGACTGGTTTAAGTATGAGCGCATGAGGGTCTTTCAGGACGAACACGGGCGCGTTATACAGGCCAACTTCGCGGTTATCGACTGCGCAAAGAAATACGACAGGGGCGCTGACATCCACTCTTCAAAGAACATCACAGTTCCCGTCAACCCCGGCCGTCAAGTCGAGTCGTTCCACAAGACGCGCAAGGGTTGGGAGATGCGCATCGCGAAGGAGCGGGGCTTCAATCCGCTAACAGACGTTGACGTGAAGTCGCTGATTCTCGGCCCACAGTCGATGGTGGCCTTCGGTGCTGGTGTTAAGGCGATTGGCACCGCCGAGGCGGCGGGCGACCTTGTAGTGATATTCCCGCCGGTCGAGCTGAATTCGCCAGTCGTCGAGGCGCTCGGCCGCGAGAAGGGCGGACGCCTCTTCTTTGCTACCTGCCGCACCGACGGCACTAAACTTGGATGGTACAGGCACGAATAATGTTTAGGCCATGAAGAAGCTTTCTCCAATAATGTTTGGCACGTCGTGCCTCGGCAATCTCTACAGGGAGATACCCTTTGAGACAAAAGTCGAGATTGTCGCTGAATGGTTCAAGGCGTTTGATCATCCTGTCATCGACTCGGCGGGCAAGTATGGCGCAGGTCTTTCGCTTGAGTGCATTGGCAAAGCGCTAAAGGCCCTCGGAAAAATGAACGGTGACCTGACGATTTCCGTAAAGCTTGGCTGGCGCAGGTCGCGCCGACTTGCATCCGGCGAAGAGCCGACATTCGAGCCAGGTGCGTGGAAGGGCATAGAGTATGATGCCATGCAGGACATCTCGTACGACGGAATACTGCGCTGCCACGCGGAGGCGAAAGAGTTGCTGGGCGGCTTCCCGATCAACCTTGTCTCGGTGCACGATCCAGACGAATACTTAGCTCACGCAGAGGTGCAGAGAGACAGAGACCGCCGAGGTAAAAATGCTCTCTGCGACCTCAGCCTCTCCGCGCCTCTGCGTGATATAAAAGAAGCCTATGATGCACTCTTCGAGCTGAAGGCGCGTGGCGAGGTGGAGTCCGTCGGGATCGGCTCCAAGGATTGGCGCGCAATAGAGATGCTTTGGCGCGAAGGAGTGCGGTTCGACTGGGCGATGTTCGCCTGTCAGCCGACGCTTCTTGTCCATCCTCCAGAACTCATTTCGTTCGTAAATGAATTGAAGGTGGCGGGCGTGACTCTCATAGACTCGGCGGTTTTCAATGGTGGCTTCCTTATCGGTTCCGATATGCTGGACTATCGCAAGGCCGATCCTGAAAAGGACGCGGGGGCGTTTGCTTTCCGTGAGCGCTATCTCGACTTGTGCCGTCATTACGGGCTCGATCCTGCCGCGCCTGCGGTTCAATACGCCTATCGACTCGGATTCGACTCTGTTGCGCTAAACACCTCTTCGCCAAAGCGCATTCTCCAGAATGCGTCGTACGCGTCGGTGCCGGTGCCAGACGGTTTCTGGCGGGAAATTGAGGGTTGGCCTGTATGAAGTTCCTGTCTCTCGCATTTTCTACTTTTATCTCGCTCGCGGGCTTTTGCGCGGAAGCGGGGCAGTGCGTCGTAACCTACACTTTCGACGACGGGCTTGCCGACCAGTACACAATCGCGTACCCGATGTTCCGCAAGGCAGGTCTTCCTGCGACTTTCTTCATAATCGGCTCAAAGGTCGGCGATTCTCGCGGCATGAGAAGCAAGGCGGAGCGCAACACGCCTCTCATGACATGGGACCAGATACGCGACATGTCAACGAATGGGATGGAAATCGCAAGCCATGGCTGGGCGCACGCGAGGTATGCGAAGATGGACCGCGACGGGATCCTTGACGACATCCGCCGCAATCAGGCCGCGCTCAGGGAAAACGCAGGAGTCGATTGCGTGAGCTTCGCTTCGCCGTTTAACGCCAAGAAGGGCGCGGACGGCTCTGACATCGAGGCGCTTGCGAAGGAAGCGGGTGTTCTTGCGGTGCGGATGAAGCAGAAGGGCGCTGGCGGAAAGATGACCGCCGAGAAGATGAACTCGCTCGTCGAGTCCGCAAAAAAGAAGGGAGAATGGCTCGTCTTTATGATTCACGGCATGGCGCGGGGATACGACGCATGGGAGAATCCGCAGGAACTTGAAAGGCACCTCTCCTGGGTGAAGGAGCAGAAAGACGTGCGAGTCTTGTCCTTCGCCGACGCGGTAAAGGACAATCCTTGACGTGTTTAAGTTTTAGCCGCAAAGAACGCAGAGGGCGCAAAGGACAATAAAAGTCGTCACACCTCTCTCTGTATACACCGCGCCATCTCAGTAGTTCCAAGACGCGTTTAATCGGTCTGTGAGCGAGGTTGTCGCGCACCGTTGATGGTTTTGGGCTGTTTGACGGTTGAAAGATGGGTATGGTATAATTTATCTCAAAAAATGGCAATATGTTAGTGTGATGTGGAGATGTAAAGAAGGACTATAAAACTCTTATGGCAACGAGCAAGAACGAAAGAGCGACAGATTTGATTGTCGCGCAGAAACTGAAAGATGTTGGGATTAAGTTCTGTCCCAATGGTAGTTCCATTGCGGATATTAAGAAGGCGTTGAAGTCGGCCTCAAAGCGTGGCAACTGTAGAAATGGCTATCCAGAGTATGTTGCTCAGGTCGGGGATTTCCTGCTTGTCATAGAGGACAAGGCGGATTCGGCACATCAGGCGAAGTACATTGATGATAGCAAAACCTCGCTTCTGATGGATACAACGAGTGTCGTCAACTTTGCCGAAAATGGCGCGGTTCACTATGCAAAGCACATAGTTCAGCATTCGTCTTTCAAGAAGATAATCGCCATCGGTTGTTCCGGTCAGGATGAGCAGAATATTTACATCCGCCCCATCTTCGTTTCTCCGGCGGGCGCAAAACTTCTTCCTCGCCTGTCAGACTTTGCTCCGCTTTCGACGGCTGCAAAGATAAAGAAATATTACAATGATGTCGTTCTCGAAAAGAAGCCGATTGCACAGGTCGAACTTGAGGATATCTTGAAGCGTTCTGCTTCTCTGCATGAAGACCTACGCAACTATGGCAACCTTGGCGACCACGAGAAGCCGCTTGTCGTGTCAGCAATTTTGCTCGCTCTTTCGGAGGACGATTTCGATACCGAATCTCTTACAGGCGACTCCATCAAGACGGACGGCATGAAAATCTATGACGCGCTCTCTTCGCACATGGATCGCGTTCATGTAGGACCGCAGGACAAGAAAGAACGTGTCTTGAATCAGTTCTTGTTGATCAAAAATAGACCCCATCTTTCCGAAAAATCGCCAAAACTCGGAAAGTCTCCCCTGCGGTATTTCGCAGAATACCTCGACTCCAATATCATGAGTGCGATTCGGAGCAACACGCCAGAAGATGTGCTGGGCCGATTCTATGGGGAGTTCATGTCATATTCCGGCGGTAACGGCCAATCGCTTGGCGTAGTGCTGACGCCGAAGCATATCACCGAGCTCTTTGCCGACCTTGCGGAAATAAAGCCTGAGGACAATGTTTTAGACCCTTGCTGCGGAACAGCCGGATTTCTGATTGCCGCCATGCACCGAATGTTGGCGCAGGCCGAAACCCCTTACGACCGACAGCAGATAAGAGCAAATCGTCTTCACGGAATTGAATTGCGCGATGACATGTTCTCAATCGCCACAACGAACATGATTCTACGAGGCGACGGCAAGAGCAACCTTTCCTGTGGCGATTTCTTCAAGGCTACATCTGAAGAACTTCGCGCGAAGAACTTCACCGTCGGCCTTATGAATCCGCCTTATTCGCAAGGCAAGAAGAAGGTCACGGCGGAACTTACGGAACTGAAGTTCATCCGGCATTTGCTTGACAGTCTTGCCGATGGTGCGCGTTGCGTCGTGATCGTCCCTCAGTCCACGATGGTTGGCAAGACGAATGCCGACAAGGATGATAAACGGTATATCTACGACCACCACACTCTTGAAGGTGTCATAACACTCAACCCCGACACATTCTACGGCGTCGGCACAATGCCGTGTATTGCCGTATTCACAGCCCACAAGCCGCACTCAAAGGAAAAACTCGCAAAATTCGTCAACTTCACCGATGACGGGTATCAAGTATTCCCGCATCTCGGTCTTATGCCGACCACATCCGTTGCCGAGCGAAAGAAACTTCTTCTTGATTGTTGGCATCAGGGGAAGAGCGCACCATCATCTTTCATAATCCGCACAACAGTGGAACCTGATGACGAATGGCTCCATTCGTTCTACAGTTTCAATGACGAGATACCGTCAGAGGCAGATTTCTTAAAAACCATTGGTGATTATCTCACATTTGAGTTCTCGATGGTCATGCAGGGCAAGGAGGATTTGTTCAAATGAAACTGACAGATAGAAACTGGAAGCCATTTCGTCTCGGCGAAATTTGCACTATAGACAAAGGCGTCCGTCTCACCAAGGCGAATATGAAGCCAGGGGATCGACCTTTTGTCGGCGCAACAAGCACGAACAACGGAATCACAAATTGGGTGTCTAACACAAATGAGTCGCTAGACAAAAATGTACTGGGTGTAAACTACAACGGGAGCGTAGGTTATGCGTTCTATCATCCCTACGAGTGTGTGTTCACAGACGATGTAAAACGGTTGCACCTGAAGAAGTACAAAGACGGGCGACACGTCTTACAATTTTTTGCCGTTGCTATCGCACAGCAGGCGAAGTCTCATGATTACGGCTATAAGTTCAACGGCGAACGAATGGAACGCCAGAACATCATGCTTCCCGTCGATGCGCACGGCGAACCGGACTACGTTTTCATGGAGGCGTACATCAGAGAGCGCGAGAATGCGCTTCTGGCGCGCTACAGCGCGTTCGTGAAGAGTCGCACAATCCCCTGTCGGGGGGGGTAAGACCTCTTCGTAGAGCCGTCTGGAGGGCGTTTAGGATGCTTGATTATTTTGACTATAGGCGTGGCGATCAGAAGGATATGAATTCGCTCTCATCGGGCGACGAAATTCTCGTGTCGGCACGTAATGTAGAGAACGGTTTAAAGGGCTTCTATTGTGGTGCGAAATCGCACAAACGTTTTCCCGGAGATTGCATCACGCTCAACAATGATGGCGACGGTGGAGTGGGGCTGGCGTACTACCAGCCGCATGAGTTTCTTCTTGATACGCATGTTTACGCTCTTTATCCGAAAAAACCAATGACGAGGTTTGCTCAGCTTTTCATCTCTCGTTCTATTTCCATGTGCCGCCCTTGTTTCAGTCACGGACACTCAATCAGCCAAAGCCGCCTGAAAACGATGAAAGTCATGCTTCCCTCAACACCTGACGGAGAGCCGGATTTCGCCTATATGGATGCATACGGACGCGAGGTGATGATTGACCGGCTCGAAAAGTACCTTGCCTATCGTCATAAGCAGTGCTAAATTCTAAACTATGGGTCAGATGGAACAGGAACAACATAAGCATCAATCGCGGCAGATTTGCCGCCGCCTTGCGGCAACGCTTCTCGCGTTCGCGGCAATTCTGCCGCCGCTTGCCGCCCATGCGGAGAGCGATCTTGACGCATACTTGCGCGGCAAGATGTTCCGAATGTGGGTGAACGACGACGCGGACAAATCCGACTCGGAGACGAATCCCGTTGACATTCCCAAGCAATCGAACGCCGATTGCAATGACGATCATGTGAACGGACGGCGGGATTTGGTCGATTTCTTTCCGCTGTGGATCAACATATCATCCTTTGCGCCATGGCTTTCCGGCGGACAGGTCGGTGTGCGGCTCAGTCACGCTGATAGCGCAATCAACATCGTTTGGACGAAGCTTGGCAATCTGGAGGCCGGAAAGTTCCATCGCGAGGATGTGGGGGAGTGCGGCCCGAACCTGAACCAGAATGCCTACGAAGCAACGGTAACGCCCGTAACGGCAGCGGGTATCGAAGTGCCGCAGGGAATCATCGACATGATTCTCGCTGACCCGTCAAAGGGCATTGTAATGATGGAGGGGATGCGACCAAGCACCGCTCCGCTCACGATTGCAATGTACCTCAAGAACGGTGGCGATACTCTTTTCTCGTTCAGACTCCCAATTACGATATCCCACGTGGAGGAGATGTATCGCTGGGCGAACATTCGTGCGGCAGCTCAAGGAGCGGTGGAGAGGCCAACAGATTTGTCTGCGCCGTCGGGACTGCCCGATTCTGACACAAACGGAAAACACTTCCTTTTTGTCCACGGCTATTCCGTCAGCGAGGAAAAGGCGCGGGGCTGGGCGGCGGAGATGTTCAAGCGGATGTGGCAAGCGGGCGCGAACTGCGCTTTTACGGCGGTGACATGGTACGGCGACGACAGCCGCCACTGGTGGTATCTCGACAACACGCCGAACTACTACGTCAACGTAGAACATGCGTTTGAGTCTGCGGCGGCCTTGGCGAACGTCGCGGCACAACTTTCCGGCGAGAAGATAATTGCCGCGCACAGCCTTGGCAACATGGTGACATCAAGCGCGATTGCCGACCACCAAATGCAGGTCTCGGCGTATTTCATGCTGAACGCGGCTGTTCCGATGGAGGCTTACGATGCGGACGAGGTGACTGACGAGTCCTCATACAACATGGCGAACCCCGATTGGCATGACTATACCAATCGTCTGTGGGCGAGCCGCTGGCACGAGGCGTGGAAGCGGATTGACCCGACAGACGGGCGGTGTGGCATGACGTGGCGCGGGCGATTCGCAAGCATCACCAACGCCTACAACTACTACTCGACTGGCGAAGATGTCCTGACAAACGGGAACGGAACAGCGCAGTCGCTTTTCTCGGGAAGTTATGCGTGGTACAATCAGGAATCGCGCAAAGGCCAATGGCCGATGCTCTTGCCGGGGAACAACGAGGCTGGGTGGTCGTTCAACAGCGTATTCGACGGGATCCTCTCGCACATGAATCCGACGAACGCGGCGGAATTGGCGGACTCGCTGATTTGCACAAATTCTTTCTTCGGCTTGTTCGACGAACGGGGGCTTTACGGCACAAACGGCTCGTTCCTTGCGACGCAGCCCGCCATTCGCGCACATGCGCTTGCTGATGGTGTTCCAGCAGAATCGTATGCGGCAGGGGCGAATCGGATAGAGCACGGTTCGGCGTGGGAAAATCGCAATGTAAACATGCCTAATACAGCCAGAGCAAGTTGGTTGGCATTGTATGGTGCGAACATGAGCGGAAATCCAACAGAATCATGGAAGCACAGCGACATAAAGAACCGACCATATCAAGTAGTCCGTGAGGTATTCTTGTCAATTGTTGAGAAAGGGAATTTACGATGAATAAGTCAATGGCATTTTCAGTGTTGGTTGCCTACATCGGCTGCACAAGCGCCGTTGGTGCGATTTTTCAGAAAGATTCCAGGGCGCACTTCAAGGTCGTGGATTTTGGTGGCAGCCCAATAAGCAATGCGGCGGTGAGGGTCAATACGCTCAAGAAGTGGATTCCTGGCGAAAACTTTGGTCGAGATGTAATGATGGATGTTTACGGAAATACAGATACCAACGGCGAAGTGAGCATAACGTTTCTCTGTAAATCAATGAATTTCTCGTATTCTGTTGGTGCGGATGGTTACTATGGTACGGGGGGCGGAATTGGATTTGCGAGATCGGGAGGCGGCTTTACTCTTTGCCAGACGCAATTTGAGACGAATCTTGTCGTGATGTTGAAGCCGATTGTGAACCCAGTCCCAATGTGCGTTATTGAGATGCCAGTCGATGCGGATAAAGGTAGGCGTTATCCCAATGGTGCTACATCTGGTGTGTGGGGTTTTGATATGAATGTCGGGGATTGGGTTGTCCCATACGGACGCGGAAACACAGCGGATTTTCATGTGGAATATTCAAAGGAGCATTTTGCGAAGGACAAGGCGCTTGATTGTGCGCTTGTTTTCACCAATAATCTCCATGATGGGTTTTACATCGCGAAATGTACGGGGACACGATTCCGTTCAGATTATACAGTCAATACCAATGCAACTTTTATTAAGCGCCTTGACTTTGGTTCTTGGGGGAAGAAGTACAAAAACAATCTTGCCACAAGACTACTTAATGACGATGAATACATCGTTATTCGTACACGCAGCAGATGTGATGAAAACGGCAGGCTGGTGTCTGCGCATTATGGAAAGATTTACGGGGCTATAGGCTTCAGTGGGGAATTCACATGCCGGGGATTGTACTATAACCCGAAGGAGAACGACCCGAATCTTGAGGCAGACACGACGGTCAACCTCATGCCGGGCGGGGGAATGGGCTTTGCGCCATAGCGCTGTAAAACAGCAGTGGTGAGGATTGCCTTTGCTACCCCATAGGGTAATATGACGGGCGAGGGGAAATGGTATACTGACCGCAAAAGGAGAAATGCGGTGGGTATGAGATTTTCGATTTCGGTAGTTGCGGCGATGATTTCTCTCGCCGGTATGTGCGCTGGCGAGGTAGCGATCCCGCAGGGCGCGAACGTCGCGCCAAACGGCGATAGGATTGAAGTGACGTCCAAGTGCCTGCGGCTCAACGGGAAGGCGATCATCCCGCTTATGGGCGAGATGCACTACTCGCGCGTGCCGCGCGGCGAATGGGCCGCGTCGCTCAAGGCAATGAAGGATGGCGGAATCTCCATTGTCTCTACCTACGTCTTCTGGAATCACCACGAATGGAAGGAAGGCGAGTACGACTTCTCCGGGAACCGCGACCTTTCGGCGTTTCTGGAAGAAGTCCGCAAGGCGGGGATGTGGGCCATCGTCAGGATAGGCCCGTGGGCGCATGGCGAATGCCGCGAAGGAGGCTTCCCAGACTGGTTGATCGACAAGTTCAAGGGCAGCGACGGAAAGTGGAAGAAGCGCCTTCGCTCGTGCGATAGGCAGTTCCTTGCGGAGGTGGAGAAGTTCTGGACGCGGCTTTTCCCTGAAGTCAAGCCGCATCTCTGGAAGAACGGCGGGCCCGTAGTTGGCGTGCAGTTGGAGAACGAGAGCCGCGGACCGTGGCCATATTATCAGGCGCTCAAGGCGCTTGCCGTGAAGACTGGGTATGACGCGCCCATGTACACGCGCACGGGATGGCCTCGGCTCAACGGACCTGAGACGACATTTGGCGAGATGATTCCGCTCTACGGCGACTATGCAGAGGGTTTCTGGGATCGGTCGCTAAAGTCGATGCCCGGCTCCTACAAGGATGCGTTTTTGATGCGCCCTGCGAGAACGTCGTCCGTCATCGCTACCGAACAGCTTGGGGCGCAGAAGGCAGAAGACGCGAAAGGCGCCGAGAAGTATCCATATTTCACTTGCGAGCTCGGCGGAGGAATGGCGTCGAGCTACCATCGCCGCCTCACGATGGAGCCGATGGATGCGTTTGCGCTCGCCGTCGTCAAGCTTGGGTCGGGCTCTAATCTCCCCGGCTTCTATATGTATCACGGCGGGACGAATCCGACCGACACGGGCGTAAACATGGCCGAGAGCCAGCGTGGACGGTTTACAAAAGGGAACGACCTGCCAGTTGTCAGCTACGAGTTCCAGTCGCCGGTCAGCGAATTCGGCGAGCCGCAGAATTCCTATTGGCACATTCAGGCGCTGGGACGATTCTGCCGCGAATACGGGGAGGAGCTTGCCGCCGAAGAGCCAATGTTCGTGAACAAGCACGAGACGCGGCGCGGTCGGTTCGTGTTCCACAACGACTATGTCCGTCGCCTGAATCCAGATGGCGAATGCTGGATAGGCATTGAAAAGGATGGAAAGGTTGAGAGGATCGTGGATGGTGGTCGGATTCTTAACGCAGAGACGCGTAGCCGCCCCTTGAGGGGGTTCGCGACTCCTGGGGAAGCGAACACGCCGAGCGAAGCGAGTGCCGAGAGGCGCGGAGATTGCTCCATGTTAGTCGGAAGTCCTAAGTCAGAAGTTCTTTCCCTCAGCGACCTAAAGCTTCTCAAGCTTGCCGGAACTCCGCCGCCTGTTGCGATTGGCCCCACAGGCGTCGCGATCATGCCGGAAGAAAGCGCTTGGGATTCGGCGGCGGAATATGAGGTACCGTTCAAGGCCGGTGCGAACATGATCGAGATCGCATACGATGGCGACATGGCGCGGCTTTATGCGGATGGGCGGCTTGTGCAGGACGACTTTTGGAAGGGGCGGCCGATTCGTTACGCGCTCAGGCGTCTTCCAAAAGGCACGAAGCGCCTTACGCTCAAGGTTCTTCCTTGGGGAGAAGGGGCGGAGAAGTTGATTTTCGTCGATGGTGCGCAAACTCATCCGGCAAAGGCCGTACGTTCGCACATGTTCGAGATTGGAGAGAGCGAATTCCTTCTTGACGGAAAGCCGTTCCTTGTCCGTTGCGGCGAGATACACTACGCTCGGATTCCACGCGAGTACTGGCGGCATCGCCTGAAGATGCTCCGTGCGATGGGGTGCAACGCCGTCGGCTGCTATATGTTCTGGAACTTCCACGAGCGTGAGAAGGGCGTCTTCAAGTGGGATGGTCGCGCTGATGCGGCGGCGTTCTGCCGCATGGCGCAGGAGGAGGGGCTTTGGGTGATTCTGCGTCCGGGGCCTTACAGCTGCGCCGAGTGGGAAGGCGGCGGCGCGCCGTGGTGGCTTATGCGGGATGATCTCGATAAGCCAATCTCAATGCGGTCGTCTGATCCGAGGTGGTTGGTGCCGGCGACTAATTGGCTTCACGCCGTCGGGCGTGAGCTTGCGTCATTGCAGGTCACGAAGGGTGGCCCGATTCTGATGGTGCAAGTAGAAAACGAGTATGGACTCCACGGAAACGACGTCGGCTACATCCGCGCTTTGCGTGAGTCCGTGATCGACGCGGGCTTCGAAGTTCCTCTCTACGCGTGCAATCCGCCGCGCGTCATCCAGAACGGTTTCATCCCCGAGCTTTTCCAGGCGGCGAACTTTGGCGCAGACCCCGAGCAGCGCTTCGAGATCGTGCGCAAATACCAGCCGAAGGGGCCTCTTATGTGCGCCGAATACTATCCTGCGTGGTTCGACACGTGGGGGCAGGCTCATCATCCGCCGAAAAGCGACAGGCAGTTCTTTGGCCCCATTGACTGGATGTTCGCGCATAGGGCAAGTTTCTCGCTCTACATGGCGCATGGCGGCACGAGCTTCGGCGGATGGTCGGGCTGCCGGAATCCTTTCATCCCGAACGTGACGAGCTACGACTACGAGGCTCCGATCAACGAGCATGGAAGGGCCAACCCAAGTTTTGCGAAGTATCGCGAGCGTGCGGCAAAGCACCTTAACCCGGGCGAGACGATTCCAGACGTTCCTGCGCCCATTCCCGTGAAGGCATACGGTACGGCGACTCTTTCGCCTTTTGTGAAGGATATTGACTGCAGAATTTACGACGTGATGTTAGAGCATCCTGTCTATTCCGAGCGGCTTGGAATGGGCTTTGGGCTAATTCTTTGGAGTGCGGACGTTCCTGCAGGCGTCACGGGCGACCTGAAAGTGGACAACCTCCACGACTTCGGCTATGTCTATCTGGACGGCAAGCGCATCGGCATCTTGGATCGTCGTCACCGCGGCATCAAGATAAAGATTCCGAATTCCCAGAAGGTTCGCAAGCTCGACATTCTCGTCGAGGCGATGGGGCGCATCAATTCGTCGACGGGAATGGAAGACCGCAAGGGACTGGACGGACGCATCTTCATCGGCAAGACGGAAATTACAGATTGGAAATATGAACTTGAGCCGATCGATCCCGATGGGCAGGAGAATCCTCCAGGAAATTGGCGCGGCACATTTTCTGTTGACGAGGTCGCGGATACATTCGTCGACATGCGCGCTTTCAACAAGGGAATAGTGTGGGTTAACGGGAAGAATCTCGGTCGCTACTGGAAGATCGGCCCGCAGCAGACGCTCTATATGCCGGGGTGCTGGCTTAAGAAGGGTGAGAACGAGATCGTCGTCCGTGAAATGTTCGAGCCAACGGGAGCGCCGACGATCGCTTTTCTCGACCATCCGATTCTCGACGAGTTGCATCCCGAGGCGGACTTCAACATCGTCAAGCGCGAGCACGACAAGTTTGTGGGCGGAGAGGAAGTCGCATCTGGCACGTTCCAGAATACGGACGCGGCACAAGTCGTAATGCTGGAAAAGCCTGCCTGTGGAACGTTCTTCACATTCCAGATCCTTTCAACGCACGATGCAAAGAACCTTGCGTCGATTGCCGAGTTTGATTTCCTCGGTGCTGACGGCAACCCACTCACGTCCGTCGATATGCAGATCAGCGGCGTCGATAGTGAGGAGGAAGTGCGGGACGACGGCATTGCCGAAAACGCAATCGACGGCCAAGTCGAGGCGTATTGGCTCTCGTCGTCGCGGACACTTCCCCACTGGATAGAGTTCCGTGTTTCAGATCAGACGGAAATCCACGGATTCCGCTACACCCCTCGGCAGGGGAATGGCGCTGGAAAAATCAAGGACTGGAAGCTCCATGTCCGGTAAAGAAAGGTTGATATTTCTTAGCCGCAAAGAACGCAGAGGACGCAAAAACCCTATGCGATCTTTGCGTTCTTTGCCGCTAAATAACTAAGAAAGGAGAAATGACAATGAAATTCCACATTGCGATAGTTGCGGCGATTGTTTCGCTGATGGGTGTGTGCGGGGGCGGTAATGTTGCCTCTGGCAAGGCTGGGATGTCCACCGCCGAGGCGATTGCCGCGTATGAAGGGACGACTGAGGCCGCGCGCGATCCTGCGGAGAAGTCGGTCGAGGCGCCGAAGAACATGAAGCTCGTCCTTCTTGTCGGACAGAGCAACATGTCAGGCCGTGCACCTGTGACGGACGAGTTCAAGAAGCCGATCGACCGCTGCTACAAGCTGAACCGCGACGGAAAGTGGGCCCTCGCGACGAATCCATTTCACTTTGACCGCAAGTATTGCGGCGTCGGGCCTGCGGACGAATTCGTGCGCCGCTATCTCGCCGACCATCCAGGTGAGACGATAGGGCTTGTTCCGTGCGCCGTTGGCGGCTCTCCTCTTTCCTCGTGGATTCCTGCCAAGAAGGGAAGAAAGGGCGAGAACTTCCGCCGCGCCATAGAACGAGCAAAGGCGGCTCAGGCGAACGGCGAGTTCATTGCGATACTTTGGCATCAGGGCGAGACGGATGCCGCGAAAGCCTCGGCGGAAAAGCTCATGGAGTATTATCCAAAGGGCTTTGCCGATATGGTCGCGGCGTTCCGCTCGGAGCTTGGCCTTGACGCTGCGAAGGTGCCGGTAATTGTCGGCGAAATCGGGCGCTGGATGCGCAAAGACGGCGACCATGCGGCAAAAGTCAATCCAGCGATACATGAATGCGCCAACCGCGTCGTGAACTGCGCCTGCGTTTCGGCGGAAGGGCTCAAGAACCAGGATCCGCATCATTTCGACGGCCCGTCAGTAAAGACCCTTGGCGATCGCTACTACGAGGCTTGGAAGGGCGTCTCGAAGTAGGATGCAATCTCGCGAGTATTGACTCTGGGTGGGTCAATGTGGTATCATGTAAACGTTTGTTTACACTGAGGAAGGTAAAGTGACCGACGCAAAAGGCAAGACCGACACCCGTGCGGCGATACTCGAAGCGGCGAAGAAGATTTTCGCGGCAAAGGGGTTCGACGCGGCGACAGTGCGCGACATCTGCACGGAAGCGGGGGCGAACATCGCCCTCGTGAGTCGGTATTTCGGTTCGAAGAGCAAGCTGTATGCCGAAGTGTGCCGCTCGCTTTTCGACGGACTTGCCGCTCCGCTTGCACATCTCGACTCTGGGATCTCGACCGCCGAAGAGTGGCGAAACAACATGAGGGAATGGATTCGCCACGCCTTGCGTCTCACGTCCGTCACGCGTTCGCCTTCGAAGGAGATCGCCGGAGTGTTCCGTCAGGAGATGTTCAATCCTTCCCCTATGCGCAAGTATTTCCACGACACGTTTACGATGCCGATGTTCAATTGCCTGAAGCGGCTGGTTGAGATGGGCGGCAGCCGTTCGGAGAAGGAGACCCTTGCGCTGATGACACGCATCTGGTCGCAGATTGCGTTTCATGTGGTGCCGGACGAAACC
>Ga0310786_10006856_pt1 | contig 15014 bp, 17 predicted proteins | sample AusTroGonzalo_MG_FD_203881 | JGI IMG/M metagenome (GOLD analysis project Ga0310786, IMG submission 203881) | Bovine rumen microbial communities from tropical cattle in Woodstock, Queensland, Australia - Gonzalo_03 (v2) (version 2) | ecosystem: Host-associated > Mammals > Digestive system >... | reverse complement strand
CTCATTGACAGTAATCGGATATGTCAGCGTTTCAATCCAATCGTCAGCAAGCACATCAAACCGGCTCATCCGGTCATTGGCAGAAAAACTGATCACTTCAACGTTGTGGATCTTTTCCGGCCTTTTCCCTGTGAAATAACCGATTGTCACCCATTTCGTTGAACCGCCGATTTCAATACCAACCTCAAGCTGAAACTCACCGCTCCATATCAGTTTTTTGATTTTGTTTGAATTGAGGATCGGAATCGTAACACTGCTCATTACAGCCTTGCCCATCGTCAGATCCGTTTCGCCATTGAGAACACTGCTCAACTGCAAGCCTGTTGATTCGATATCATCGTCCTCAAGCACAATATTCTGCCCCAGGAACGTTACCCTTGCATGAGTAGGTGCATCAGCCTTTACTGCTGCGATATAGTCAGCAAGTGTTACCCCTACAGGTGTACGCATTCTCTCACCGCCTTAATACTCAATAAACGCAATACGGATTGAACTGTAATGGATCGTATTGCTCCCTTTTTCGATCCTTGTAATCGGGAAATCAATATCAGGCACATAAAATTCGCCTGTCTTATAACTGTCAGAGGACGGATCATAGTATTTCAGTTCAAGTTTTCTCTGCAAAGCGTTCGTATATGCATTGGAAAGCAGTGTGTTGATCGCACTGACATCGCTGTTTGTCAAAGGTGGAGTATCAAAATCGATCTTGCTTGCGGTATGAGAAACAGTGTTCCTGCGAAGCACACCGGTTGTTGCACGGGTTGAACTGCTTTCCATGCGCTGATTCGGAGTGACCTTATAGCTTTCTGCTTTAACATATTTCAGTGGAAAGTTTACATAATCATTCCCCGTCTTCAGTTGAACAAGTTTTCCGTTGAATGCCATTCAGATCAACCCCCTACCATTGCACCGTACATATCGAGACTCTTCTTGATTTCCCGTCCAAGCATCGGATTTGCACTGAAGTTCAGTGTCCCTGACTTCTGAAGGATGCCATAGAGCAGTTCGTTCTGCTGACGGAGCAGTTCAACCTGGTCTTTCTGCCCGTCCGCAATACCTCTTCTGATTCCTTCAACAATCTGATCATTATTCGCAACAGCAGTATGACCGTCCAAAGAACCAACCATTTCTGCTCCTGCTTCGTTTGCAATGAACACCTGTCCTTTGGGAATGTTATAGTCACCGTTTCCTTTGATGTACGCAATTGTTGGGATTTCAAACAGTTTTACATCTGTCTTCTCCCAAAGCACTTTGCCAAAGATTTCAAACTTCGGAATGGTGAATTTACCAAGTTTATTGAAAGCATTGATAATCCCGTTCAGTTTACCAATGCACCAATTCAGAACGGTTTTAAAAGCTTCATTTATCGGGTCTGTTACGTTCTCTTCAAACCATTTTTTTACACCACTCCATGCGGATCGCACTTTACCTATAATATCCCCAAAGAAATCGCATACATTATCCCATGCGTTGCTTGCTGCCGTTGCAATCGGAGTCCATATGTCATTAACAAGAAAATCTTTTGCACTTTTCCACGCAGAATTGACTTTTGATTTTAAACCTGAAGTTTCCCACCACTTTTTAACATGATCCCATGCAGTTGAAATGCTTGTCTTTACACTATCCCATGCACCGTATAAATATTGTCTTGCTTCGCTCCATGCGTTTGTCACCTTTGTGCCAATGCCTGTTGTTTCCCACCATTTTTTAACGTTGTCCCACGCAGTAGAAACAGATGTTCTGACACTGTCCCATGCACCATAAAGATACTGCCTTGCTGCGCTCCACGCATTTGTGATTTTATTGCTTACGTTTACTTCCCACCAATCTTTCACCTTGTTCCAGGCAAACGTACAGGATGTTTTTACACTGTCCCACGCATCATACAAATACTGCCGTGCTGAACTCCATGCGTTTGTGACTTTCGTCCCGATACCGGAAGTTTCCCACCAAATTCTTACGGTATCCCACGCATCAGAAATACTTCCTTCAATTTTATCCCAGATATCACTTAACTTTTTCTTTATTTCTTCCCAATTCTTCTTAAAGTCAGACCATTTTGAAACTGCCCAGTTCTTCACAACACCCCATGCACCGGAAACGGCAGACTTCACGGTATCCCATGCGTTGACAAGTTTCAGTGAGATATTCGCAAACGTTTTGACAATCTGCGATTTCAGCGAATCCCAATTCAGCGCAACGGAAGAAGCAAGGGAAACACCACCGGCTGCCATCATGCCGATACCAAGTGGAACGTTCGCACCAGAGAACGCAAGCACTGCACCAATGGCAAGCAACGCACCACCAACGATTGCAGTAACTTTCCCAACCTGTTCCTTTATCTCGCCACTCAATCCCCATGACAACGCAACGGCAGCTGCCATGTTTGCAGCACCGGCAATCATCAAAGCAATACCAAGCGGTATATTTGAACCACTGAATGCAATGACAGAACCAAGCGCAAGCATTGCTCCACCGGCAATAGCCATTACCGTAGTAATCTCGCCTTTTGTCTTTTCAGACAGTTCTCCCCACTTTGTTGCAATCGTTCCTGCAATAGTCGCAGCACCAACAGCAGCAAGCGCAAGGCCGACACCGATATGACCGGAGAACGCAAGAATCAGGCCGACAGCAAGCAGACTTTCCGCAACCAGGATCTTGATTGCGCTGATCTGTTCTTCAAATGCACTTGTGATCTTCGATCCACCGCCACCGCCACCGCCACTACCCGATTGCAGTACGTTCAGTTCATCAAAACCGGCAAGGACATTTGTCGCAGCCTTGGCAGAAGAAGAGGTTTTTCCGATTGATTCTGCCGTTGCGCCAAACAGTTCACTTGCGAATCCCAACAGTTTCAGCAGTGATTGAATCGCATTGCACAGATATTCAATACCCTGTGCAATCACATTGATAATCGGAGCGATAATATTAACAAGTGGCGCAAACGCTTTGATAATATTGATCGACATTGTTTTCAGAGAGGATTTAATCGAATCAATGCTCTTTGCAAATGACCCGTTTGCGTTCTTGCTGAATTGATATACTGCTTGCCATGCTTCAGTGAAGTTCTTGATCAATGCCCTGATGGCAGCACGGATCATCATGGTCTTTGCAATCCTTGTGATCGTTTCTCCAAGTGCCTGGAAAGCAGACTTTGCTGAATTCGCTTCCTTACCGGCACTCTGTGTCGCAACAGCATTGTTTTTCAGCGCAGCGTTTGCACCCTGTGTGCTTGTCGCAACAGTTTCAGCAGATTTTGCAAGCGTATTGTTCGCCTGTGCCGTTGCATTCACTGCTGTGCTTGCTCCATTAAATGCCTGTAACGCACTTTTACTGATATGCGGATAACCGGCATTCTCAAGTGATTGCCGTTTTTCCGCAAATTCATTTTTCCTATTCCATCCTGCGTTGTATGTATTGCGGTCAGTAAGATATTTCTGTGCGTATGTAATTCCTTCCGGTGTCCTTTTCGCAGAACTAATCGCTGCCCTGTTATTGTTCGTCAGAGGATTATAATCGGATGCAGCTTTCTTTGCTGCTGCTGCTCCGGTTGTCTTCCCGACATTCGGCAGTTTAATGCTCCTGAATCCCTTTAATGTCCGCAGTTCAGCATTCAGCTTCATCAGACCGCCCACAGACTTGCCAACGGCAGTAGATAAAGCAGAAAGGGAGCGAGTCAGTTGACCGATCCCTTGTGTAGCACTCTCCGCATTTGCGGATATCGTCAATTCAAGTGTTTCAAGGTTTGCCATTTGACTCACTCCCCGTGTTCCTTTTCTTTCTGTCTGCTGAACGTTTGATCCCATTCAGCAGTGTAATCAGTTTCCGTCTTTCTTCCCTGATCTCGTTATTGATCTCTGCTTCTGTCTTCGGGAAGATATCGAGCGGTTTCTTAAGATATTCAACCTTTTTCTTGCCGAAGGTATTGGCAATGGATATGGTCACGGCATTCGCAATGTATGCGCCCTGAATCCACATATTCTCATTCTCAATCTTCCTTCTGACAAGGTATGCCTGGGCATATGCCCTTGCCATCCACGGGTCACCATACCAATACTGCTCATATGTCATCCCGTAAGCAATAAAGGTTGGGCATAGTTCTTCAAAAATTTCTGAATATGATAAACGCATGGACGGCAGACCGTCATCAACCTCATCGAGGTTTACAGTTCCACCGTCATTCTTGCGTTTTTTACCGTACCGCTGTTATCAAGTGCTTCATACGGCACACCGTACAGTTCGCCAAGCCGTGTAGCGACTTCTTCAGACAGACCGCCAAGATCGTCAAACAGAATCCTGTCTGTCTTTTCACGGGATACGTTCTTATGGTGCATCCTAAATGCGTAGAAAAACAGTTCCGGCATCTTCGTCATGGGGAACCGGTCAACATCACCAATCACAAATCCCCTTGCTTCAGCGAACTTGATCGATTCACGGTTGAATTCAAGCGTATAATCAATGTTGTTCTCTGTGTCATGGATGATAATCGGCTTGATTGTTGCCTTTTTCTTACTGTCTGCCATAGTTTCTTTCCTCTCCTTTGTTGTTAAATCAAGTTAAGGGGAAAGGGAAGCAACTCCCTTCCCCCGTTAACACATCAGGTACTCGCACTGTCCCAACCGTGAATCTGATTGGGAACAATGTGCAGTGTGGACTCGATAACCGCATCCACGCCCATTTCGTTCACGCCCAACTCTGTCGGGATACCGGCAAAGTAGAAGGAATCGAAATTGGGAATGCTGATTTCAAACCAGGTAGCCTTACCACTTGCCCACGCAGCTTCAGCAGCAGAAACGCAGGAATTCCACTTGGTCTTCAGGTCTGCCGTCAGGTTGGCAGTGAAGTCGAAACTATCGCCAACATCCTTGACACCATCCGTGTATCTGCGGTACTCATCTTCCAGATTCGTGACCTCAAGTTTGTTCGGATTGATGTCAATGGCAGGAGTAGACTTGATATCGGGAATCTGCGTGAACCCCGAAGTGGGCATGGTTCCGGCAGAAGATTCCGTCTTATACTTCAGTTTCACACCGATGGTGTTGAACTCAAGTGCCATACTTTTCACACCTTTCTATGATCTTTCTCGATGGGTTTCATAAAGGAAAACAGTTTATCTCCGGTACATATGGAACGTTGTGGTTGTCTCCTGCTGCTCACCTTCACCGGTCACAACAGTAGTTCCCTTATCGGCAATCACCTCATACCGTGCATACTGTCTCCACAGCGTACGGTTGACGTTAATCGGCCTGTTCAGGTGAACTCTGCGGAACTTCATCGTCTGCATAGCATCGTCAGCAGCAATCAGCAGTTCCTTGCATTCGCTCCGGCCTTCATCAGCCTTGTCAGACATCACTTCAACTTCAAAAGTGATCCTTGCGTAGTTTTCAGCGCAATCATCCGTGTTTGCTTCACGATACGGTTGATTGTTTGTCTGCCTGACGATCACAACCGGAAACACCGCATTCTCTTCGTCATATCCGGCGGTGATATTCGCATTCGGATAAGTGTTATGAAGTGCATTGTAGACGGTATCGAATACCAGGCTTTCAATGTCGATCATAACTTGATCACTTCCTTTGCGGTTTCATCTGCCGTTGAGATGATGAATGATTTTGCGTTCATCAGGCCATGCCGTGGTTCAACTGCCGTAAACGGAACACCGTTGAAATGCCATCTGCCTGTCAGGTAGTATTCGCCGGTTCCTTCAAGCAGTGAGTACGATCCTGCATACACCGGAGTGTCCGGTTTGTTTTCAAACCCTGTCGCAGGATCTGTCGCATCACCGGCACCGAATTCCGCAATCAGGTTGTCTTCACCGGTCACCGCAATGATGGCAGTGTTCTCTTCCGTTGAATAACCAACTGCGTTCGCATCCATACTGCCGTAAGCCTGGTTTGCAATCTCTGCGCCGTCTTCTGCAAGGCACTCAACAAGATCCTGTACTCCCCACCGCAGATTCTGCTGTGCATCGTTCAGTTTCCGTATTGCGCCAAGGATGCTTGCGGTAGAAAGTTTGATGTTGATCTTCACGATACATCAACTTCCTTCAGGTAGAAGATCAGATGGTTCAGGCTTTTCGCCTTACGAACTACCGTATAGTTGTGCGGATTCGGCACTTCCACATCCTCTGTCACCTGTTCACCGTTCACTGTCCGTGTACGCTGTTCAGTATGCGTAGGCAGGATGCCATACCACACCTTGCTCTGTTCATCCATCGTGCAGTTCAGGTCTTCCGTTACGGCACGGGCGGTATAACCGGTCACAATGCCGTAAGGTTCAAGCGAAGCAATACCATGTGAACCAAGGTTGTTTGCGCCACTTGAGATTGCCATGCTCATTCTTGCCTTGACAGGAGTAGCATAGGTCTGCCGTTTCTCGCCCGTCTTTAATCCGTTATTGTCGGTAACGTAACTATCGGACAACCGATTCGCATACCATATGTCCTTCTTATTCCTCGACAGAATCCGCATTGACAACACCACCCAACTTCACAAACGGAGTAAGTCTCCGAAGGATGTCCTCATCGTCAACAGATGCATACTGCCTGTTCACACCGTTCTCCTCATGATTGATCTCGCCCTGTCCACCCCTACGCAGGAAATATCTCGCAGCCAATTCACACTGAATCGTATCGTATCGTATAGGCACATCCCCTGAATCCTTTGAGGAATCATACGGATAAAGCCTTTCAAGCATTGTATTAAGGGCGAGAGTAAGGTAGACCGGCACAACAGTATTCGTTGCATCAGCATCGTTCTCGACCAGTGTCTGCACCATTGTGATCTTTTCGGCCTGTGTCATGCCGGTCACTCCTTTTACTTGCTTGTGTTCTTCCGTCTGCCGACCGGCTTTTTCACCTGTTCGGTTTCCGGTTCTTTGACTTCTTCAGGAACTTCGACAGGCTTTTCAGCCTTTGCCTTACGCAGTGCAGCTTCTTGCTCCATCAGCGTATTGTGCAGAAGCATACCCATGTTTCATTCCCCCTTACTGCGATCAGGAATGCACGGCAAGCTTAATGGCATTCGCAGCATTGTACAGATACGCAGCATAATGCTTGGTGATGCTGATCACATTGATCCGTTTCAGGATGTCACGGTCGGTTTCGACCAGGGAATCCCTCTTCAGGAACAGGCGCAGCGCACCAGGCTTCACGATGTAGGCATCCTCATCCAGGCCGGTTCCGGCATCGCCACGCAGACGGTTGGTCACGATGATGTCGCAGCCGAAGATCTGACCGACAGAACCACGAACCAGGGCATTGGCAGCGAACTCGGAAGCAGGAGCCCAATCCTTGGTGTTGCGGATGGCGGTGTACAGTTTCGGGGAAGCCAGCAGGACTTTCTGACCGTCAATGTCTTCGCCAAACAGTTCCAGAGCTTCAGCAATGTCGGGAACCGCAATCGCAGAAGTGGAAGCATCAGTGTACTTCGTCATGGTGGAAGCGATGTCGGAAGACAGAATCCCAAGCAGATCGAAGTCAACCTTGTCAGCCATAGACAGAACGATCTGATTCGCAGCCTGACCGTAGGGGTTTCCGTAGCCGGACAGGATAGCGGTATCGGTGATTTCAACGGCTTTACCGGCTTCCTTGATCTGAACGGAAGCACTGCCGGTTGTCATCGCAACGGCACTAATGGCGCTTGCTTCAGTGAGGTCATCGGCCTTGCCGATGTAATTGAAATAGGGCAGCGTGACGGTATCGCCAGGACGGCCTACGAGCGTAGTGTCCACTTCGGCGAGAGGAGCAAACCGAATGTTGTCGATCAGTTTCTTCTCAACCAGGTCAGCGACTACCTGGGGATCAAGCAGATTGGCAAGCATGGTAGTTGCCATAGTATCAACTCCTTATCTTGTTCATGTATTCGTTGTACAGTTCAGGATGCTTGGCCTTAAGGTCAGCCATCCCTTCATAGTCCATGGCTCGGAACTGTTCAAAGGTAATTGCCGGTTCAACTTTCCCACCAGGAAGGGTCGGATTGTTCATAATGGCAGATTCCTTCAGTGCCTTGTCATGGTTTATAACAAACTGTCGAATACCGTCCAAAACCTTGTCGGTTTCACCGGCATTCATTGCTTCTGCCACCTTGTTGGCGGTTTCAGCATCCATTCCGATATCGTTGGCAACCAACGCACCGGAGATCTTTGCGATGTTCCGTTCCGTGCGAAGAGTTTCAAGTTCCTTCTGCATGGCTGCGGTTGCTTCGTCCTGTTCCTTCTTCGCCCGTTCCTCATCGGACATTTTCGCTTTCAGGGCATCGTCCGTTTCCTTGTACTGCTGTTTCCATTTGGATGCATCGGCAGATGCGCTTGTCACGCTTTGCTTCAGCTTTCCGTTCTCTGCTTCCAAAGCTTTGATCTTGATTTGCAGTTCCTTCAGGTCAACCGTATTTGTTTCGGTCTTCTGCTCTGTCTGCGTGTTGGTTTCGGCGGTATTGTTCAGTTCATTAGCCATTTTGTTTTTCTCCTTTGCGATTTAAGTCTTCTCTGACTTTTGCGATTAATGTCTTCTCTGACAATTTATGTAAAAGCCGTTCGGCTTAAACATTTTGATCCCATTCCGGTATCGGTTTGGCAGTATCGATGATCCGTTGCAGATATTGGTTCAGCGTTTCTGCTTCGATCAGAAAGGTTCCCTTGTTCAGCGAATTCTCACGGGAACTCTTGACCATACCGGCAATCGTCTTGCTGTCTGCCTTGCAGTACAGACCGGCATACCGCTTCAGGTAGGATGCCACCCAATTCTCTGCTTTCTGAACGAGTTTCTTGTTCTCCGGTTTGCGCCACTCAAACTGCTGTGCATCATAGAACGCATCGACAACGGTCTTGATGATTGTGATCATTGCCATCTCGTTCATTTCACGCTTCAGGAATGCTTCTGTCAGCGCAATCCGTTGCCGGATCAGATGATCGTAAGTCAGCAGGATGTAATCGTCTGCTTTGTCCTTTCGTACTACGCTGTTCGGGTTCCATCTCCAACAGTAGATCGGTGAACTGATCTTTGCGATTCGCTCCGGTTTGGCAACCCGTTGCGCCATCATGTTGAAGTACACATCCTCATGGATTGTCAGTTTCTCATGGAACCGGATGCCGTTGTCCACAAGGTACTGCCGTCTGTGCGCCTTGCCATGAATAAACACATAATCGTTCTCATGCGCCACAAGCACCATCTGACCGTCATTCTTCCGCACTTCTTCTGTGAATGCTGCCGTCAGCGTATCGTACTTGTCCTCATGCATCGCACAGAAGATCAAATACAGTGCGAACACCGATGAAAAGCAGTCATCAAAGTCGCAGAACATGATCCAATCAGCGGTTGAATCGTCCAATCCTGCGTTCCTGGCCTTGCTCACACCACCCTTCGGAATGCTCATCTGATCAATCTGATACGGGTAATCCACAAAGCACCATTCAGGCAGATCGTGATCTTCACCGTCATTGACGATGATCACACTGATATCCTCAAAATCGACACACTCTTGAACCGCTATAGAATCAAACAGTTTTTTGCCTGTCTCCCACGGTTCCCGATAATGCGTGACGATGATATCCAAAGTCTTTCCCACAGTATTTCCCCCGTTCGCCTTACGGCACAATTGATATCGAACAACGGCAGTTCACATCGAGTTCCGGTACTCCGAAACCGCCAGGATAAAGCGTAGTGTCTCCTGTGTAGGTGTAGAAGTAATCATCCAATCCCACTGTCATCCCTTCCATGTAGGAATGCTGATCTCTTACCCTATCGTCCAAACGGGTGTTCCACCGTTTCCGCAGGCCAGGAATGCCACTTGCCTTGGCTGCGTTGTATGCTCCTGCGTTGTAATCCCTGTGCGCTTCGGTATCGATCACTCGCAGGATCTCCTCGGCAGTGTCCTCGTCAAGAATTCTGTCTCGGAAGGTCTGACCGTCAATCTCAAGGTTCACGGTTTCAAGGTCACCGTTCCACATGACATTGATCTTGCCAAGCACATCCTCGACTCCTTGCCACCCCCATGCGTACACATGGCACAGAACGAATTCCAACCAATCGCAGAAGTCTTCCCGTTGTTTCCGGTTCGGCGGTTTACCGCTCCAAAGCGTTCTCGCTTCCTTGCGGATCAGGTTCAGTTCATCCCACTCAAACAGAACGTTATTCGCCATCACGCTTCACTTCCGTCTGCTTCTCCTGAATCTGCTTCTGCTGCTCGGCCTTAATCTTTTCGTACCACTGCATACTCAAACTGTAGGCTTCCTCGGTATCCACAAACAGGCCGGATGCTTCAAAGGCGCACTTCGGATGGATCTTGTCCTGTGCAAGCATCGTTGTCAGTGTCTGACTCTTGGACAGGATGTTCTCATAGTTTCTGCGAGTAAACTTGACATCGATGTCAGCCGGATCAAACTTGAATCCGTTGCGTACACTTCCGCAGATGTTCGATACCACAGATAGCATCTCCATCTCCGGTTCCATGTACATGGCTTCAAACGCTTCAGCACGGGTTTCTGCGCCTTGCCAGCCGTTCTTCAGCACGATTGCGCCATTGTTTGAACTGTCACCGGTATTGCCGTCACCCTGGCTCGGAACACCGACAATCTGAAGGACACTGTTATACATATCGTTTTTCAGTGTCTGATTCTGACTCTGATCGAGTTCCTCGGAGAGGTTCTTGATGTCAGCTTTCTCCCCATTCATGCTCTTGAGCAGAATCATTCCGGCCTGACGGATCGTATCGGCAGTGACATTGTCATCCACCTGACAGTTGTACAGAACAAGCAGACTCTGCACGAACTGCTCCACCGCTTCGTTCCTGGCGCAATCAAAGTCATTGATCGCATCAAGCAGTGTCAGGACAATCTCAAAAGCACCTTGCCGTGCGTTGTTGTTCTGATACTCAATGATCGGAATTGCTCCGAAAGCATTCACGGCGGTCTTTTGAGGTTTGTCTGCTCCCTTCAGAAGGGTGAAGACCTGTCTGGGCGTATAAACGGTAAATGTCACATTGCCTTTTTCGTCCGTAACATAGTTGACGGCAGCAATGACAGTTTCGGAATAATCGTTCCTGCGGATCACGAACGTATTGCGAGGATCAAGCGTATACAGGTTGAACGGACTACGGATGCTGTTATCCCTGTTCTGCACCACATACCGGTAACCAAGACCGCAGATCATGCACCACTCGACAAGCTGTTTATCCTTTGTGTGTTTGCCGATCCGGCGCATCACATCGTTCAGGATACCAACCGCATCAGATACATTCTTGTCACCGGTCGCAGCGACATACTGAATCGGTCTGCCAACCAGGAAACCGGTCTTGAAGCTGACGATCTCGTTCGCCCTGTTCTCGACAATCTGCTTTGTCAGTTCGTTCCGCAGTTCACGGATACGGTACAGACTCGGCTGATCGCCCTTGAAGTAGTTCCACAGGTACTCAATGTCATCTCTGTTGATTGCGTGTTTGAGATAAGCCTGTTCAACCACTTCACCCACATTCTGTGCGGTCACGGCATTGACGGAAGCAAAGATTTTCTCTCTGCCAAAGAGATGTTTGGCAACCGTGTTTGGCATATCTTTCACCCCCGTTAAACGAAAACGCATGACTACGAATCATCGCAATCATGCGTTCTATAATGACTCCGATTACAGGACGGGATGTGGGATGCTCCCGTCCTGCGTATCGGAGGAAAGGAAACTATGAAGAAGTTCCCAAGTGGAATATAAAACAATTAAAATGCAATTGTCAAGTGCTTCGCACTAATTTATTTAGATTTTAAGCGCAAAACACGAACATTTTTACTGCTTAAAACAGTAATCGTTCGGATTAGAACATTCTTCGGACGATTTCGACCCTGTTTCCGGCAAATCCCTGAATATACTGCGACAGCTGTGCGAACGCATCAGGCACATCGTCATGCTTGTTTTTCCCTTCAAGCGAATAGGAAGTCAGCATCTGAAGCATTTTCCGGTATTCTCGCCACTGATCACCATGCAGCACACTGTCATCCTTGAAGATACAGTTTTCCATCACCCAATGCGCTTCCACCAGGATCTTGGTTTCCTTGTTCTGCTGTGTCCACTTTGTTTCGATCTTCGTCCGGCATCCCTGTGCCTTTACGGCCTGTTGGACATCGGATGCGAGTTTACCACCGGCTACATTGCTCTCAAACCGTACCATATGGGGGTTCCATTCGCATAGTTTGCTGACAATGTTCGTTTCGACCACATTCGGCGCATAATTCTCGCACAGGCAATCCTCAACGTAGAATTTATTGCCGTATTGAAAGACAATAGGCAGTACACAGAAGTCAGATCCGGTTGTTTTTGTGTCGCAGACACCGATGATCGCATCCGGTTCACCGTCAGGCAGTTCAAAATACCGCTGAAGCATATCCGGTGGATAAAGTTGCCCTTCACGCTCAATCGGCTCATTCATGTACAGTGCTTTGAAACTCGGCGTATCCATCAGTTCCCGTTGTTCACGGTAGAACTGTGTTGTGAATCCAAGTCCATAGGGATAGTCAAAATTGCTTTCATCCTGTTCATCCAGGGCAGGACAAACAATGAATTCTGCTTCAGGATCGTTCCCGTAGATATCCTCTAACCGTCCGATAGGGTCATGGACAGACCAACGGGTAGCGATAACAAGACAGACAGCATTACCGATCATTCTCTGCCGGTAGTCCGTGTTGTACTGCTGCCATATCTTGTCAAGCCGGTCTTTGTTCAGTGCGGTTTCAATGCCGTCCACAAGGTCATCAACATACAGGACATTGGATGCACGGATCTTACCGGCATTACCGCTGCCGATAGAAGACAGTTCAAACGTACTGAAGCGTTTTCTGTTGCCAAGATCGAGCATCAGGTCTTTTGCGTTCGTTCCGGCAAGCCTTGTTTCAGGAAACACCCGTTGCCACAGATACTCACTGTTCCTGCCGACAATCCGGCTGATCTCGTCATACACTCCACGCAGAAAACTGTTGCTGTGGGAACCGATGATGTTCGACAGTTCAGGATGCCGACCGCCCGTCCATGTCATGAAGAACTCTGCCATTGTGGTCTTTCCTGTGCCTGGTGGCATCGAGATGCAGAGCAGTTTGATCTTCCGTTCCTCAAGCCGTTGCAGTGCTTTCGCAAGGGGCAGTAACTGCTTGCGCCTTGGCATATAGAATTTCTTATTCTCTTCCCGATCCCATTCAATGTACCGGCAGAAGCAATCGAAGTCATACGGCGCATCAAACAGTAAGGTATCACGATAGAGTTTAATCAGTTTCTCGCCGTCATCGTCATTCTTCGGTTCATACTGCGACAGGTATTCCCGAAGCAGTAAAGAATACTCATGAGCGGTTCTGAAGTTGTCTTCATCGAAATTCCTTGCGACAATCCTGTATTTGTTGTCTCTGATGACCGATGCGCCGTCCATCTCGATCTCTTTGATGACTTGCAGCGCATCCTTGTAGGCAGTAATGTCTCCTCTCTGCCCTTCTCGCATCATCACGGCAAGCAACCGCTGATTGTCGGTCATCTCTTGTCTGATCTCGCTCATACTCATTTCCCTTCAATCAGATTCCGGTATTTCTCTTTGTAAGACTTGCTGCCGTTGTTGTACTCTTCGTCCTGTTCAAGCGCATTCTGTATCTGCTCTGTGTCATTCCGCAACCCGTCATAGTTCCTCTGCCAAAAGATGCCGATAACAGGATTCAGTTTATTGCTGGATACCATCCCTTCACGGAACATCGCACAGGTTTCCCTGACAGAACGCACGAAGTCCTGCACTTCAGGATCTTGTTTACGGGCATAGTTAATGAACCCTTGATAGTCCATACCCATTGCAGCATATGCAGCCAGGTTCGTTACGCAGAATCCGTTCGCCTGACACAGCTTCAAATATGCAACAAAACACGATTTCAGGGAAAGCAGATCATTCTTATCAGCATGGCTCCTGATCTCATTGATCTGCATAATATGCCCGATCAGACGGGAATTGAAGTTCTGATCGTTTTCCATATGTGCTTCCAATCTCAGATCATCTTTCGTAATAGGAGCAGGATATGAATAATCTATTTTCCTTGGTTCCTTATCCTTTCTGCCCTTTGGTCTGCCCCTTCCGTCTTTCTTCACCGGCAGTTTCTCTTCCTTCGGGGCAGTAATGATCTCTTTCGCCTTGCTGACACTCCCTTTAGGTCTTCCTCTCCCACGCTTCGGTTTGCTCTGCTGCGCCCTTAACCGCTCCATCCGCTCTTCAGCAGTGAGATTCTTCGCTCCCTTTGTCCTGCCCATCCTTTCATCACCCTTTGCGCTTTATTCTATTTTAATTTTATTATTTTATTTATTTTTGTCAAATTAATTGGATTTATTTAAATCAAAATAAACAGTACCACCACCGCACCACTGTCAGCAGCAGTAAGCCTTTTTGAATTTTGGCGGTATTGGGGGGACTAACTCGGCGGTGAAGGCGGTTTCTGTTTCCCCATGGGGATCCTCTGTCCGTTACCAGGCCGGAAAAGCAGCAGTAAACAAGCGATAATTGATTGCATACCAGGCGTTTTTATTCGCTTATTATGAGTTATATATACATGATATTTGTTTATCAAAATAATATCTATGCATTGCCTACAATATGTGGTATAGGGGTTACAAATCAGACCACAATATATATAACTATTCGTAAAACTACTGTTTAGCGAATAGTTAGTATGAGCAGCTATATAGCAAGCCTGGAATCATGCTATAATCAGTTATTAGATCCGCTATAGTTTGTTGCAATTGCAACGTTTTATTTTGAATATTCAGGTAGTTTGCAGTGGTTAGTATATCGCCCGTTTAATAATAAGCTAGTTAGTGTATTACTTGTTCAATAACAATATGATAATTAGTATAATCTCTGTCCAATAATCGCATGATAGTTAATATATCTGTATTCCCTATTCAATAATCATATGCTAGTTAGATATCAGTTATACAGCAATTATAGCCTGGAATATACAGATCCAATAAACGATAATAACATCAGTTATAAGTTAATGTATAACGGGATAAATGT
>Ga0310786_10006855_pt1 | contig 15016 bp, 13 predicted proteins | sample AusTroGonzalo_MG_FD_203881 | JGI IMG/M metagenome (GOLD analysis project Ga0310786, IMG submission 203881) | Bovine rumen microbial communities from tropical cattle in Woodstock, Queensland, Australia - Gonzalo_03 (v2) (version 2) | ecosystem: Host-associated > Mammals > Digestive system >... | reverse complement strand
CACAAGAGTGGAACCGAAAGCATAGATGGAATTATAAACCTGAATGGTAGTGGTTCCATCGGAGAGGTAATACTTGTTGTTATCAATGCTGCAAGTCAAATTTTCGTAATGCACCAAAGCACCGGTGTTGACACCAGCAAGATCGGCCATGGCGATATTGGCAGCTGTGACTGTGCCACCAGTGGTAACTGAAACGCCATCGGTTGTTGAGTTGAGAAGGGTGAGTTCTGCAAAGCCATTGTACAATTGGACTTTACAATACACCGTTCCACTCAGGATATCGCCAGCGGCGAATCCCATATTTGCTCCATTGTCAAAAATGACAAAGCCTTTGGTACCGTCGGTGACAAACACGTTTTTGCCGTTGGTTGAAACACCCGAAACAACCCAGTCGCCTAAAGTAATATAGGTATAAGTTGCTGTGCTGCCAACTTCCGTTGCCTTGTCAAAAATAGCTTGCATAGTGGTGAGCGGCTGCATAATAGTATAGGTAGCCGAAGCCACATTACTTGCATCATTGCCCACGTAGGCAATAGCCTTGATGGTAGTGGTTTCAGAAACAGTGATGGCACCAGTGTATTGCGTACTGGTGTTGTCGGGAGTAGTGCCATCCGTGGTGTAGTAGATGGTGGAGCCTTGCGTCTCGCAGCTGATGGTCACGTTTTGAGTTGTGGCATAATCACCGCCAGCAGGGTCGAAAGTAGGAGTGGCGATAACGGGACCAGCGCTTTCTTCTTTGTAGAATTTTGCTTGGGAGAATTGAATGAATCTATTGGTGCTTCCAGATACCGATACATTATACACGAATTTGTAATAACAATTGCTCCAATCTGCTCCAGTAGGTCTATTAATCGTGGTTGTAGCATTTGCCGTAAAAGTAGGAGTCAAAGTGCTGACAACATTATTAAAACTAGCATCTGTAGCTACGATAACCGTCCATGAATTAACGGTAATATTGTTTGCAGTACCATGTGTCACTTCAATCTTTGTGATGTTGTCGGCAATAGGAGTTGTGGAATACATGGGACGGTCAACATTGGAAATGCTTTTGCCTCCAATACGCCATGGATTCATTGTGGTATTACCTTTAACCTTCCAACTAACGTTGTTTTGTGTAATATCACTTTCAGTATCATAGCCACTGGATCCACCAGTTTGGGTTCCGTCCAAAGTGTAGGCAACCACTTCGGTTCTTGTCTGTCCCCACATTCCCATAGGAATTGCGAGGAACGCGAGCAGCGCGATAGCTGCCGTCAGGATTGTAAATCTCCTTTTCATTGTGTTTTGTTGTTTTAAATGATTTGTGTTATGTTATTTAATTGTTTTTCTGCTTTTTAACTCAACCTATAGCGGTCACTCAAAGCGTGTGCAAAAGTAAAGAAAAAAACTTTACCTCCGACAAAACAGGTAAAAAGTTCTCAAAAACCTTCTAAAAACTTTTCGGGAAAATGTGTACCTTTGCAGCCATGAATATTGCCGCATTGGTTTCGGGGGGCGTCGACAGCTCCGTGGTGGTGCCGCTGCTGAAAGAACAGGGCTACGACCCGCATATCTTCTATATTAAAATAGGTATGGAAGGCAAGGAAGACCTGTCGAGCTGCCCATCGGAGGAAGACATTGAAATCACGACCTACATCGCTAAGAAATACGGTTGCAAGTTCGACATTGTGGACTTGCAGCACGAGTATTTTGAGACCGTCGGACGCTACACCATGGAGATGGTGCGCAAAGGTCTTACACCCAATCCCGATGTGATGTGCAACCGTTGGATCAAACTCGGTGCCTTTGAAGAAAAGGAAGGCCATAATTTCGACAAGATTGCCACAGGACATTATGCCCGTTCGTGGGAGGACGAAAACGGCATCTTTTGGCTCGGCACCGCCGCCGACACCTTCAAGGACCAGACCTATTTCTTGAGTCGCATCACATACCCCCAGCTGAGCAAGGTCATCTTCCCCATCGGCGACATCCCTAAACCTGAAGTGCGCCGTTTGGCTGCCCAATACAAGCTGCCAAGTGCGGAACGTCATGACAGCCAAGGGATTTGCTTCTTAGGCAAGATTAATTACAACGACTATATCCGTGAATATCTTGGTGAGATGCCTGGCGACATCGTTGAGTTGGAAACGGACAAGAAACTGGGACGTCACAAAGGCTTCTGGTTCCACACCATCGGGCAACGCAAGGGGCTCGGTCTCGGTGGCGGACCATGGTTTGTGGTGAAGAAAGACATCCCGAACAATATTGTCTATGTGTCACAAGGTTACGACCCTGTGGCGCAATACACCAATATCGTTCCCTTGGGTGACCTGCAACCGATGAATCCTGTTTTGCAATTTGTTGAAGGACAACGTATTAGGTTTAAGATTCGACACCAACCCGAGTTTACCTATGGGACAATTCGCCTCACGGAGCGTGGCGCCGACATTGAGTCAGAAGTGGCCATCTCGGGTGTGGCACCTGGACAGTTTGGTGTAGTGTATCACGAGGTGGAGCCGTATGTTATCGGCAGTGGAGTTATAGTTGAGAGTTCAGAGTTCAGAGTTTAGAGTTTAGAGTTTAGAGTTTAGAGTTATGGCTAACATATCCGACAGAATCCTCTACGAAGACAACCACCTCATCGTGGTGAACAAGCTCCCCTCCGAAATCGTGCAAGGCGACAAGACGGGCGACAAGTGTCTTTTAGATGATGTGAAGGAATACATCAAGGAGAAATACGACAAGCCTGGCAACGTGTTCGCTGGTCTTGTGCATCGTATCGACCGCCCCGTGAGCGGTGCCGTGGTATTCGCCAAGACAAGCAAGGCCCTGTCGCGCATGACGGTGAAGGTGAAAGACCGCGATTTCCGCAAGACTTATTTAGCTTTGGTGAAAAACCATCCGCCCAAACAGGCTGATGTGTTGGAGGACTACCTCGTCAAAAACGAGAAGATGAACAAGTCGTTCGTGGTGCATGAAGGAACGAAAGAGGCTAAGTTGGCGAAGCTAAGCTATCATGTAGTTGGGAAATCGGAAACGTTTTATCTGCTTGAAGTTGAGTTGTTTACGGGAAGGCATCACCAAATCCGGTGTCAGTTGGCGCATATCGGCTGCCCTATCCGTGGCGACCTGAAATACGGCTATCCACGCAGCAACCCCGATGCCTCCATCAGCCTGCACGCCTGGCGCATCGCCTTCGAGCATCCCGTTTTGAAGACCCAAATCGAGGTGACGGCACCACTGCCAGACATCGCACCTTGGAACGCCTTCAAACCAAATGAATTATTCCTCTGAAAATGATGAAGTAAGCCCCGCAAAGTATCAACAGAATGCCTGCCACCTGATTCATTATGGTGGTGCGTCTGGGATTGAAAAACACTTTTAGTTTGGCTGCCCCCCAAGCCTTTAGCAACTCACACGTCAAAGTGGTGCCGAGGATAAGGGCAAAAAACACTATCGTATTCACCTTGTTGCCGCCCATACTGCCTGCCACAACCGCCACGGCAGAGAACCAGAAAATCCAGACAAAAGGATTCAACAAGTTGATAACGAATCCTTTACCAAGCATCAAAAACCATGCGGGTCTGTCGTTCTTTTCTTCTAATTTTTTCTCCAAAATCTCGTTGGTGCGTTTCTCGATCATGGATCCTTTCTCCTCCACCTTTCGTCGGAAAGTGAAAATGCCAAACAACACCAGAATAATGCCAGCCCCGATGCTGAACAGCCTCACCTCAAGGGGCGAGCGCATCACTACTTGCACCGAAGTCAGGATATACAAGGAAATGATAATGGCATCGTTCAAAATGACGCCTGTGATGAACCATGCCGCCAACCTGAACCCCCGATGAAGGCTGGTCTGCACCAGGGTGATAAAGGCCGGACCCATGTTCACAATCAAGGAAAGAAACAAGCCTATTGCAATGGCCCACATCACAAAGCTGAACGACCAAATGCGGCTGAACTCAGGCAGTTTTTCAAAAATACCAGAAGCGTTTTCCATTGCTTAAACCTTTATGATTCAATATTTTTCACATATTCTTTCCACATGTCGACGCGTTTGCCCTTCAACACACGCGGGAATTTGGTGGCACCGCCCCATTTGCCAATCTTCTGCTCCATGAACTCGTAGAAGTACTTGGTGGGCAGCACGTCAATAAACAACTCCTTGATGGCTTGTGTACGTTCCACGGCATAGTCGTCATTCAACTTGCAGAGATTCTCGTCGATGAGTTTCAATGCCTTCTCTTTGTCGATAGGCTCATCGCAGCCCAGATACCAATGGTGGGCATACATCGTGTCGTGACGGATGCCAGCCACGGTGAACTCGGTGATTTCCACCCCAAGCTTTTCGGCCATCATGTCGACGGCACGGGTCATATTGTCCTGCGAAAGGTGTTCGCCCGTGATGCTCAGGAACTGCTTGGTGCGTCCCGTAATGACGATTTCGCAGTCCTTGGTATTGAGGAATTTGATGGTGTCGCCAATGAGGTAACGCCAAGTGCCGGCACAGGTGGAAAGCAGCAAGGCATAGTCCTCTCCCTCCTTCACTTCCGAGAGCAATAGGGTCTTGGGATGCGCCACGATGGTGCCGTCTTCGTCGAAGTTTTCCTCATTGAAAGGCACAAACTCGAAATAGATGCCATTGTCGACCAACAACTGCATCACGCGCTTCTTCAGGTCGACCTGATAGGCGATGTAACCCTCTGAGGCCAAATAACTTTCAACATATAGCACTTCCTTGCCGAAGATGCGTTCAAAGCTCTTCTCGTATGGCGCGAATGCCACGCCGCTGTGCACATACACCATCAAGTTAGGCCAAATGTCATGGATAGTCTTGAGGTGATACTCCTTGATAATGCGCTCGAGCAGGATCTGCACCCAAGCGGGCACGCCCACGATGACGCCGATGTCCCATTTTGGGGCGGCCTTCACCATGAGGTCCATCTTCTTGGCCCAGTCTTTCACCTTTGAAATCTTCTGACCAGGTTTATAGAACGCCTCAAACCACGACGGAATCTTACCCGCCGAAATGCCCGAGAGGTCACCAGCATAGTAGCCAAACTCTTTATTATATTGCAAATCGGTGCTGCCGCCAATCATCAGGATACCGCGATTGTAGAAGTCAAGGGGGAAGTCGTAGCGTGTGGCCGAGACCAGCTGACGGATGCCTGCACGGGTAATCTTATTGTTCAAGCCCTTGGTGATGGGTATGTATTTCGAGGCCGCCTCCGAAGTGCCCGAACTCAAGGCAAAGTATTTGATTTTGCCAGGCCAGGCGATGTTGCGCTTGCCTTGCAGGTTGAGATACCACCACTCGTCATGCATCTTGTTATAGTCAAACACGGGCACGCGCTTGCGGAAGGCTTCAAGAATGTCCTTCGACAACAGAATCTCGTCAAAATGATAATACTTGCCGAACTCCGTGAACTGCGCTTTGACCAACAATTTGCGTAATTCGCGCCGTTGTGCACGAATCGGGTCAGTGTGGTTTTGACGGATTTCAACAGGTATATTTTTTATCTCCGCAGCGGCTTTTATTAAAGCACCAACGACGGGTATGGTCATGTTTTTTCTTCCAATGATCGGTAGTTTCATAATTCTCACCTAAAGACGGTGCAAAGGTAATGAAAAAGCCTTACTTTTGCACCATAAACTTTCAAAACAACTTACGATGAAAACAAAACTCTTATCCCTACTGTTCATCCTTGGACTTGGGCTCCCAAGTTTGTCGAAGGTCGCCAAGGCACAAACTCTCGAAGTTTCAGGTTTACAATCAGGTAATTGGGAAGCCGAAACTATTATCGTCACTGACAATGTCATCATTCGCGACTCGCTGAACATCTCACCTGGAGCCACCATCCTATTTGATGGGTTTTATAGCATTACCGTCGGAAAAAACGCCATTTTGAATGCCGTTGGCACTGAAAACGACTCCATTTTGTTCACCATAGCCGATACGACAGGTTTCCACATCTTCAACTCGGGTCGCGGTGGTTGGAATGGCATCCGATTGGAGAAAGCCGGACAGGCCAAATTCGATTACTGCCGCTTCCAATATGGCAAGGCCGCCTTGGATAATGACCAGGACGGTGGTGCCTTGCGCATCTTCAACTGCAACCATGTGGAAATCAGTCACAGCACTTTGTTCTGCAACTTCTCGCGCGAGCATGGCGGTGCCTTGAATGCCATCGACTCGAAGGTGATGATACACGACTGCAAGGTAAAAAACAACCTGACTTACACTAAGTTAGATACGGTCTACTTCATGTACGGCGGCGGCCTGCGTTTCCTGAAATGCGAGGTGGACATCACGGATACCGACTTTAACTACAACTATGGTGAAGGGACCATCGGCGGAGCCTTGAGTCTCGACAGTTGCGCCGTCAACATCGACCGATGCAAGTTTGAGCACAACTATGGCATCAACGGAGGCGGACTCTACCTCATCCGTAGCAACGACTGGAAATGCAACATCACCAACTCGCTCTTTGCCAACAACATTTCAGGACATTTCGGCGGCGGTCTTGCCATCAGCGACTCTTCGCCCTTGATTAGCAACCTCACCGTTGTCGACAACCACTCCATCGGCGTCAACTGCGGTGGCATCTTCTTCTACCAAAGCAGCACACCCGAGTTGTGGAACTGTATCGTGTTTGGCAACACCAACGAAGCTCCACTCGAAAAACCCGTGCAGATTTGGTCATGGACTTATGATGAACATGCTCCAAAGTTCCACAACTGCCTGGTTCAATACGGTTTGGAAAACATCTCCAACTATGAGGTCATCACCGTTTACGAAGACTGCCTTGATGAAGACCCGCTGTTCGTTAACCCCGAGCGCGAGAATTACCATCTGAATGCTGGCAGCCCTTGCATTGATGCCGGCTATCTTATTGGAAACGAGGATTCCGACCTCGACGGCCTTTGGCGCGTGTGTGGCGAGGGTATAGACCTCGGAGCATACGAGTTTTCGGCAACAAATGTATCGGAAACCGCTCAAAACGAGCAGCTTATGCAAATCGTGGGCAATCCTGTCTCGGTTTCAAGTTATGCCGAAATCCAATGTGAAAGCGTTTGTAGTTTGTTGGCCATGGTCTACTCCATGGATGGCAAACTATTGGTCAACAAGGATTTAGGAACGACCCAAGCAGGTCTTAACCGCATTGAAATCGGGGAAATGTTCCAACATCTGACAAACGGGACTTATTTGTTCGTCGTCAGAACGGCTGAAAAAACATTTGTGGCAAAAATCGTTAAATAACAGGATTGTAAGGCTGTCACACCGTGGCAGCCGCAATGCCTCAATGTTTCGGCTGCCGTAATACGACAGCCCTACGGCCTATTGGATGGCTTCTTCGTAAAACGAACGCCGTTGTGCCTCGTTAATCTTAATCTTACGATACCGTCCTGTTTCAAGGTCGCAGTCGAACAATGACTGAATCTGCGAAATGAAAAGCCGTGAATAGAGGCGGTTTTGGTAGGCTTGTCGCTCCATCATGAAGGCGATGGTTTGCTTGATTTGGTCGAGGTCCAGGTCTTCTTTGGTGAAGACGAAGAGGCCAAACTCGTTGAAATCGCCGTAAAAACCATTGTTCACCTTGTCCATCTTGATTTCGAGGATGCGCTTCAGCGGTAAGGCCAACGACCAGAATTCGTACTCGTTGCGACCGATGATGCTGCCGTCGCCCAAGCCGTAGGCATAACCGCTTTGGTTGATGTGTCGCAAATCCTCGGCATTCACCTCTTTGACATCCTCCCCTGCCATCTCGTTGACCAAGGCATTGGCCACATTCTTGTTCTCGCGTATGGCACGCGTCACCTCAATGCCGATACTCTGTGTTTCGTCCTGTAAGTCAGGCCGGTCACGGTTGACCAAATGAGCATAATGCTCGCCCAGCAGCGAAGCCAACGAAACCATGGCATAACGCTCAAAGAAACAGGTATCGAATTTCGGGTTCAACATCGGTTGATGGGTTTATTTAGTCAGCAAGAGTTTCTGTGCCGCGCCGTTCTCATCTTTGATGAAATACAAGCCTTCGGGGAGCCGTCCCAAATCCATTGGGTTGGCACCCGGTTTTAATGCATATCTGTCCACACATCGGCCTTGAACATCCATCACTTCGATTTCGGTGGCAGTTTTCACTTCGATGGTGAAACAGCCCGAAGTCGGGTTGGGCCAAAGCTTTAAAGTGTTTTTCTCAGGCTCAACAAGGCCCACGTTGCCGCCACCTTCACCCACGAAAAACTTGTGTATCTCGGTCATATAACCGATGTCGTATTGGGCTTCGCTATGGTACCAGCTATGGTTGCCACCAATCACTTTGATGTGTTGCAGTTCGGCCTCGCCCTCGTATTTATAACGCACAAAGAGCAAACCATCGTTTTTGAGGTCGGGGAAAGTATCAATGACGGGCTCAGCGACGCAGTTGTTGGCATCTTTCCAATAATCAAGAATAGCATCCACGCCGAGACCCAAAGTGCCAAAATACTGTGAGGTGCCACTATATCCCACCACGGGATCGGCAGTGCCATGGATATCGAGCATACGAACCGGTGCCACAGGCGTATACGAGCTCATTGTGAAGGTAATCAAACCGCTAACTGGGGCACAAGCCGTGATACGGTCGCCATGTTCGATGGCCATGCGGTGAGTCATGAAACCACCCATGGAGAAGCCCGTGAAGAAAACACTGTCAAGGTTGAGGTTGTAAGGTTCGACCAACGAATCGAGCAGCGCCATCAGAAAGCCTGAGTCGTCGGTGTTGCTGGCATACAAGCCTGCATTCCACATGGTTCCTGACCCTTCATCAAGAGCCTGCGGAATAACGATTGTCCATTCAAACGCATCCGCAATCTGTTGAAAATGAAACTCATTGTCGACATGGGTGATGTTATCCGTCCATCCATGCAGGAAATACAACACCGGTACTGTGGTCTTTTCAGTTTGTTGAGGTGACCTCACCAAATACTGGCGCTGAACGCCTTGCCATTCAAAAGTCTGAATCTGAGAGAACAGTGATCCGCAAAACATAAGCAAAGCAGATAAAACGCTGATTTTTAGTACATTTCTTGTTTTCATAGTGATAAGAGTTGATGGATTATTTTGGGCAAAGATACACTTTTTTTGCAAGAAATGTAAGATTTCGAACTTTATTGCGATAGTATTACAAACGAACGAAAACGATGACGATTGAGGAATTCAAACGAGACATCCTACGCCTGCAACCGCTCATGCAGCGGACCGCCGAACACATCATCGGCAACCCCGACAGCGCGGAAGATGCCGTTCAAGAAACCGTCATCGCACTTTGGGAACAACGTGCAACGATAAAGGAAAGCAAAGATCTGGAAAGACTCAGCCTAACCATCGTCAAACGCCGCAGCATCGACCAACTCAGAAAACAAAAACCTACTGTAAGCATTGACGCAGAAAGTCTTATGCTGACCGAGGCTCAACAAGACGATTTGGAAGAACGTTATCAATTGGCGCGTCAACTTGTCGACCACCTACCGAAACGCCAACGTGATGCCATCTTGATGAAATATGAGGACGGTCTCAGCAACGAGGAAATCGAAAAGGCAACAGGAATGAGCCGAACCCATCTCTATGCTACCCTCTCTCGGGCTTATACATCACTAAGAAACGCTATCGAACAACACAAAAAAGAACTACCATGAAAGAAGAAAAAGAACTCAACGACGACCTCAAGCAACTGCTTGACGCATTGGAAGAACACGGTCGCAACACTCGTCGGCAGGCACAACTCAGCGACTTGATTGACCAATTGGCCACTCAGGAAAAGACGGTTGAAATGCCTCACAAGCACAGAAAACTCGCTCCATTGTGGTGGGCCATGGGTGCGGCGGCGGCATGTCTCTTGCTTTGGCTGCTTGTCAAACCGACAACGAAACAGACACCTGAAATGGAGGAGAAAAACCTTGTAGAAGTAGAAAAGGTGGAAGTCACCGAGCCTATAATGACCGAAGAGAACAATGTCGTCATCGAGGAGCCTGTTGTCAAAGAAGAGCTCTTGACAGAGGAAATGCCAGCCGTTCCCAAAAAGACACCAACAAAGGTGGAAAAGCCAAGAATGAAAATTATAGAAGAAAAGCCAGAAGAACCCGTTTTGGCCGAGGTAAACCTTACGGAGCCAGTCAAACCCACTGATACTGAAAATATTGAATCCAACACCACACCCACTGAAAATGAAACACCTGTAGCTGTTCAAAAGCCCCAACGGAGAGTCATCCGGAGCCTCAACCTGGTGTGCTATGAATGTCAAAAGGACCCCGAACACGAAGTTAAGCCTAAACCCAACGTGGACAACAGAACCCTTTTCGGCCAGCCGCAAGACCCGAACATGAAAAATGGGTCGCTAGCCTTTGAATTCAAACTCAATTAAATCTTAGAACAATGAAACGCATCATTTTATTATTAGTCATTCTAGTTACCTTTCAAATGGGCTTTGCCCAAGAAGAAGCCGCCGTTGAACAGCGCATTGATCAATCCATCGGCATGCTGAGGATTCATCCCGGCTGGGAAGTACACCTGCTTCACCAAGAGGCCGACAGCGGCTATCGCATTGCCATCATCACCAACGAGGACTATGCCCCTTTCGCCTTCAACGTGCAGCTTTGCAACGTAAAGGGCGACACCTTGACCATCCTTGAGAACACCCAGCTGCCGCAAGGTACTATAGTAGAGGTGGAAGGCCCGATGGTATTAAGAGAACTCAACGTGTACCAGAGGGCTACGGCCAAAGCGGACAAAATCGTCACGCCTCAACAGGAAAACCCTACTTACATTAATTTAAGCAAAAATGCAGAACTTCACGTTCAACATTTTCAAATCACAAGCCCTGAGAGTTCGCCCGTCATCGATGTTTGGGATAAGGCCAAGTTTACCATTGATACCATTACAGGAAAGGGGGACATTGCTGCGGAGACCTATACCAATGCTGATTTTCATATCACCGCCAACCATCTTGAGGGGAAAATCTCATTGATACAATGGGAGGATACTCCGGTCAGGCATTATCAGCTGAAAGATTCAAGGGTCATCAAGACTAAAGAAGTCGATGGCAAATGGGTCACCACTGATGACAGAAAGGTTTGGAGCGATGCCATCCACGTTGATGCTTCTTTTGGCTACCGCATGGGCACCAATCCAACGAATGCTAACAGCCCCCTGCTGAACAATGGAACGCTGTCGGTCAACCTTGGACTGGGCACTTATTTCCAGCTTGGCAAACGTTTGGGCTTGAGAACTGGCATCCAGTGGAATACCGACATCAAGTTCTTGAGCCATCAGGTAAAGTATGAGGACAACGCCTTAGTGGTGATTGATGGGCAAGAGGATTTTCAACGCAATCGTTTGAAAAACCATTACATAGGCGTTCCCGTTTCCTTGAACTATTACCTTGGCCGACAATCTACCGAAAGCTTCTCCTTAGACCTCTTTTGTGGATACCTCATCGGTGAACGGCTTTCAACCAGTGTTGACCCCACCAAGCTGATTGGCTTTAAAAACTGGAACAGGGAAAAGGTCGACGGCGTCTTCAATCCCTGGAAGATGGAAGTCGGTCTCAGCTTCAACACTCAGCACCTAGGCATCCTTCATGGTATCAGGGTCTTCACTAATCTCTTGCCCGAGTACAAGCCTGGCGTTACGACAGATAAAGTCAGGAGCGTCGGAGTCGAGTTCAAATTCTGACAACAAATACGACTAACCATAAAAGACCGAGTCCTTGTGGGTTCGGTCTTTGTTGTTATTCAGCGGCATCTATTTGTTCAAGAATGCCTCTCCCACCGCATCACACGCGTCGGTTTTGTCGTACCCGTCAGCTTTTCATCAATGCAGGTCTCGCCAGTAGGCACGAAGCCGCATTTCTCCATCACGCGACCTGAAGCAGGATTGTCGAAGTAATGGCTGCTAATCAATGACTTGATGTCGGTTGTCTTGCGAATATACTCAAGCATCACCTTTAGTGCTTCCGTGCAGATGCCTTGGTTCCAGTAGGGCTTGCCTACCCAGTAGCCCACCAACGGCTCGCCCTCGCGTGAGGGAAGATTGCTTTCGTGCATAGGCATATATCCTATCGCACCGATGGCCTCGCCCGTTTCTTTGAGTTCGATGGCCCAATTGGTATCGTTATGAAACACGGTGCGGATAATTTCCAGACTCTCTTCCACACTTTTATGTGGCGGCCAACCTGCGCGAGGGCCAACCTCTGGATCTGAAGCGTATTTGAAAAGCGCCGCTGCGTCATCGTCACGCCAGGGGCGCAATAGGATTCTATTTGTTTCCATCTTTATTTCTAATTGCTGCAAAAATACTGCAAATTCATTGTTTATTCAAAACTCACCAAAACTTTCCTCACTGTCCCGCTCACTATTTCTTTGATGAAATATAATCCTTCGGGTAGGTTTCCAAGGTCGATACTATTGACTCCAGCATCCAATTGATGTCTCAACCTCCTACGGCCTTTTATGTCAAAAACCTCAATGGGAGTGGCCGTTTCTACCACAATGGTCAATAATCCCGATGTCGGGTTGGGACTTATCGCTATTTCAGAACGCTGCCTTTCGTCATGCAAGACATTCGGTTCTGGCCGCTGCCATTTCCATAGCGAGTCGTAAACCACATTATGTGTGGCTGAGCGGATAAGGCTCGCCGTTTTCATGCCCAAACCGGCATCGTAGGTGATGCTGTCGGGGTCGCGGCCAAACAGCATAGTATAGAAAGCACAAGCGGCGGCATAACTACCTGCCAGGGAAGGATGGCTTTCATCGGACATATAAAGCTCTATCTCGCTGTTGTGGTCGCGGAGATAGTGCCACACACGCCCCACGGGACACACCGAAGCGTCGTTGACTTCAGCCATATACATATAACGTTCATAGAGCAGACTATCCATACCTTCGTAGGTGCTCATCAGCGGATATATCGGGCCAAATTCGGTGTCGCCGTTTTTGCGACCCCAAGTCATGTAAAACATGGCCTCACCTTCGGGATTGAAGGCATAAACCGAGTCCACCAGTTGTGCCGCAAAAGGAAAAACCATCTCCTCCACCTGCTCAATAGGAAAAGCCGGCAACTGGCTTTGTTCCTGTAGCACCACGTAATCCCATCCGCCTTGGCAGATCTTGTCCATCGAGGCGTTAGAGCAATGCATCTCGAAGGTGCAGCCGCCCGGTGTGTTGCTGGCATAAGTCAACTCAGCACCCATGCTCTGCGCAATGTGAGCCACCATACCCGGCAAGTCATTGACCTGGGTGTAGCTATTGCCCAAAAACAGCACTCGTGGATGTACTTGGGCAAAAAGAGGCATTCCACAAAGAGCGAGAATCCACGTCAACAGCAGCGATTTTTCAATTTTGTGTTCCATGATTGCGCAAAGATACAACATAAAGCTGACTATTGAGAACTATTCTTCCTGTCAAAATATTCCGCCGTGGCAGTAAAAAACACATCGCCGCTGCTGTTGAGGGCGGTCTCGACGGAGTCCTGCACCACACCAATGATGAAACCTATGGCGACTGCCTGCATAGCCACGTCATTGCCGATGCCGAAGAACGAGCAGGCCATGGGAATAAGCAACAACGAACCACCCGCCACGCCCGAGGCACCGCAAGCGCCGAGGGTGGCGATGAGACCCAAAAAGACTGCCGATGCAAAACTGACCTCCACACCGACAGTATGTGCCACGGCAAGGGCAAAGACAGTGATAGTCACGGCGGCTCCGTCCATGTTGATGGTGGCACCCAAAGGAATGCTGACGGAATAGAAGTCCTCATCAAGGCCGAGCTTCTTGCAGAGCGCCATGTTGATGGGGATGTTGGCCGCCGATGAGCGCGTGAAGAAAGCACTCAGTCCGCTCTCTTTCAAGCATGTGAACAAAAGCGGATAAGGGTTCTTGCGTAGCATCACAAAGGAAATGAGCGGATTGAAAACCAAGGTGTTGACCAACATGCACCCCACCAAAAGCAGCAACAAGTGACCGTAAGTCGTGAAGACCTCAAGGCCATTCTCCGACACCGTCGTGAAGACCAATCCAAGGATGCCGAATGGGGCAAATTCGATAATCCATTTCACCACTTTTGAAATCACTGTGGCAAAGTCGTGGACCACGGCGATGGTGGTTTTGCTGGCCAACTTCTTGAGGGCAATGCCTATGATGATGGACCAGAATAAGATGGCGATGTAGTTGGCATTGGCAATGGCCATGATGGGATTGGTCAGCATGCCTGTCAGCAGGTTGGTGAACACCTCCGACAGCGAGCCCACGGCACCTTCCATCTCGGGCACCTCGACCAATTGCAGGGTCACGGGGAACAAGAAACTGCCCACGACCGCACAGATGGCCGCGATGAAAGTACTCAGCATATAAACCGCAATCAGGGCGGCGAAACGATGGCTGTGTCCTTTACCCGCCTTGGCGACGGAAGAAGTTACCAACACAGCCACCAACACGGGAGCGATGCCCTTCAGAGCACTGACGAACATCCTGCCCAGGATGCCTATGCCGGTCCATGATGGTACCAGCAAACCCAACACTGCACCGATGACTAGTCCAATGAAAATGCGTAACATCAAGCTGACGTTGGTGTATTTCTTGAGGATTTGTGCGGCTTTGTTCATGGCAAGTATTTATTGTCTTTAACTGAATTATGCGGCAAAAATACAACGGTTTCGTGAAAGAAAGACTTTCTTGAAACGAAAAAAACAGCGAAAAACATGGCGATTAAAAACAAAAAAATACCGTTTCTCGCATTGCGAAAAGTTCGTTACGAGATTTACGTTCCTGACTTTGACACACCAGAATCATCGGGTTAGTAACCCGTTGATTATAAAGCACAACCAGAAATGATGTCGGTGGCGCGGGTGGCGCAAGCCCGAAAAATGTATAATTTTGTGGCATGTATATGCGCCGCAAGCGGAACCGGAGCGGTTCCATCACTGTCGTTGTCGTCGACAAGAGCAAGGGGAAGTACCGTGAGATAAAGGTCTTCGGCACATCCAAGGACCCTGCCGAGG
>Ga0310786_10006853_pt1 | contig 15019 bp, 15 predicted proteins | sample AusTroGonzalo_MG_FD_203881 | JGI IMG/M metagenome (GOLD analysis project Ga0310786, IMG submission 203881) | Bovine rumen microbial communities from tropical cattle in Woodstock, Queensland, Australia - Gonzalo_03 (v2) (version 2) | ecosystem: Host-associated > Mammals > Digestive system >... | reverse complement strand
AATTACGACTGTTCAGCAAACTTAATATGTATTCAAACAAAGCTATGAACGAGATATACATATGCAAAGCACCCAACACAGCCAACTGATTTTTCTGGTTTGAATCGCCCAATGCGTAATATGCTTTCTTTAATGTTTGCATGTCATATGCTGCAAACAAGGCAAAGATTAACACGCCAATCAGGCATACTATGGTGTTAAATGTTGCACCCAATGGGATAAACATAGATACCACACCAACCAAGATTAAACCTATCATTCCCAAGAATAAAAACGCACCCAGAAACGATAAATTTTTCAATGTTTTATAACCAAACAGTGCCATGCAACCGAACATTACCGCCGCCAACACGATTGCCAATAATATGGAAATAGGGGTTGATACCAAAATCAATGGGGTCATTGCAATTCCCATCATTATGGAATACAGAAACAGCAAGATTTTTGCCGTCGAAGGTGCCATAGAAAACGCACGTGCCTGGGCCCACAGGGACAATCCCAATGCGCCAAATGTAATAATATAATATGTCGCGGACAAACCGTTAGCAGTGATTAACGCATGCCAACCGCCAAATTGCAACATAAGAAATGTTGTAAATGCAGTTAATGCCACTGCGCCAGTCATTAAACCAAAAATTTTCTTTAAATATAATTCAATTCCGCCTGTAACGGTTTTAGAAATAGATTTTTTTGCAACCATTGTTTTCTCCTTTTGATAAGAATATAATGCAATGGTAAAAATAATTCAAGAGTAATAATGCAATAAAAAAACACACCGTTTTGGTGTGTTTTTTTGTTATTTGTGTTTATTGCGAGCTTGGCGTGCGACATAAAGCGCTTTGATTGTTTCTATATACGCTTTATAATTTGCACGAACTCTCAGTTCTTTGCTGGCGCCTTTAAGAACAGAATCACCGTATTCCCATTGTTTACTTTCATTTATAAAACTGCCTGGACCGTATTCATATCTGTCTGCTTGTTGGATGGATTTCCAAATGTCTCCATAGTTGCGGGCACCATCACGGTGAACCAATGCGACATCAGCATATTTTTTGATTGCATCAGCATATAAAGCAGAATCTTGTGGTGTTGCATCATGATAATTATGGTATGGAGATGCGCCACCAGAAATTTTAGTTTGACCGATTCCGTTGCGTTCGTCTGGGGTCAAAGATTTCAACATTTCTGTGTTTGCCCTTTGCAACAAATAATTTGCAAAATTGTCAGCAAATTTTTGATCGCGTTCTTCTTGACTTTGACAGCCAAACAAAAACATGAACGTACTTAAAGCTAATATTTTTAATTTATCGTTTTTCATTTTGACCTCACTTTTTTTGCTTGTGGCTTGCGGTGTAGAAAAATAATACAAAAAAATAAAAAGTCAACACAAAATATCTCTTGACAAAAATAAATTTGTCAATTATATTATTACGGTCAATAACAAAATCTAAAAGGAGATTTGAATGTCAGAAAATGTATTTAATGAAAAAATGCCTGTTTATAATTTATTTGCTTATGGTACAAAAGGCAATAATAAAACAAAAGCACCAGCAGATATAGTCAGCAGACCTGGATGCAGGGAAGATAAAAAAGAATTTATCGCCGACATGCAGGGCAGAATTAAAAAAATACAAAAAGAATTGAGTGAATTGAAAGCCGCTGCTGATAATGGGCATACCGATGATTATACCGTGAACAGAATTAAGTTTTTGCAGGGCAAAATCAAAGATATACGTGGCAGTATTCAAAGTACTAAAGAATCTATCAGAATATCTTGTGGCAGATAAAAATGAAGGTCGCATTGAAAAATGCGACTTTTATTTTTTGTTGAAAAAAATTTCTCTTTGATAGTATGATTGGTTTAATCAAAGGAATTCATAAATGGCTATCGTTATAAATCCAATTTCCCCAGTTGCTTTTTCTGTGTTTGGTATTCCTGTGCGTTGGTATGCTTTGGCATATATCGCTGGGTTTGTATTTGGGTTTTATTTATTAAAGCATTTGGTAAACAGATCTGATGCTCAAATAAAGTTAAATAAAAAGCAATTGGACGATTTTTTAACCACCATAGTAATTGGTGTAATCGTTGGTGGACGGTTGGGGTATGTAATGTTTTATGATTTTCCATATTTTATAAAACACCCATTGGAAATATTGGCAGTATGGCATGGCGGAATGAGTTTCCATGGCGGTTTGTTGGGTGTAATTGTTGCAACTGTCATATTTATAATGATGCAAAAAATAAAACCTGTGGCAAAAAATTCATTGAAAATGTTAGATTTAATGGCGGTTGTAACACCAATAGGTTTAGGGTTGGGGCGTATAGCCAATTTTATAAATATGGAAGTAATGGGGCGTGCCACAGATTCCCCGTTGGGTGTAATTTTTGTTGGTGGGCCAAATTATGCCCGTCACCCAAGCCCTTTGTACGAAGCAACATTGGAAGGGGCGGTTTTGTTTATAATAATGTTGATGTTATATAACAAAACAAACCTGAAAAAATTCCCAGGTGCATTGGGCGGAATTTTGTGTATGTTATATGCAGGATTCAGAATATTCTGTGAACAATTCCGCCAACCAGATGCCCAGTTGGGTTTCCTGACATCGTGGGGGTTAACGATGGGACAATTATTGTCTGGGTTAATGTTTGCGGTGGGTGTTGGGGTTTTTATGTATGCGATGAATCATAAAAATAAAAATTGACATTTTACAGATGAACATATAAAATTCCAACATTGTTTTAGCGGTAATTCCAATAAAACAAAAGAACAGTTCAGGATGGGTGGCAGAGCGGTCGAATGCGACGGTCTTGAAAACCGCTGAAGTCGCAAGGCTTCCGGGGGTTCGAATCCCTCCCCATCCGCCACAATAAAAAACGCCCCACCGGGGCATTTTTTATTTTTGTGTTGAAATGGGTTAAGGGTATTAGGCGCTGAAACGAAGTTTCTGGGTTCGGGACGAAGCGAAGCGTAGTGAAAGGGGCCCAACGAAGTTGGGAATTACAATCCCTCCCCATCCGCCAGTATTCTTAGGATTACGGTATCCTATACGAAAAAACCGCAGTTCTGCGGGATTTTTCATGCATTGACTCTGGTATAGCCCCCCAAAAAACCTTTTTTAGGCGATAAAATACGGTTTTCTATACAATGCCAGTTTTTCCATAGTCAATCGTATAGTTTTTATTAATAGTTTGTGATATAATCTAAGTGATAAAGGAGAATTAAATGCGTGAAAATTTATTTCCATTTCCTGAAAATTTTAATATGTACGCAATTCTGGATCATTGTCGTGAAATTCAAGTGTTAACCGACCAGCAAAGAATCTTAAAAGCGACAAATGGTGCTAAAAAGAAAGATTTTAATTTATTGTCCCAGAAATTAAATGGTGAATTGGCTGATTTATATTTATATTTAGAAAATTATTTTATGAACAGACAAGACATTGTAGGAGCCCGTAGGGAAAAAATAAGAAGTTATAATAAAAAATGATCTAATTTAAGTATGCCAAATTGTGCAACAGAATTCTATCCCGCCAGTATTCTTAGGATTACGGTATCCTATACGAAAAAACCGCAGTTCTGCGGGATTTTTCATACATTGACTCTGGTATAGCCCAAAAAAACTCAGTTTTTACACCCAAAAAGACCTGTTTCTATACACTGCCAGTTTTCCCATAGTCAAATCTGCATCTATTGACTTTTGGAAAAAATGCTCTATAATAAGAGAGACATGAAAAACGAAAGTATGATTTTTGCTACTTTTGATTCCTCATTGTTCGGCTGCGGCGAACGATGGTGTTTGTAATATTTTCTAAAAATAAATCAGCTCTTAAAAAATAAAACCAATATGGTCCGATTGGCGAGCTTGTGCTTGGCGATTCCTGGCACCTCGTTCAATCGATCAATACAAACACAAAAGGATTATAAAATGAAAATATCATACAATAAAAAATGTTCGGGACAGCTGCAGATTTCTCAACATACCGCTTATAATTTGCGTCTAAAAGAGGAAATAAGTGCAGTAAGTGTCGATTTAGGTAAAAACGCATCTGGGGAATTCGACTTTCAAGATGAAAAAAATATAGAGTTTTCCGGTGATGTTTCTAATGTGCGGTTGCTTTTTAACAACAAAGCGAACTATATAGCTTTATCCGTTGCGGGAATGCGTGGAAATTTTGATTTTTCCGGGGTGCGCATTCTTTATATTGATCATTGCGACATATCCAAAGCAAGCGTCAAATTCAATCCAAATGCACGATTCATAGACCTTTATAGGGTCAAAGGATTGCGCGGCTATCTTGATTTCAGCAATGTCCAGGAATTAAAGTTAGGCGAAGGAACCGAAGAAGCCTGTTTAGACGAAGTTTCCGGAATTAAATTCAATCCAAATGGATTGGTTTTCGGTATTTCTGATGTCAAAAGACGGCTGTTAGAATCTGCATACCTGAAACACGAAAGAAACAGTTAAAACCCAAAGGAATAAGATATGAAAAACCAAAATGAAAAAGTAATGTTGACTGGTGTGCGTCCAAGTGGGAACCTGACCTTGGGAAACTATTTGGGGGCAATTAAGAATTTTGTAATGCGTCAAAGCCAATACAAAAGTTATATTTTTGCGGCGGACCTGCACGCGATAACCAGTCCACGCGACCCGTCCGAATTGCACGAGGCCGTCAATAACTGTATCGCCATGTATTTGGCATGCGGTATTGACCCGGAACAAACCATTGTGTTCCGTCAAAGCGATGTTTTGGAGCATGGCATTATGGGCTTTATAATGACATTCCAAACGCATATGGGCGAATTGTCACGCATGACCCAGTTCAAACTGAAATCGCAATCTGCTGGTAAAAACGGTATTGATACAGGATTGTTTGTGTATCCACCATTGATGTCCGCTGATATCTTGCTGTACAACACAGACATGGTTCCGGTTGGCCTGGACCAGCAACAACATGTCGAATTGACACGCGATTTGGCGCAAAGATTTAATAATCGCTATGGAGATACATTCAACGAACCAGATGTCTATATTGCGCCTGTTGGGAACAAGATTTTGAATCTGCAAAATCCGACTGAAAAGATGAATAAATCGGACGGACCAAACCCAGGAACAATCTTTTTGATGGACGATTTGAAACTTGTTCGCAAAAAGATAATGTCGGCGGTTACAGACAGTGAAGCCATTGTGTGTTTTGATGAAGAGAACAAACCTGGCATATCAAACCTGATAAGCATACTGGCCGCAACAACCGGAGAAAGCATTTCGGATATAGAAAAACGATTTGCGGGGCGTGGCTATGGCGATTTCAAACGTGAGGTTGCAGATGCCGTCTGTGATTTGATTGAACGCATTCAAACAAATTACGAAAAATTCAAGAATCCAGAAGTATTGAACAAGATTCTCGATGATGGTGCAGAAAAGGCACGTGTGGTTGCATCAAAAACCCTGAATCGTGCTAAGCTGGCATTAGGTTTAAAATAATCTGATTTAGGTATTGGAATTTATGTAACCTAAATTCCATTCCGCCACAGTTATGACACCATAAGTATGATTATCATGCTTATGGTATTTTTTGTTGAGATATTTGCTTTATTTGGCAACTGTGCTATAGTCATTTTAATCACTTTTGCAGATCAAGGAGTAAAAACATGAACTATTCAATCAAAAATGATATTATTGAAGCTTATAACAATACAGATAGTTTTTCTTTTCCAAAATACACATCTCAGCTGATTAATTGGGCAAATCAAAATGCTCAAGGTACCAGGCCGGTAGTTGTTGGTCAAATGTCTGAGCTGTTTCCTGAATTTTTGCGTTCTACAGACGATGTCTCAATTGAAAATTGGAAAGCGTGGTATTTGAAGAGATACCCTGATGCTTTTAAAAAAGCGACAGATAAAATATATACTCAGGTGCAGAATCTCCAAAATGCAATTACACTTATTGATCGCGAAATGGTAGAAAAATGGGTTGAAGATTTGGTTGTCTTTAAAACATTTAATGGCCTTTATGTTCAAAAAGCAATTTTGGCATTTCTTGCAGAGAAGAGACACACCTCATATCGCCTGGCTACACCTTCAGAAGAATCTGTTGGAATCGATGGTTATGTGGATGATGTGGCATATTCTATTAAACCCGATACTTACAAAACAATGGGACGCCTTTCGGAAACTATTGATGTTAAGATGATTTATTATACAAAGACCAAAACCGGACTGAGAATTGAAGTTGAAGATTAATATGGCAACAGAATGAAGGCCATTTTAATAGGCCCCAGCTTGTTGGGTATATGATGAGGATGATCAACCACTTACGGTTGAAGAGTGGAAGATTTGGTATTTTGAATAAGTAATTTACGAGATTCGCAGTTGCTTATAAAAAAGCGCAGCTGTAATATTGCCGCGCTTTTTTTATGCATAAAGGCAGACGATGGTATCGTTTTCTTGATGGATATCAGAAACCTTATCAATCTTAATATCTATTTCCTGTCGCGTTTTTACATCAAAGCCGTGAGGAGTGTTTTTATAGCATTTTTTCCGTTTTTCATCTGGCAATGAGTTGATAAAGTCTATATGTCGTAACAGCCGATTGTTGATAACTGTGTTAACAAAAGAAGAAGATTCCATAATACTGGCCCTGGCAAGTGAAGCAAGCTCGCAATCAATCTCAAACCCAATGCTGTTCCGCTGTGATGCCAAACAAGCAAGATTTGTGGTACCAAGACCGGTAAACGGATCTAATACAGTATCACCTTCGGCAGAGTACATATTCACAAGACGATAAGGGATTTCAAATGGGAATGATGCGTTTCTTTCTCTGGTCGCTTTTGTTTGTGTAAGTATTTGAGAAGTTCCCTTTATATCCCACAAATCTGAAAACCAGACGTTACGTTCTTCCCAAAAAAATGCACTTTTTTGCCGTAGAGCTTTCTCAGCTTGTGAAAATTGACGTTTCACGCCTTTCCTAAAAATTAATATGTATTCATGTTCATATGTCACATAAGCACCTGCTGGATACATTCCAGAGCCCATAAATTTATTCGGGGCATTTGACTGTTTCCGCCAATGAATATCTGGCAGGACACTATACCCAAGGTCAGAGAAAAAGTTTATTATTTGAGTATGATTTGAGAACAACTGGAAAGAGTCATTGACAGTTCTGGTCGCGTCTCCAATATTGATGCAGATAAACCCATTATCCATCAGCACTCTGTCACATTCGCGCCAGGTTTCATTAAGAATCAAATGCATTTTCCGAAACGCAGAAAATGATTGACCGGAAGATAAATCGTCTTTAATCGAATTGTCCTCTGCAATGAACATGTTATCCCACATTTCAATCATTGGATAAGGTGGTGATGTAATAATCAGGCTGACAGATTTATCTGGCACCATGCTCATATCGCGCGAATCCGAATTGTATATATTATGTGTTGTTGTGCCCATGGTAACTCCTCATGTTGGCTGTCTGCATGGAGCAATAGTAACATAGATCCTGGTGAAACTCAACGATGAATTCCTGAAGTAGAATATCCTGTCAACCGTCATGGTGATTACTTGTATTGCAGAACAAGATTCTCGATGATGGTGCAGACAAGGCACGTGTGGTTGCATCAAAAACCTGAATCGTGCCAAGCTTGCATTAGGATTGAAATAGCTTAATTTAGGTATGGGAAATTGTGCAACAGAATTCCGTTCCGCCACAATAAAAAAATGTCCCAGCGGGGCATTTTTTATTTTTCTGGGATGTCGCGCAGAGTGTATTCTGGAATATTATTGCCACATTTGTCTTTCAAGAATGCGCGAAAATCGATTGCAAATCTGTCCGGAATATCGCCGTTTCCAGCATCAGGAGATTCATCTGAATATATATAATCGATAACGCATTTACATGTTTTTTTATGTTCGGTTACATCAATGTTTTTGAATTCCTGTGATGCATATTTTACACATTCTTGATAGTCATTTTTTGCCATATTATCAATCATTTTCTCAAAATCGCTTTTGTTTTTGTCGCTGTTATCGCAAGCGCACAAAAACAAACCCAAAATTACAAATATTTTTTTCATGATATATCCTTTCTTTGTATGCAATATAACCGATACAATTATGCTATTATACTAAAAAAAATATGTAAACAAAAAAAATACCCGTTTTTTTTACTTATTTTTTTTAATGTGTTATAATGCGTTCGCTGCCAAGGAGATTAAACATGTCAAGATTAACTGATTTTTGGAAAAATTTTGATGTTTATAGTGACGATATTGTTGGAAAAACAAGTATTGCAAAACAAGATTACGAAATGTTAAAATCACAACAATTGCTGGTTACACAACGCGATTGGAACAGTGATTCAACTTTATTCACTATTGATTTACCGTCTGAACCATTTGTTGGGGATCTGGATGCACCGATTTATATTATGACGTTAAATCCAGGTGCTGGGGATGATGAATATACAAATTGGAAAAATACAACCCTGCAAGATTTAGCAAAAAATTGTGTTGTTCAGGGCGAAACAGATTATCCTTTCTATTATTTGAATCCAAAATTGATTGGCACAGGTGGTTATGATTATTGGAGAAACAACAGATTTTCTGGCTTAATAAAGGCATTGTCTGAATATTATAACAGTGAAGATATTGCGATTAAAAAAATCGCCAATAATGTTTGTGATTTGGAATTATGTGCATACCGTTCAAGTAAATGGGATGTCAGTCCGAAAATTGCATCAAAGTTATCTGTGGTAAAGGCAATGAAAGATTTTATTGTTAATGTTGTGGTTCCTGGGGTAATACGGGGCGAAAAAACATTTCTGGTCGGGCGTGGTCGTGAATATTTCAAATCGGAAAGATTTAATTATAACGGCAAAATAATAACCTTTGATGATTTGGAAACAGAATTTCCAGACAGAGTTGTTTTCTATCATGGCCAGGCATGCAGGTCCATGTCTTTCAACCCATATGGGTATGCCCCAAGTGGTGGCGGTGGTACTTTGGGTGGACAGGTGTTGTTAGAATCATTAAAAAAATTGCCATAAGAAATGCCCGTTTGGGCATTTTTTTATTGATTCAAATATAGCAATAAATATGTGTATTTTATTGACTTTAATCAAAAGAGTGTTTAGAATACCACACATAAAAAACGACAAAATTTTTAATGTTAAAGGCAAAAAAATGACAGCAAATGAATTACGTAGACTTTATATAGATTTCTTTGTAAAACGTGGACACCATGAAATTGCTTCCGCATCTTTGATACCAGAAAACGACCCTTCGGTTTTATTTACAACTGCGGGAATGCATCCTTTGGTGCCTTATTTGATGGGGGAATCACACCCATTGGGAAAACGTTTGGTCAGCTGTCAAAAATGCCTGCGCACCGGTGATATTGATGAAGTAGGCGATGCCACCCATTTAACATTTTTTGAAATGTTGGGAAATTGGTCTTTGAATGATTATTTCAAAAAAGAATCTATTGGTTTTTCACATGAATTTTTAACCCAGGTTTTAAAAATCCCCCAGGAAAAAATTGCTGTTACTTGTTTTGCTGGCGATGAATCTGCACCACGCGATACAGAATCTGCACAAATTTGGGAAAGTTTGGGTTATCCAAAAGAACACATATTCTTTTATGGTAAAAAAGAAAATTGGTGGGGACCTGCGGGAACAACTGGACCTTGTGGACCTGATACTGAAATTTTCTATATCCACGATCAACCAGATTGTGGACCAAATTGTGGACCTGCATGTAATTGCGGTAAATATGTTGAAATTTGGAACAATGTGTTTATGGAATATCACAAAGACAAAGATGGTAATTATACCAGTTTGGGTCGCCACAATGTTGATACCGGTTTGGGATTTGAACGTGCTTTTTGTTTTGTGAACGGTGTTTCCAGTGTTTATGACACAGAATTATTCAAACCTATTATTGATAAAATCAGCGAATTGACCGGAACAAAATATGAACCTGAACATTACAAGGCATATCGCATTATTGCGGATCATTTGCGTGCATCAACTTTTGTTATGGGTGATAATCGCGGTATTGTTCCGTCTAATGTAGACCAAGGTTATATCTTGCGTCGTTTAATACGTCGTGCATATCGTTATTTAACACAAATGAATGCACCGGCACATTCTATGGTTGAAATTGCCAAGGTGGTTATTGAACATTACAAAGATATATATCCTGAATTGGAACGCAATCGTGAATTTGTTATCAAATCTTTGGATCGTGAAGAAGAAATTTTCTCTCGCACTTTGGAATCTGGGATGAAGATTGCGAAAAAATATTTGGAAAATGTAACAGATAATCAATTGGCTGCGGCTGATACGTTTAGATTATATGATACATTTGGTTTCCCATTGGAATTCACACAAGAATTGGCAAATGAATACGGGGTCAAAGTAGACGCCGAAGGTTTCCATAAATTGTTCGCAGAACACCAGGAAAAATCTCGCGCGGGTGCAGAACAAAAATTCAAAGGTGGTTTGTCTGATGATTCTATTGAAACCAGACGTTTACACACTGCAGCGCATTTGATGTTGGCTGCGTTACGTCGTATTTTGGGCGATTCAGTTATGCAAAAGGGTTCAAATATTACACCTGAACGTTTGCGTTTTGATGTGTCTTTTGACAGACGTATAGAACCAGCAGAATTGGCAGAAGTGGAAAAACAAGTGAACCAGGCCATCGCTGAAAATGTTCCAATTGAATGCACTGAAATGCCTATCGAAGAAGCGCGCGCTTCCGGTGCAATTGGTGTGTTTGGTGATAAATATGGCGAAGTGGTTAAAGTTTACAAAATGGGTAAATGGTCACATGAAATTTGTGGCGGACCTCATGCTAATAATACTGGTGAATTGGGAACTTTCAAAATATTGAAAGAAGAATCCAGTTCTGCAGGTGTCAGAAGAATCAAGGCTGTATTATTACCAAAAGATAATAAATAAAAAATGGCAATAATCATATTTTCTTGATTTTTGAGTTTTTTATATTAGCATAAAGTTGTGTAATAAAAACAAAGGACAAAACCAGTGAGCAAATAATGTTGTAATCTTGATTTAAAAATTGTGCATATGAAAATATGCTTGTCAGTTTAATTTACAACATTAAAGGTTTTGTTATGTTTTGTATTTCTTTATCAGATATATTTTTTGGATATGATTCAACAAACAATTTGTTTGACGGTGTTTCAATTGTCTTTAATGATTCAGACAAAGTCGCAATCATAGGCGATAATGGTTGTGGCAAAACAACCCTGTTAAAATTGTTGGCGGGGGATATATTGCCTGATTCTGGTGATGTTGTGCGTAATGCGTCAATTTATATGGTAAAACAAATAAATGTGGCTGATTCTAAAAGTGGTGGTGAACAACAAAGTTATGAATTGGCGCGTGCTTTTGATAGCAATGCACAAATTCTATTGTTGGACGAACCGACTAATAATTTAGATTTTGATGCGCGTCAAAAATTTTTCACCGATTTAAGTATGTATCCGTTTGGGGCTGTGATTGTTTCGCACGACAGGGAATTATTACAGCAAATGGACAAGATTTTGGAAATATCAAATGGTCGTATAAAAATATATGGCGGTAATTATGATTTCTATGTAATCCAGAAAAATGCAGAACAAGAAAATATGTATTCCAAATATATTGATGCCCAAAAGGAAATAGGGCGATTAAATAATACATTGAATATCGCACAAAACACACGTCAACATCACGAAGCGAAGCAAAAGAAAGATATGAAAAACGGCAAACGCAGTAGATTGGCTGCAAATGCTTTGAAGGGCAAAAGCCAAGAAACCGAGGCAAAAAAACGTGCGATTATTCAAAAGAAATTAGAAGAACAATTACAGATTCAGCAATCTTTGACGGATAAAATGCATGACGACAAAATTAAAATACCTGTGCCAAATAAAAGTTTTTACAGCAAAGAATTGATTCAAATTAAATCTTTATCTTTTGCATATGGTGATAACAAAATTTTTGATAATTTTGATTTTACTATGTATGGCGGAATGCGGGTTCGTTTAATGGGTAAAAATGGGGCAGGCAAAACAACTTTGTTGAAAATAATTCGTGGAGATTTAAAGGCAAATGGTGGAACGGTCAAAACATTCGGCAAAATAGCATATTTGAATCAGGATTTGTCTGTGTTGGATAAAAATAAAACCATAGTTGAAAATATAATGGATATCGCAAATGTGTTAAAACATGACGCCCATGCAATTGCTGCTAATTTTGGATTTCGTGGTAAAGATGCTATGAAAACCGCTGGCGTGTTGTCCGGAGGTGAATTGTTAAAGGCAACATTAGCCGCGGTTTTGGGTGGAAATGAACAACCTGATTTATTGATTTTAGATGAACCTACAAACAATCTGGAAATCAAAAGCATATCGATATTGGAAGATGCACTGAATCAATATCGTGGTGCGATATTATTGGTTTCGCATGATGAAATGTTTGCAAAAAACATCAAAGTAGATACAGAAATCAAAATTGCATAACCAATTTTATTTCCACAGAAAATCTAAATTTTTTGTGGGTTTATTTGGTGTGGCTGACATGAAATTGGTTTGAATAATCTTTTCTATTTCTTCGTCAGATTTGCCATTGGTTTGTTTGCAAAAATCAGAATATGTATTTAACGAATCTTGTAAAAATTTAATCATATTTGGTACATATTTTAAACAGGTTTGGCGGTTTTTGCGCATGATGACATGAATATCTTTGATAAGGGCAATATGTAATTGTTCAATTTCCGGTAACAAGCCTAACATTTTTGGTTGAAATTTTGCACCGTTCCTGACCAAAGCCCATGCGGCATCTAAATGTGGTTCGCTGATTGAACCATCTTCATTTATTAAAAACATAAATGCATAATACAGTGGTGTAAAGCCATCGTTGTCTGTGGCATTTGTATTCAACCTTAACACATCCGACAACAATACCACTGCATCAAAATGTGCTTCTGAAGCAGACAGATGTAAAGCCGTGGCCCCGGTTAATTTGTCTATGTTCATAGGGTCGAATCCATATGTGATTAAAGTATCGATAATATGTACATCGCCGGTAAATACAGCATCGTATAACGCATCACGTCCATTTTCGTCTTTTTTCATAACTATATCACGCGGTGTGTTGTTCAGGTATTCACGCAAAGCATCCAGATTTTTGCTGTTGATTATGTCGGTTAATTCACCAGTTCTGATTTTTGGTTTTTCTTTGTTTTCTGTCATGGTTGGTTCCTATAATTTCATGGGTTCGTTATCATTTAATACCAATGTTTTGACACCAAATTTTTCTTTGAAATCGTTTTTGCATTCAGTATGAACAGGGATGATTGTTGTGGGGTCAATGCGTTTTACAAATTTTTGCAAATTTGCAACATCTGCATGTCCAGAAGTGTGAATTTCAACTATGTGTTCTTTGTATTCATCCCATGTGTTTTGCGAATCCAGATATCCATGCCACATAGAATAAACAAAATCATAATTATCAACACCTTTCTTTAACAACCAATCTGTTAATTTCTTGTTATGCTTTAAAATGAAATTGTGGGGATTTGCCAATATTTCTTCCTTGGTAATTTTCTTGTTTTTGTGTTTATAAAACAAACCGTTTTTTTTCATTTTTTTTGCGATAGATTCACTGGTGCCGAAATATATTTTGATGTTTGGTAACATATCAACAGTCGGGACAGTTGGAAACACATTGTTAAACACATCTAATAACGCGGCGGTATATGGATCAATTACCAAAATGCGATTTGATGCGATACAGGCCTTGATAAAAGAAACCAATCTGTCCAGATTTTGTGAAGAAAAACTGGCAAATGCGATATTGTGTGAATTACGCAATAATTTTGTAATTGCACGATAAACGGAATTTTCCGTGTTATATTTTTCGATGTCTTCGGTGCGCGACAGGCGGGTTCCTTCCATTATCAAATAATCTGGGTTGGCGGCCAAATCTGCCAAAGCCCATGATTTCCATTTTTGATTTGAATGAAATCTGAAATCTCCAGTGTAAACAATCCGTTTTTTGCCGTCTGTTATTTCATATGCCATTGCGCCTGGGATGTGGTCTACTGCAAAAGCAGTGATTTTTAAATCTTTGATTTTAATTGTTTGTTTTGAATCAATTTCATGAATATCTAAATTAGAAACATCAAAATCATCAGGCAACAAAGGTTCTATTTTGGTTAAAATATCATGTGTAATTTTTGACATATACACAGGTATTTTTGCATTTATTATTGGCAATAAACCATAATGATCGCGATGGGTGTGACTGATAAAAATTGCATCTATGGTTGGGGTGTCCTCTTTATATACACCACAACATGAATTTTTATAGGTTTCCAGCGCGTTCTTTTCATTCATTGATGATAATGGTGTTCCAATATCTAATAAAATACGGGTTTTATTTGTAGATATTTCTATACAGTTACCACCAATTTCATTTGTTCCACGATATACACATATTTTCATTTTCGACTCTTTTTTTGTTATTTCGTTGTCATTGTATATATGTTTATGGACAAAATTGGTCCAATAAAATTTTTGTAATTAAATAAGTTGAAATCGCAAATTTCGTGGTTTATATTTCGAAAAAAGGGAGCGCGCAATGTCTGAAACAGTTGATAAATCATTATTTCCATATAATTTAATAGGTAAACCAATTCATGTAAAAATGGACAGACCTTTGGGAACAAAACATCCAAAATTCGGTTTTATATATACTGTAAATTATGGTTTTGTACCAAATACTGTGTCTGGTGATGGCGAAGAATTGGATGCCTATGTTTTAGGGGTTGATGAAGCAAAACAAGAATTCGACGGTGTTTGTATTGCTGTTGTTCACAGAACAAATGACGATGATGACAAATTGATAGTTGTTCCGGATGGTCAAAATTTTTCAGATGAACAAATCGAAGAAAAAATCGCGTTCCAGGAACAATGGTTCAAACACATAATAATAAGATAATATAAATTAAATATAT
>Ga0310786_10006852_pt1 | contig 15021 bp, 8 predicted proteins | sample AusTroGonzalo_MG_FD_203881 | JGI IMG/M metagenome (GOLD analysis project Ga0310786, IMG submission 203881) | Bovine rumen microbial communities from tropical cattle in Woodstock, Queensland, Australia - Gonzalo_03 (v2) (version 2) | ecosystem: Host-associated > Mammals > Digestive system >... | reverse complement strand
ATGCCGAACGCGATTCGCGATTCGCCGTTCGTCGTACGGAAAACCGCGGCGCATACGCTGCCCGGAACTTGGGGTTCGCGGAATCGTCCGGCGAGGCCGTCTATTTCTGCGATGCGGACGACATCCTTCATCCTGAACTTCTGGAGCGGCTTGCATCGGCCCTAGAATCTACATCTGCGGATTTTGCGTACGTCGATGCGGTGGAGTTCCCCGAAGACGGTCGGCCGGAGTTCCGTCTGCCACAGAAGGAGCCAGATGTCGTCGAAGATGCGTTTGCGCTTTATTGCCGCCGCGATTGTGGCCTTGCGCTGTGGCATTGCCTTTTCCGTCGGACCGCGCTTGAAGGCCTGTCCTTCGCTGAGGATATCCGGAGAGGGGCCGATAGGCTTTTCATGTATGAACTCTTACGCCGCTTGCCGCGCATGGCGCATATTCGGGCGGCGCTGTACGGCTATCGCCAGCGATGCGGCTCGATCGCGCATTCTGCGCTCGGAATCGATGCAGTGGAGGGATATGCCAATGTGATGCGCAGATTGGCATTCGACTACCGCAGCGATCCGCGTCTTTCCGCGCTTCGTGCGGGCGAGTTCGTATTCATGGCGAAATACATCGTGCGGGAATGCGAGCACGATAAGGATCCGGACGATCTGACGCGTTGCAGAGAGATTGTGGGAGAACTGTTTTCGGAAGGAATACTCAGATTGCGCGATTTCGGCCTTAAATGGGGTTGGCGCATCTTCAGATTCGCACGAAAGCCCCGCACCCGGTCAGCATGAACAGGTTCCACAGCAGACGCTTGCGGAAGTGTAGCTTGTGCCGCAAATCTATTCCAATCGGATAGAGGCTTCGTATTCCAGCGCGGAGGACGCGTGATTCTTCGCGCGTCAGGCGTACGCCATGCTTGAGCGGCAGGAAGAAGTTCACGTGCGCCGCCACGTCGAAGCCGTCGAGAAAGCCCTTGAGCTGGTGGCTGTTCAGCCCCATCTTTTCGGGCAACGTTGTCGCAAGTAGCCTGTACGTCTCCACATGCGAGATCATCGATGCGGGACTTGGATTGAGCCATCCGCCTGCCGTTGTGGAACGCCACGCGTAGCCGGTCCAGTCAAGGCGTACATATTTGCGGCAGCGTGGCAGCGCGGAGTAGTGCCAGCGAAAATCCTGTTCCACTCTCACGCCGGGTGGAAAGGGATGGTCGCCGAACACGTCGCGCCTGTAGAGGTTCAGCCACACTTCGCAGGGAATCTGCGCCTTGAGGCCGGTGAGCCATTCGCATATTCCAGCCCGGTCAGCGATCTTCACCTCGGTTGCGTCGGACGGCCCGTCATCTGGGAACACGGGTTCGGAGTCCTCGTCGAACATCATCTTCCTGCAACCCGTGATGTCGGCTTGGTGCGTTTCTGCGAGATTGAACAGCGTCTCGAGGTAGCGCGGATGGTAGATGTCGTCCTCGTCGAGAAACGCCAGATACTTCCCCCGGGCCACCGCCATCGCCGTATTGCGCGCAACCGAGGTGCCGCCGTTCTTCTGGTGCATTGTCTTCACGCGCGGGTCGGCGACGGCAAATTCCTCTATCAATTTTCCCGAACCGTCTCTTGATTCGTCGTCGACGAGTATCCACTCCCAATCGGCGAAGCTCTGTGCCTGCACGCAGGCGAAAGTCCTGCGCAGGAACTTGATCCCCTTATAGACAGGCGTTATGATGGAGATGGCTGGCTTGTCCGGCATGGTCATTGCTCGCCGTTAACGGGGGTGATGTTGGAACGGCCACGAAGAAAGGGAACCTTCGCCCTCAGTTTCGCCCAAAACAGACCCCAACGCGTCTCGACTCCGTATTTCTTCATTTGGTTTCTTAGCTTATGGGCTTTCCGTTCTTCGTCCGTACGGTAGTCCTTGACGGATATGCCAAGTGCGAGAAGCGCTTTGGAGGTTAACGTATGGCTGACATCTGTCATGTCATTGTGGTAGTCAAACCTGATTTCGGTTACGCCTTCGGCCGGGTTGGTTACAATGCGCTTGTCGTAGGGTATGTCTCGATCCATGATGAAATGGATCATATCGAAGGTAGCGTTCGGAAAGGCTGCCGCGATGTCGTCGCGGGCCTTGATGATTTCATCTGTCGTGGGTCTGGGATTCCCGCCGGGTCTGGCTCTGTCAAGGTACACTACAAGCACGCGGTTGGACTTCGCGATGAGACCGAGAAGCCGTTTTTCGCGGCGGGCGTATTTTGCGACGACTTCGGCATGGCTCTGTTCGATGGGGCCGTCGGCGAAATCGTGGAGGTGTTTGAATCCGGTCCGCCGATTCAGGAACGTGCCCATTCCGTTTTCGGGGTTTATGCCCTCGTAGATGAAATCGTCCTTGTCGAGCCAGTGGTCGAAGCGCTGGACGAGGACGGCGACCCGCTCTTTCAGGCTGGCGCGGGAAAGCCAGTCAAAGGGGAAAGAGGCAAACTGAAGCCGTGCTGCGCGCAAGGTGGTGGAGCAGGCGCAAGCCTGCCCGATGCTGAACGCCAGATCGTATTTTTCGTTCATGGTTTTGAATCTGCCCCTTCAAACTTGAAGGCGTGTTTCTTGGGAAGTATCTTCGCAGGAGCGAATTCGGTGAAGAGGGCTTTCCAGCCGATTGGATCGCCAAGATGCGCTTTGGCCACGGCATCTCCGGGATTGAAGGCCCTTATGGCACGTACGATACGGTTTGGCGCGGGCGCTATCCTTCCACGCGCCGCACGTTCAATCACCACCACAAGCGTGTAGTTGCGCGCGCCACGCGCTTCAAGAGCCTGCTGGACGGCGTCGATCCGTTCGTTGATATCGCTTTTGAGCGCAATGACCGTATGCAGACGCAGGATGAGCGCCTTTGACGAGTTGTCCGACAGGATGCGGGTGAACTTGTCGTTCAGATAGGCGTTACGTTGTGCCAGGTCGATTCTGTCTTTTTCAAGCGTCTCTTCAGACGGTGGAGGATCGTTGGCCTTCAGCGCGGTCCTGCCGTGGAACAGAAAACCGGTTGCATTGCACTTCCACAAGAGGTTTCCCTGCACCCACGAATACCCTTCGCTACCTATTCGCTGCGGATGCATCAACGTGTCCGCGACGTCTTTTGTTCGTGTGGTCAGGCACCAGGCGTATGGATTTGAATCCACAAAACCCCATGAGAGGGAAAACCGGAAGGCCGGTTCGCAGTTCATGCCGAAGGGAAACACGTGATCGTATTTCTTTCTGCGCAGCCGGGCCAGACTCACACGAAACCAATCCACGACGCGTTCGAGCTCCCTGCGGCGGCGCATCAGGAAATATTCCCATACGCTATTCGCGCCAAGCTCCTGCATCTTCTGCCTGCGTGTCCGCGGCGACGCATCAGTGTTTTTCGAATTTGAAGGCATGTTTCTTCGGCAGTATCTTCCTGGGGGCGAATTCCGCGTACAGCGCTTTCCATCCAATTGGATCCCCGAGCTTGGGGTTCACCACGGCATTGCCGGGGTTGAACGCCTTTACCGACCGCACAACGCGGTTCGGAGCGGATGCGATCCTTTCACGCACCGCGCGCTCGGTCACCACCACGAGCGTATAGTTGCGCGCGCCGCGCGCCTCGAGAGCCTGCTGGACGGCGTCGAGGCGTTCGTTGATGTCGTCTTTGCGGACAAGATGCGAATGTACGCGAAAAATGATGGCCTTTGAGGATTCGTCCGACAGGATGCGGGTGAGTTTCTCGTTCAGGTAGGCAAGGCGCTGGGCAAGATCGGCTTTGTCCGCGGCAAGCAGTTCAGGGGGTATGGTGGAGGCGTCGACGGGCTGCATCTGTTTGCCGTGGAAGGAGATGCCCGTCCGGTTGCATCTCCACATAAGCGCGGTGTCCACGAACGAAAAACCTTCGCTGCCAGTCAGTTCCGGATGGCGTAAAACTTCCGCGAGGCTGCGGAGATCCGAACACAGAGACCATGAAAACGGCGATGACTCCACTCCGCCCCATGAAAGGGAGAACCTGAACGCCGGTTCGCAGTTCATGCCGAGCGACAGAACGTGATCGTATTTCCTTGAACGGATTCTTGACAGAATCATGCGCGGGATCATCAGATCCCACAGGCGGGCAAGTTCGCGGCGGCGGCGTATCAGGAAGTATTCCCAGCTGCTGTTTGCACCTGCCGCCTGCATCTTTTTGAGGCGTGTACGTTCGGCCATAGCCTTTATCTCGGCGCGCGTCCTGTAGTCCCGAACGGCCGCAAGGGATTTCATGACGTCTGCGCACATCTGAAGGTTCACGGCGTAGTCGGGCTTGCCAGGACGGTAGTCCTTGAAGTCGAAGGAGACATGCACGAACCCCTCGTCCAGATCTTCGGTGGTGCGATCCTCGAAAGACCTTCCGCTTTCCAGGGAGATCATGAGAAAGTCCACCTTCACGTGCGGGCACAGGGCCTGCAGGCGCCTATGGGCGTCCCGGCATGTTTCGACATCTGCCTTGGCAGAGACGGGCGAATCCATGTAAACGGCAAGTATTCCGTCCTTGGCCTCGGCCATCAGCCTCTTGAACCGCGCCACGCGGCGATCGTATTTCTCCTTCACGGCCGGAAAGGATTCGTGCAGCGGCACGTCGCGTGGGAAGTCGTGCGGATACACTATGGGGTAACGGAGATTCTTGTACTGATCCTTGCCGTTGTCGGCGACGTGGTTCACGAATTCCAGGTCTGCTTCCTGCAGCCAGTCGGCAAATCCGTTCTCCATTATGTGCAGCCTGAAGTCGAGGTCCGGCCCGTCGGGTGTGGTGGCGAGCCAGTCCCATGGCAGGGAAAGCAATTGCAGACCGGCACGGCGAAGGGCCTGCGAACAGGCGCAGGCGCGTCCGATGCCGAAGATGAAATCGTATTTCTTCATTTTTAAGGGTGTCAGGTTCTCTCGAATTTGAAGGCGTATTTCTTGGGCAGAATCCTTTTGGGCGCAAATTCCTCATAGAGGGCCAGCCATCCGACAGGATCCCCCAGCTCGGAATTGACCACGGCGTTTTTGGGGTTGAAGGCTTTTACCGTTCGCACGACGCGGTTAGGCGCCGGGGCAATCCGTCCGCGCGCGGTTTGCTCGGTAACGACGACGAGCGTATAGTTGCGGGCGCCACGTGCCTCGAGCGCGCGCTGCACCGCGTCGATTTTCTCGTTGGCATCCTCCGCAAGCGCCACGGCGGTGTTGACGCGGAAGATTAGGACCTTTGACGAATCGTCCGACAGGATGCGCGTGAGTTTTTCGTTCAGGTAGGCGAGCCGCCGGACAAGATCGTCCTTGTCCGCCGCCAACGCTTCGGGAGACACGGTCGTGCCGGCAGCGGCCACCGCCAGCTTACCGTGGAAGGAGATGCCGGTCTTTTCGCACCGCCACATGAGAATCTCGTTCTGGAACGTGAAGCCCTCGCCGCCGATGAGTACTGGTTCGCGCAGGACTTCCGCGAGACGGAGAGGGTCTGTGCAGGATGCCCATGAAAACGGCGTGGATTCCACGAAGCCCCATGAAAGCGAAAACCTGAACGCCGGTTCGCAGTTCATGCCGATCGACAGGACGTGGTCATATTTCCTTCTGCGAAGCCGGGCCAGCAACAGACGGGGAACCAGCAACTCCCTCAAACGTGAGAAATCGCGCCGCCGCGTTTTTCCCGCGGATGGCGCGTAGTCCCGCACGGCGGCGAGTGCGCGCATGGCGGCGGCGCATTGCACCAAATCGACCGAAAAGTTCTTGGGGTCGGAACTTGGGTCCCTGAAATCGAAGGCGACGCGGGTGAAGCCGTTGCCGAGGTCTTCCACGATACGCTGGGAGTATGGACGGCCGGATTCGAAGGAGAACATGAGAAAATCCACTTGGGCATGTGGATAGGCCTCCTGCAGCTTCCGTTGGGCCGCCTGGCAGACATCGACTTTCGCCTGGACGGCGACGGGACTGTCCACATAAACGGCCAGGACGCAATCCTTCGCCTCGCCCATCAGTTTCTTGAACAGCTTGAGCCGCCGGTCGTACTTGGCCGTTTCGTCTGGGCCGGCTTCTTGCAGCGATCTGCCACGAAGATAGTCGTACGGATAGGCGGTAGGACCACCCGACACCATGATGTCGAGCCTGGACAAGAGATCGAGATCATCGGAATCGGGATTCATGGGAAACCCATCCCAAGGCAGGGTCAGCAACTGCAGACCGGCTTTGCGCAAGGCCAGGGGACAGGCGCAGTCGCGTCCGATGCCGAAGATGAAATCATATTTCTTCATAGCCGTTTCTGGGAAAGAGTATAGCCGTTTCCGTGTGGAAAGTCAATCTTATCTGTGATTGAGGTTGATATGCGGGAAAATATCTGATACAATCTTTTCGACTTTCGCAAATGGTTGCGGAAGGCAAAAGGGAGATGGGTACATGAAAGCAATTCGTAAAATCAGCATGTGTGTCTGCTTGTGTGGTCTCGTGGTGACAGCGTTTGGGGCCAAGTTGTCCAAAAGCGTACCCAGGGGCTGGAACGAGGATTTTGCCGCGTCCAGCGAGACGGCGAAGAAGGAGGGGAAGTTGCTGTTGCTCGCCTTCTCCGGCTCGGACTGGTGCGGATGGTGCGTCAAGATGGAGCGGGAAATCTACTCGGACCGGAAATTCATCACGGCGGCCAAGAAGAAATTCGTCCTGGTGATGATCGACAGCCCGCAGAACCAGGATATCCTTTCTAAACTGGCGAAGAAGCAGAATCCCGAACTGGTCAAGAAATATGGCATACGCGGCTATCCGAGCACGATCATCGCGCGTCCGGACGGCGAGGTAGTCAAGCGTTTCGGAGGATATCAGCGCGATGGCATCGAGGCATTCCTGAAAGCCCTGAACGAGGTTGCCGATGCGGCCACTCCCGCAAAGGACGCGACGGGCGAAAAGGCGAAGGCCGCCGCCACGCGGCGTTAAAATATGATATAATGAAACGCATGGAAAATGGTTGCACAGACGAAGCCGTCGCGGAAAACGCCGAGCGGGCGCCGGTTCTCGACGTGGGAAAAACGTTCGGGAAGTGGCGGATCGCGGGATTCCTCGGCCGTGGCGGCATGGCGGAGGTGTATGAGGTCGAAGATGTCGAATTGGGTTCGCGCTATGCCCTGAAGCTGTTCACCTACGCGCATGGCGACATAGCTGCCGCCCGCACGCGGTTCTTCGCCGAGGGACGCCTTTTGGCGAAGCTCGACCATCCGCGGCTCGTGCGCGTGTACGATCTAGGCGAGGACGCGGAGACGGGTCGCCCCTATTTCATCATGGATCTCGTGCTGGATCCCGAGGGCCATCCGCATACCCTGGCCGATGCCGACGTGGCGGGTGTGGACGAGGAACAGGTGGCGATCTGGTACGACGATTTGCGCGAAGGGCTTTCCTACATACATGGCAAGGGCATCCTGCATCGCGACCTCAAGATGCAGAATGTCCTGATCGGACCCGACGGCCATGCCGTACTGTCCGATTTCGGCGTAGCGAAGATATTCAGTCCCGACTTGCGCGAGAAGATCGGGCTTACGCCCGAGCAGACGCTCATGGCCGTCAAGGGTGGGCAGAAGACGGTGATGGGCAGCGTGGGCTACATGGCGCCGGAGATCGAGCTGGGGGTGTCCGCCTCGAAGGAAAGTGACTGGTATGCGCTGGGCGTGATCATGTTCAAGCTGCTCACGGGTGTGTGGTGCGACGCGCGTACGGACGTGACGGGCGATTTGGAGACTTACAGTCCTGTGTGGCGCCAAATCCTGCCCAAGCTGCTGCATGCGAATCCGGCGGGGCGGGAATGCCCCAATTGGCGCGAACTTGAGAAGGCCTATCGCGAAGAGGCGGCCTACAAGGCGGAGCAAGCGTTCGAAGTGCTGCGGGCAAAACGGCATGATGCCGTACGCGGCCGTCGCAACGGATGGATCGCGGCGACGCTTGCGGCGCTCCTGGCGGCGACGCTCGCCTGTTTCGTCCAGCGCATGGCCATTCCGCCGCCCACGATTCCGCCGCCCGACTTCGACTCGATCGTTCGTATCCCGCCGAACGCGCCAGAAGAGGATCCGGACGACGACGACGGCATGCCGTCCCGCAGTCAACTTGAAGCGGCACGCATTGACGCATGGGTGTTGACGCATGGGCTGTTTGCCGATTTGAGGGATGGCAAGATATCCCGTGAAAGGGCCTTGCGTGGGCTGCGGGAGTTTTTGCGCAAGGCCAAGAGCGATGAGGAAGATGTTTTCGGTCAGGATGAGGATGATCCGTACACCCAGACAGGCGAACCTTTTGCGCTGGCCTGGCTTCTCCAGTCGGCCATCTCCAACTTGACGGCGAGGACGGAAAGGAAATGAGTACGTTTCCGCCAACCTCGGTCTCGCTGATTGCGAAGATCAAGGACTTGCCGCCGGGAGAGGACGGCGCTGCCTGGGCCCGTTTTTGGGAGCTTTATGCGCCGGCCATGCGTGCGTTTGCCGTGTTCAAGGGCGGTACGGCCAATGCCGACGACATCGTGATGGCCGTCTTCGGCAAGCTGGTGGAAGTGTTGCGCGGCGGTCAGTTCGACCCGTCCAAGGGAAGTTTTCATTCCTATCTCGCCGCAATGATCTACAACGAAGTACACATGCAGCATCGCAAGGATGAGGTTCGCAAGTCGGACGCGCACGTTCCCCTCGACGAGACGTTGGTGGAAAGTCTGGTCGCGCCGTCAACTGGCGATGTCGAGGCGGAATGGCGGCGGGCCGTCCTTCAGGCGGCAACTGATCATGTGTTGACAAAGACGGCCCTTTCGGCACGTGACCGTGACGTCTATCGATTCTATGTGCAGGAACAGCACTCGATAGAAGAGACAGCCGCGAAGTTTCATATTACGCGCAACCTTGCCAGCCAGATAAAGACGCGTATTGAGAAACGGATTGCGACCATTGGCCGAGAAATGGCGACTGCCGCAGAGAGGATATAGTTGAATGTTTTGTTGATAGAGGTGCGCAAATTTGTAGTTTCTTGTTTCTTGTTTCTGGTTTCTCGTTTTTAGTTTATTGTGTGAGGGTTTGAGAGTTTTGAAATTTTAAAAAAAATTGTCATTGGCGGCAATGGCGCGCATATCTACAAGTGGTTAAACTTGTTGCTCGAACCGAGGCGTCATCTTCAGCGCCTCGGTTTCGTGTATATAGAGGGTGGGGAGTTGCTGAGATGGTGGGGAGTTGGGAAGGTGAGATTTCCGTCGGTAAAATTTTCTGAGATTTTTTCGCGCAACACGTCAGATTATGATATAATGACACCATTAGATGTTTCTTTCATGAAAAAGCGCAATCTCAATCTTTTGGCCTTGGTGCCGATGGTCACTACCGCCCTGTCGCTATGGGCGGCGCCGGTGACGTGTGACCAGGCGCGTACGGCCGTAAACAACTGGCTCAAAGCCGATTCCGGTCTGGGGTGTAGGTTGGGTCAGTCTATCGCGTCGGTGCGGACGTGTGTCACGACAAACGGTGCGAATTTCCATGTCGTGAAACTTGTCGGAGGCGGCTTCGTCGTCACTTCCGCAGATACGCGTCAGGAACCCGTGGTCGCGTTTTCCGCTTCGGGCGATCTGGCGGAATCTGCCGATAATCCGCTGTGGGGAATTTTGCTGGCGGATTTCTCCCGACGCTCCAGTTGTACGCCTGCTGCAGCTCCCCGTGCCGTCACAGCCGAAACGAGCGCCGAGGCAAAATGGAACAAGTTGTTGTCGGCGACGCCCATGCCGCGTGGGAACGGCATTGACGCAGTGTCGGATCTGCGCGTGGACGAATTCCTCCAGTCCAAGTGGGGGCAGACGGTAAGTTCAGCCTACGTGGACGAGAATGGCGAGAGCTATGGTTATTACTGCTACAACAAGTGTACGCCCAACGCCTATCCCTGCGGTTGCGTGGCGACGGCCATGGGGCAGGTTATGCGGTATTATCGTTATCCCGATTCCGCGAAGGCCGTGTCGCATAAATGTTTTGTTGACGGCGTTCCCTACAATTATCCGACGTCAGGCAAATCCTACGATTGGGATAAAATGCCGCTTATACCCGAAGACTGCCCATACGCGCCCTGGTACGTCGGCGGTACGTCATCGGATGAGGAATGCGAGGCCATCGGTTGGTTGACATACGATTGCGGGGTGGCAGTCCACATGAGTTGGAGTTCTGGCGCGTCGGACGCCAGGGGAGTTTTCGCTTTTGAGGCGCTGACAAACGTATTCAAGTATGCAAACGCCCGGGGGTACGTGATTTCAAGCGAGGGTGGCATAAGTGCGGCCGCGCTGCGGCAAATCTTGCTGCCGAATCTCGATGCAGGCTGTCCGGTGATGCTGGGCATCGACGGACATGAAGCTGTCGCGGACGGATACGGCTACTCCGACGGAACGCTCTACACGCACGTCAACATGGGCTGGGATGGCTTTGGCAACGCCTGGTACAATCTGCCGAATATCGCGGCGGAACACGGAGAGGACGAGAACGGAAATACCGTTCACTATACGTCAACGTTCGTGAATCACGTCACCTACAACATCTTCGCGAACGAGACGGGCGAGTTGCTGTCCGGGCGCATAGTCGATGCCGCCGGCCGCCCCATCAAGGGCGTGTTGGTCTCGGTGTCGCTTGCGTCAACCAGTTCCACTTCTGGAGGAAGCGCACTGGCGAGGACGTACACTAATGACAAAGGAATCTATTTTTTCCGTCTGCAAGGCGGGAAAACGTACCGCGTGACGGCGTCTTACGGTGCGGCCTCGCAGTCCACCGGCGCAATCTCGCTCGCCAAAAGCGTCAACCCTTCTTCCGTGGATTACATAAGCGGACGTTATACGATTGGCAAAATGGCATACGGCAACAGTTGGGGCAACGACCTTGTCTTCAACGGCATGAACTCCGTCGCCACGCCGGAGTTCGATCCGCCATCCGGCCTCTTCCACCCTTCGCTTTCCGTCACGATCTCCTGCCAGACGGAAGGCGCAACGATCCGATATACGCTTGACGGCAGCGATCCCGACGCGACCTCTCCCGAATTTCGGGCGTCATCCCCCATCGTCGTGACGGCGGACACGACCATCAAGGCGCGCGCCTTCAAGGATGGCCTGAATCCCAGCGCGGTCGCCACGGCAGCTTATACCTACGACATTTCGCAGGACGGCCTCTTGGGTGACTTTTACGCGAACCCTATCCGCATCTCCGGGATGCAGGGGACATACACTGTCCCTGACAATCGCGCCTATACGCTGGAGACCGGCGAACCGTGGCATACGCTCGAAAACGGACACCGAACTTCTCAGGCGCACAGCATCTGGTATTCCTGGACGGCGCCGGCGTCGGGCAAGGCGACGTTCACCACGCGTGCCGAAACCGCCGCGAGCCTGTTCTCGACTTTTGTCGCAGCCTATGTCGGCGAGACGCTGTCGACGGCCACACGCCTGGCGTTCAGCGCCGACTATACGTCCAGCAGCGACTATTCCACGTCCGTCTCGTTCGACGTCGAGCAGGGTACCACCTATCACATCGTCGGAGCGGTGATGAACGAGGTACATGTCGCGGCATTCGCGTTGTCTTGGGTGAATGTAGTTCCACGCACGCTCTACGTGAATGCCGCCCTGCCGGCCAGTTCCACCCAGGACGGATTGTCGGCTACAACCGCCTTCCGTGATTTGCCGATGGCGATGAGGGCCCTGCAGGACGGCGACACGGTGCTTGTCGCCCCCGGTACGTATTCGCCTGCCGTTGTCGGCGCGCGCGATGTCACGGTCAAGGCGACGGGCGATATTTCCGCAACCATCATCGACGGCGGCGGCAGGACGGCCTGCTGCTCGGTGGCGCAGGGGAACGCTTTCGCCTCGGCCGCGTTCGAGGGTTTCACCCTGACCAATGGCGGCGGCATCGATGTTACAGACTTCGGCGACGGCGAGGCGTATCGTTGTGGCGGCGGCGCGGTACAAGTGACGTTGTCGCGGTGTGTCATCTCCAATTGCGTTGCCGAGATTGGCGGCGGTGCGTATGGATGCAATCTGCGCAACTGCCTGCTCGCGGGCAACGTAGCGGATTTCTATGCGGGCGGCGCCTCGGAATGTTTGCTGGTCGGCTGTACGGTGTACGGCAACGCTGCCGAAGAGTATTGCGGCGGAATCGACTGCGATAGCGTGGCGACGAACTGTATCGTCTGGGGCAATGCCGTGGACTACGGCTCTTCGCCAGACTTCGAGAATTCGGCTCATGGCGTTTCAAGCATGGCCTATTGCTGTTCGTCCTCTTCTGCCAAAGGCAAGGGCAATCTTGCCGTCGACCCGAAGTTCCGCGCGGCGGCGGCCGGCGACTTCCGCCTGCGACCGGGATCGCCGTGTCTCGATGCCGGTGTGGCCGCCGACATCTCATCGACTGAATCCGACCTTGCGGGCAACGTTCGCATCCAAAGCGGCAAGCCGGACATCGGTGCCTACGAAGGAGAATATCCGCTGTCCGCCATTCGGCTTGCCTCGGACGTTCAGTCCTGGTATGACGCAACGGAGCAAATTGGAAGCGTGGAGCTTGAATGTGACGATGTATGGCAGGTTTCATGCGACGCCAAATGGATTGTGTTCCACACCCTGTCGAAATCGGGCGATGCCACGCTCAAGTTTACGATTCTCGCCAACGAAGCCGATGTGACACGGACGGCGGAGGTCGCCATAGTCGATAATGCGAACAACAGGGTTGTCTTCCAGATACGGCAGGCTGCGGTCGCCGCGCCCCCTGTCGCGCCCAACCGCTATTTCGGTCTGCTGGTCGGCCTGAACGAATACGACACCTTGGCCTTGCGGAGACAGGGATACGACGTGACGCCCCTTTCGGGATCGGTGCCGGATGCCCTCAATGTCTGCGCGCGTTTTACGGATAAGGGGTTCTGTCGCCGCGAAGATGCCATTGTCCTGACCAACCAACTTGCGACGGTGGACGCCATTCGCACGGCGTTGGCGAATATCGCCGCGCAGGCTGTTGCCGGCGATACGGTACTCTACTACCATTCCGGCCATGGCTATCTTGCGACGGGCAAGACCGTCGCACTTGTAGGATACGCGGGGTTCTACTGGGACTATGATCTTGCCGCAGACCTAGGGCGTTTCGCCGACGGCGTGCGCGTCGTGGTGGTGGCCGATACCTGCCATTCCGGCGGTTTGTTCAAGGGTGCCGGCACGCGGGGACGGCGCACGTTCAATCTCGCCGAGCGTGTTCAGTCCCTCATGTCCGCCAATCGTATTCGCGGTGGTATGCGCGGCATGGTGGCCGACACGTCCGTGACGGCGCGTAACCTCGCCGCATCGTCGCAGATCGGTTGGATCGCGGCGGCGGACTACGACCAAAACTCGTGGGATAAGCCCGATGACACGGGGGGGGCCTTCACCGCCATGCTCCTTGAGGGATGGTCGTCGGGTGCCGCAGATCGCGATGGCGACGGACGCGTGAGCTTTTATGACTTGTGGCAATACGCGCGTCACGCCGGTTCGGAATACGCGGCATCGTATGGAGTTGAGACGGAGGCACAGTGCCTGAACGAGGATGTCCTGATGTCGGTACTGGCCGGTGTTACGGACGTGGCTCCGGAAGAGTCGGTGGTTCCCGGCTATGGGACGGTGATGGCGCCCAAGTCGTGGACGACGGGGAAGAAGGCGACGTGGAAGGCCGTAGCCGAGAAGGGTAGCGTGTTCGCGCGCTGGGAAGGGGCTGTTGTCGATTCGCTCGCCCTTTCCAAGAACGAATTGCGTAACCCGTCGCTCGAATTTGTCGTCCCCGAAGGTTTCTACGCGAACGGCATTCGTGCCGTGTTCGTCTCGCTCGACTCTGACAGATTATACGAACTGGGTCTGTCCCGAACAGAATTCCAAGTCAAGGAGACGGTTTCGGACGCTTGGGTGGAAGATGACTCGAAGTCGTACGTGACGGCGAGCGTAAGTGGCCTGCCCGCCGGACTCAAGTTTAACGCCAAGACGCTTCAGATTACCGGCGCACCGGCGAAGAGCGGCATCTATTGGGTACAGGTCAAGGCGAAGAACGCCTCTGGCTACCAGTGGGCGGAAAACGTCAGGGTCATCGTCTCCGGCGGCGGTACCGAGGCGAAATTGCCGAAGCTGACGCGTACGAAATACCATCCGCTGACGGTCATTTCCACGAACACGGCCGCCGGCACGGTGACGGGTACGGGCGTCTATGCCGAGGGGAAGAAGGTGACCGTTTCAGCGAAGCCCGCCAAAGACTGGGTGTTCGTGGGTTGGTACTGCGACGCGGAGCTGACGGAGCCGATGGCGTTCGCGTCCGGCGACTGGAGAAGCGCATCGCAAAGCGTAATCGTGCCGGAAGTGCGCTACCTGTTTGCCAAGTTCGTTACAACGGATGAGGACAAAAGGAAAATCAGCCTATCCGTTGCGGGCGAAACGTTGTCTGGCGCGCAGACGTCTGTGCCGACGTGGACCAGCTACTGCGGTGTGGCGCTGAACTGGCCGATTGAGGTTGACGCGCTCTCCCAGACGACTGTGAAGGCTGCGGGTTTGCCGTCTGGCGTGAAGCTTGTGCAGGACAAGAAGACGAAGGCGTATTCGCTTGCGGGTGTGCCGACGGCGGCGTCCAAGGCGGGCGTGGCGGGTGCACGCGTCCCGTCGAAGGTCAAGCTGACGGTGACGACAGCCGGGAAGTCCTCGCGGGTGTTCGACGTCGATTGGGTGATCCTGCCGCTGCCGGCGTGGGCGCAGGGCACGTTTGACGGGGTGGTACGGGAAAGCGGCACGATAACGCTGACGGTTGACGCCAAGGGCAAGATCAGCGGCAAGCTGATCGACGCCAGCGGCACGCGGACGCTGAGTGCGGCGGCGTACGAGTGGGTGGAGGGGCTTGATCTAGGGAATCTAGATGGACTAGAGAATCTAGGTAACCTAGTGTTCCGTGCCACGGTCATCGGCAAGAGCGGCAAGTTGGTGATTACGAACGAGATAGAGGTTGCCGCCGAGGAAGTGGCGGCGGCGGTTGCGGGGCAACCGCCCTATCGGCGCGGGGTGGTGAACGCGCTGGCAGCGCGTTCT
>Ga0310786_10006849_pt1 | contig 15023 bp, 10 predicted proteins | sample AusTroGonzalo_MG_FD_203881 | JGI IMG/M metagenome (GOLD analysis project Ga0310786, IMG submission 203881) | Bovine rumen microbial communities from tropical cattle in Woodstock, Queensland, Australia - Gonzalo_03 (v2) (version 2) | ecosystem: Host-associated > Mammals > Digestive system >... | reverse complement strand
TGTATATGTTATTTTATAGGCCCGTCCAGGCACAAATCCAAACGGATATTGTGCAATATAACGATTCAAATGGCCGTTCCATACACCAGAGTAAGTATTATTATTACCGAACTTAAAATCCGCCTGTAATAACAGTTGTGGATTAAACAGATTCACACCACATTGATCAGCCGCATGCGCCGGCACCGCCGCCAGCATGGAAACCGCCAAAACCGTAGCAAAACATTTATTTGACCAAAACATAAAATCACCTCTCCAATTATTAGTTATTTATATTGTAACAAAAAACGAATATATTACACAAGACAAAAAATCATAATTTTTAGTTTTTTTTATAAAACAAAATCGCCATTGGCGGTTTTGTCATTCTGAGCGAATGCTAAGAATGACAAAAAAACGCGAAACGCGTTTTGTTGCATTATTTGAACTTTGAACTCTGAACTTTGTACTTTGAAAAAACGCCCGGATGGGCGTTTTTTTTACTATTGAATTCCGACCGTGATTTCGTCACCGTATGATCCGACCTCTTGTCCACCGACGGTGCAAACGACATCTTCGAATCCAGATTTGATTTGATTCTTTTTAACGACACTGGATGTAATCAAACCACCGGCGGTTCCCAACACAACACCCGCGATAGAATCAGAAACCAAACGGGATGTATTGAAATTACCTTCTTTATCTTTCCATACAGACACATCCAACGCGCTGCGATATTTATCCAAATTCGCAATTGCATTTGCCAACCGCTCTGAATTAACCGTTGGTTTCACCGGCACCGCTGAACATCCAGCAATCATACTGGTTATACCTTCGACATATGCACTCAGTTCATCAGCATCGCAAGATGCGCCTGGTTGACCCGCTGGACATTTCGCATTGATAGTCATGATAGCGGTCAACACAACCTGGGATGACGCTGCACAACTGGTCTTGGCTTCGGCTGCAATCTTTACCGCCGCCGCACAATCACATGGTGTGACCGCAACAGGTTCACCTGCGCCACCATTTCCACCACCGTTCCCACTGCCAGAACCAGATTTAGATACACATCTGCCGACTTCGCCAGGATATACTTTGAATACTTTGCTTGAATCAACACAATCACAACCCTTGGTCGATGAATTATACTTTGCTACAGAATTTGGTAAACTGCAGCACGCACGACCCTCTGGTGTTGAACGCGATGCACGACAATTTGCAGCAGCGTTTCCACCATTGCTGGCACCATTATCGCCACCATTCACAGTTGTGTTATCGCTATCATGTTTTTGTTGTTGCTGCTGTTGCTGATTAACATTCACAGTTGTTGTTGGATTACCGACATTATCCAGATAAACTAAATTACCATTACAAACAACAGCTGCATCATTACATTTATTTTTATTAATGCATTTTTCACCATTTTCATCCCATTCATATCCCTCTTTACACTGACACACACCTGTCCTTAACAAGTTTGCATTCAATCTTTCACAAGAATTAGCCTCCGCAATAGGATCTACAACACATTTATCACCCTCAAGCTTTTTACCTGTTCCACAGTCACACTGGTTATTTTTCCATTTACCACCAGCTTCTTGACATACCACTTCTTTCAAATCTTTATAACACACGTCGCTATTTACACTTGCAACACAATAATTATTTCCTTTGCGATTAATACGACAATAATATACTCTGTCTGCAGTTCTATAAAACTCTGCCGAAGGTTTATTAGAACCAAATCGACCCTCGCTACAGTTATAAACCCAACCTAAACTGCTTTGTAGCTCCCAATGTGTATTACTAGAATTCTCGTCACACCACCATACCGCCAACTGGGTGTACATTTTATCACCATTATAATGAGGTTCTTTATCAGTCACAATAACCTTTGTACCTTGCTGGCACCCATACTCCTTAAAATCCCTTACTTTCGAACCACACACATAAGCATCTTCACTACTATGCCGTCCTGCGTCTGTATACAGATATTCATCAGCCTCTTGAACACCAGGATTAGTCATCAAGTTACACGGCTTATCGGCACGCGCATCTGTTGCAACACCAAACGCCAAGATTGGTAAAGCCATTAATAATTTTTTCCAAGACATCTTTTTTTCTCCCTATGTTATCTCTTTATTCAGTATTCAACGATTACTTGCTTTGTGTTGATAAAAACCGATCGTAATCATACTCTGCACACTCTTTTGGTGCTGATGGATCGTTTTTAACTTTATCGCATTCTTCCTTAACGATTTTCAATTCTTTGATAATTTTTTCATATTGCGATTTGTTGTCCTTTTTCAAAACCAGCAATTGTGATTCAAACAATTCATCCGCTTCCATCGACTTTTGCCCCTGGACCGCGCCACCAATCAATTTATTTCCAAACAATTCCATTGATCCAACACCAACAGCCGCACCGCCGACCGCACCACCAATTGTCGCCCATGTGCGCGCAGAACTTTTGGCATCCAAAATTCTGGTCTTTAACTTTTCTTCATCGGCCCATGATCCACATGTAATGCGTTGACCCATTTCAAAATACCGACCACCAAAATCCGAAACATTTATACGGGAATCATTTGACTTTAATTCAACACGAACAAAGCAAACATTGTTTTCTGGATTGTCCACATCCTCTATCATTGATGCATAGTTGCCAAAATTACTGGTTCGTGATGCCCAAACAAAGGTATTACCAACACCGATATTATTGCTCATACACGCGGTTCTTTCGTGTTCGCGCGTATCTTTCTGTTCCGCCGCAACACCGCCCGGTTCGGTTGAATCAAATTTCACACTTGATTTCGCCGCATCAGTTGTCGCAGGTGTCGCCGGCGTAACCAACGAAGCCTTGCGCAATGTATTAACGGTTCCACCCTTGGCCGCAACCGTTGACGCACGCATATTTCCCGCACGACCATTTTGTGCACCCGGAGCCGCCACAGCCGCAGAGCACATCGCACCAACCACTAAAAAAGCAAATATTTTTTTCATGATTCTCTTTCCTTTTTTTGATACTTACGGTGATTATTATACCATAAAAATAGCGAATAAAAAATAAAAAATTAATTTTACTTGAAAAAAATTTTCGATTTATGTCATAATGTCCGACGCACTTTTTTATAAAATTACAGGAGAATAAAACTATGTTCAAAATTACTGATATTCATGCCCGTCAAATTATGGATTCACGTGGCAATCCAACTGTTGAATGTGATGTCACTTTATCTGGGGGCGCAATTGGTCGCGCCGGCGTTCCATCGGGTGCATCAACCGGATCATTCGAAGCATTGGAACTGCGTGACGGTGGTGATGCATATATGGGCAAAGGGGTATTTTCTGCTGTGCGTAATGTTAATGAAATTATTCGTCCGGCTTTGTTAGGCATGACTGCAACATCACAAAGTGAAATTGATAATAAAATGTTGGAACTGGACGGCACACCAAACAAAGACAAATTAGGTGCAAATGCAATTTTGGCTGTATCATTGGCGGTGGCACATGCCGCGGCGGCGCAAAAACACATACCATTATATAAATATATTGCTGAAATTTATGGCAATCCAAATCCATGTGTTTTACCGCGTCCTATGATGAACATTATCAACGGTGGCGCGCATGCCGATAATGGTTTGGATGCCCAAGAATTTATGATTATTCCAAATGGTGCACATAGTGAATTCGAGGCGATTCGTATGGGTTCTGAAATTTTCCACAATTTGAAAAAAATCTTAAAGGCCGCCGGCAATTCCACAAATGTTGGTGACGAAGGTGGTTTTGCACCGAACTTTAATTCTTGTGACGAAGCATTATCAACAATTGTTAACGCTATTAAATCCGCGGGCTATGTCCCAGGCGATGATGTTTCAATTGGTTTGGATGTTGCCGCATCTGAATTTTACAAAGACGGCGTTTATAATTTCGAAGGTAAAAAATTATCATCCGATGATATGATTAAATTCTTTGAAGATTTATGTGAAAAATATCCTATTATCTCTATCGAAGACGCATTGGCCGAAGAAGATTGGGATGGTTGGGCAAAATTAAACGCTGAATTAGGCAATAAAATTCAGTTGGTTGGTGACGACTTGTTCGTAACAAATCCGATTCGTTTGAAACGCGGTATTGAAAAAAATGCTGCAAATGCAATTTTGATTAAACTGAATCAGATTGGCAGTTTGACCGAAACATTACAAACAATTCGCATGGCCCAGGATGCAAACTATGGCGTCGTCGTTTCACACCGCAGTGGCGAAACCGAAGATACAACCATCGCAGACCTGGCGGTTGCGACAAACGCGGGTCAAATCAAAACTGGTTCTATGTCACGCACAGACCGTATGGCAAAATACAATCAATTGGTACGTATCGAAGAAGAACTGGACAAAAACGCAAAATATGGTTTATAATCGAACCAAGAAATGTAAAGGGGGGCGCGTAAATGTGCCCCCATATTAAAAAATGGATTGGGTTGGTTTAACTTTTTTATATCTGAAATATGCGGTGGCGTTTGCCGTTATTGTTGCAATTATATTGGCGCCGGCATGGCTGGCCCGCCAAACCAAGAAAGACAAAACCACAAACGGACTTGTCCGAATTTACAGTTGGCTGCTTGGCTGGACGGGAATTGGTTGGTTGGTGGCGTTGTATATGGCATCTAAGAAATAAATTCCCATGGCGTGCGCTGTGGGTTTTATTCAATAAACAAAGGGGGACACACAATGAATTTTTCTGATACCGATATAAAACAAATTAACGAACATGGTTTATCTGTGGCGACGGTGGAAAAACAGTTGCGCGATTTTGAATCTGGATTTCCGTTTGCGCGCATTGTTCGCCCGGCAACAATAAACGATGGTATTGTTGATTCGGATTCAGATGATAATTTTATAAAAATCTATGACAACGAAAAACAAAATTATCGCATTACAAAATTCGTTCCTGCATCCGGCGCAGCCACCCGTATGTTCAAAGATTTATTTGACTTTTTGGCAACAAATACAGCAAATGACACAACCGATAAAGTCGTTAACAATATCGCAAAATTTGCTTTCTATGACGATTTGAAAAAATTTCTACCCGAGGGCCCAACCGCACGCGACATTATTTCAACTATGCTGGATTCTGATAAATTAAACATCGGCGTATTGCCCAAGGCACTTATCAAATTTCACAAATATCCAAATGAAACACGCACTGCGGCACATGAACATTTAATCGAAGGTGCTGCGTATGCAGAATCGAACGGCGTTGTAAATATTCATTTCACTTTATCGCCCGAACATACAGATAAATTTCATGAACTGATGAATACTGTTATCCCAGACGCCGAACAAAAATTTAATGTAAAATTCGTAATCACAACATCAACACAAAAGCCCGGCACAGATACAATTGCCGCGAACTTTGATAACACGCCTTTCCGCGATAATAATGGCCGTTTAGTGTTTAGACCTGCGGGTCATGGCGCGTTGATAGAAAACCTGAACGAAATCGATTCGGACATAATATTTATAAAAAATATAGACAACATCACAAACGACAATAATCGAAACGATACAATAAAATATAAAAAGTTGCTTGCTGGAATATTGATTAACACACAAAAACAACTATTCAAATTCATGCGCGATTTGAACGATAATAATTTTGATGCAAACGCAATACGCGAATTTATCCAAACAAAGTTAAATAAAAAATTGCCAAATCGCGACATATCACGCGACGAATTCATTGAAATATTAAACCGCCCAATCCGCGTCTGTGGCGTAGTTAAAAATACAGGTGCCCCCGGTGGCGGACCTTTCTGGGTATTGGATGACGATAATTGCGAAAGCCTACAAATCACAGAATCCAGTCAAATTGCCCCAGATGCACGCGATATTATGGATAAATCTACGCACTTTAACCCGGTGGATTTGGTATGCGGTGTAAAGAATTGGCGTGGCGAAAAATTCGATTTAACAAAATACATAGACGAAAAAACTGGATTTATATCTGAAAAATCTCTCGCTGGCAAACCGCTGCGCGCGATGGAACGCCCAGGCCTGTGGAACGGTGCGATGGCGCATTGGCACACCATATTTGTAAATGTCCCGAACACAACATTTACCCCGGTTAAAAAAGTGTCTGATTTGTTGAGCCCCGCCCATACCGAGTAATTCGGCGCCCCCAGCATATACTCTGATATTAAATTTTATGAGATTATTGGAAGCAAATGACGACCCGCCGTGTAGTAAACCTACATAAGGGGAGTCATTTGCGACAAGAATCCATAAAATTTAATTTATTTCTTGACTTATCGGTATTTTTGTTATAAATTATGCCCTGCAATTAAAGGATATAGATATGCCACGTGTATGTGAAGTTACTGGTAAAAAGACAACTGTCGGTCACAATGTGTCCCACTCGGAACGCAAGACAAAACGTACATTTTTACCAAATTTACAAAAATTAAAGTTTCATAGTGATATTTTGGGTCGCGATTTTTCATTGCGTATTTCAACCGCTGGTTTGCGTACTTTGACAAAACATGGCGGTTTGGATGCGTATGTAATGGCGAAACCTGTATCACGTTTAACCGATGAGATGGCTGCAATTAAACGCGCCATTGAAAAGAAAAACGGCAAACCTGCGGCACCTGCGAAAAAACCTGTTCGCAAACCTAACCGCTCTGCCCGTTTGGTTAAAAAAGTTTCCGCGAAAACTGCAAAATAATTTTGCGGTTGCGGTAAATGGCTCTGTGGCGGAACTGGTAGACGCGCTTGACTCAAAATCAAGTTCTGAAAGGAGTATCGGTTCGATTCCGATCAGAGCCACCACCAATTTTAGTTAATAAAAAAATCGTCCAGTCGGACGTTTTTTTATTTAACAAAATTGAGTGCCTCGGCGTAGCTAATGCATTCAACGAAAACATCACATATCCACAACAAAATTTATTCTGCGCAATTAAGCACTAGCGAAGACGGGCCAACAATTTTAACAAAATTGAGTGCCTCGGCGTAGCCACAGCGAACGAAGAAAACAACCTATAAAAAACAAAAAAAATTCATTCTGTGAAATTAAGCACTAGCGAAGACGGGCCAACAATCCTTATGACGGAATCGAACACAGGTTCGAAACGGAGCGATAGCGTAGTTGAAAGGGGCCCGCCAAAATCACCAAGAACAAAGTGATTGGATTGATTTTGGCAGGGAATTATACATTCCGATCAGAGCCACCATAAATTTTCGTTAACAACAAATCCGCGTTACAGCGGATTTTTGTTTAAGAAAATTTAATGCCGCGGCGTAGTCAGTACGTTCAACGATAAAAAATACAAAACACAACAAAATTCATTCTGTGAAATTAAGAACTAGCGAAGACGGGCAACAATTTTAACAAAATTGAGTGCCTCGGCGTAGCTAATGCATTCAACGAAAATATCACATATCCACAACAAAATTTATTCTGCGCAATTAAGCACTAGCGAAGACGGGCAACCAATTTCTATGACAGAATCGAACCGGCACACTTGACAAACGCGTATATTCGACTATAATTCAAACAAAACAAAAGGATTTATCATGTTCGAAAGCAAACAATTACGCACAGAGAAAAAGATATTCAGAAAATTAAGAAAAAAATTTAATCATGCTTTTTTAATAGAGCGTAAACATAGCGATACCACCACAAAAAATACTTTTATAATTGATAATAAATTTGTAATTGTATTTGAAAGCGCTACATTAATTGTTTCCAGACAAGACACCACTGAAAAACTTATTTCTATTGATTGTGGTTGGTACGGCGGTGATCCAGAATCACGCCACAGGTCGCTTATGTATAAATGTTTGTTAGGATGTGCAATCAATGCAAGTGATAAACTTCGCATCAAACAGGAAAAGATGCAAAAACAACAAAAAGCAGCCGAAGCCGCAATAAAAGCGCAAGAACAAAAAATAGTTTATATAAATAACCTTACCAGGGCATTGGGCAAATTAAAATAACCAAGAAAAAAATATGTAAATGAATTAAGGTAATTAAAATGTTCGAAAGTAAACAATTTCGCAAAGAAAAGAAAATATTCAAAGCATTAACGAAAAAATTCGAAAAAGCTTTTTTAATAGAATTTAAACGAACTGCCACAGCTGATACTTTCACAATTGATAATAAATTTATAATCGTATTTGAAAACAGTAAATTAATTGTTTCCAGACAAGATACCTCTGAAAAACTTGTTTCTATTGATTGTACTTGGTGTTCAGATAATTCAGAATCACAAACAAGGGCCGATATGTTTGGCAGATTTTTAAGATTTGCAACCAAGAAATATGACGACTTTGTCATCAAACAGGCAGATATAAAAAAACAACAAAAAGTCATCCAGGCCGCAAGGGATGCCAAAGAACAAAAACGTTTATATATGAATAAACTTAATAAAACATTAAGCAAATTAAAATAATTAATCAAAAATCCGCCAAACGGCGGATTTTTTATATTATATTCCCAATCTGTGTGATAATTTCATCATAAATATTGATTCATTACCAAACGCATCTGTATTATTTGGATTGATACGATATATAAAGCCCAGCGCACCATCTGTCCATTCACCAAATTTATGACGATACGATGCGTTCAATCTGTATTCTCTGCAATCTGGTGTTAAATCCAGCGCATATTCGCCGGCATTACGCATCGACAAATTATTATCATCATCCACAACAAAATCTGCATACGAATAATACATACGACCATCCGTCAATGCCAACGGCATAGAAACCGACACATCAAAATTACCAATCCGCGCACCAGCCGCAAAAGAATTAGATTTTAATCGCGACACACCATTGACAATTCCACCCGCAACATCACCAACATCTGTCCATGCAAATGTTCCACGCAAAGTCAAATCGATATCGTCACTGACTTTATAATTCAAAATTGAATCAACATAATTTGTATCTGCGCCGCGCATATTCATTATTCCACCGAACACCGCCCCCAGCACAGTATTTGATTCACGCATTGTTCCGATATTTGATGTTAACGATAATTTTTCACCACTGAATTTTATTCCAGATTCAGCACCCACGACATCACCCAAACGACCCGCAACAAAATTATTAGAAATCGCAGGATCATTTTCCAACAAACCATCAGTCGTCACATACCCAACAAAACCACGCCCAGACAATGCAAAACGACCACTCTTGAAATTAACACCCGATGTCACCGCATTTGATGCCAATGACAATATTGGATTAGCCAGTCCTGTAAACCGCCCCGCACCATCGGTTAAATAATGTTGATAGTCTGCATTAAAGCCAAAACGACCATCATCCCACGCCACAGATAAATTATCCAACCCGTTCATATTATCGTCGTATGCGCGTTCAGACCGCGAAAAACCAAACTTGAAATCACCAATTGCAACCGTATTATCAACATCGCGCGTTTTTAATTCCGCCAATGTATCGCCCAGATATAAACCATATCCCCTGTTATCCCCCAGCGCAAAATCCGTATTCCACACACGCGGCAAAGATATTGTTCCATCCGACGATTCCAGCACATCATAAAAAGACACAGGAATCGATGCAGACCGAATTCCAAACACACTGGAAATTCTATTATTTGTATTTAACGCAGATTGCCAATAAGTTTTATTATCAGCCGCCACAATTTTTCCATTATCGTAATAATAAATTTCTGTATTTGGTGTCGTTGCCCTTTCCAGGTTAATCAAACCATAACCAAATGTTTCTTTGAATTTGTTCAGATATACTTCGCCGGTTAATTGATCAGCCTGGGTTGAAATTGTATATTTTGATTTTAACCAAGAAACCAATTCATCGGTGGTATAAAAATCACCATTCGCATTTTTCGCAAGATACGGACCATCCGCAGTCAATGCCAACAAATTAAATATATTGCTGTTCGACATATAGTTAAACGCTTTCTTTAACGATGCAACCGCACCCGATAATGCAGACACCGCATACTCCGATGTTTTACCAGGTGCCGCAAAACACCACGGATCAATTGTCCCAGGATTTCCAACACCGGCCGCACCACAAATTCTGGCGCGATAATTAACTTCGTTTTCAGACCATTCAGACAATCTTATTTTTCCATACGACCCAGAAATACCATTTGCATAATTTGCAACACTGGTCGCACTGCTGGTTCCAATCTCGTGTTCAACTGCAACCACAGACATAAAATCTTTATCAATACTATTTGAATAAATGACCGGCGCATAATTTTCAAATGTCGCATCAACACCCGATGGATAAATCGCCGTATTATACGAACCAGTAGAATTTACTATAACAGAATAATTTGTCGCAAACACAGAACTTGCCTTATTACCCTCGCCCGATGCATACCATGTATTAATCTTGGTCTTGAAAGCATTTATTGCATCATCGGTCGTCATCCCCGATACATAATTACTGAAACTGCTGATTGTGTCATACCCAGATTGAGTAAGAGAATTTGAATTTTGTTTTGCATTAGCGATTACATCTGCACGATATGATGTATCGTTTAATACATTATAAATCGCACTGTAATTATAATTATTATTACCCGTTCTGTATATTGCGAGTGTTCCGTACGGCACAAAACCATATAAATCGCCACTGTCACGACCCGCCAACCATCCACCAACAATTTTTATAATATTATTATCCTTTACCGACGAAGCCGTATTCACAACAGATCCCGACCCAGACAAATCAAATCTGTTTGAATTTGCGCCAACCTCTACACTTGCACAATCAACACCATCACATAATCCATTAAAATTTTTATATTTATATACAGAATCCACAGGCCCATTTATACTTTCCGCATAAGAAATATCAGCCGATGCAGATAACGAACCAACCGGATTTACACCATTTTCTGTAATCAACGCAACCGTCGCAGGCTTTCCACCACCAACATCTGGATCAACGCCAGTCATTAACAAAGGTGTGCGACTATTTGAACTATCTCTGAAAATCAATTGACCATAATAATTATTTGCAAACAAATTGTATCCATGTGCAATCAACAAATAATTTTGCATATCAGAACCTTGAATATAATCAAAATCCATCTGGCCCTGGTCGGTAATCCAATTATCAGGATTTACAACAAAACTTTGATTTATTGTTCCATCCGTATTCAAATACGCCGGACTGTACGGCACAGTGAACATCGGTGTTATTGTATCGTCATCATCGCCACCCGAACCACCGCCAGACGAATGACCACCACCGCCACCTGACGAACTATTATGATTATCACCATCAAAGGCATCAGTTGCCCATAATAAAACACCAATCACAGCCGCACTACCAATCACACTTAACACCAAACTGTGCGTCGAAGAAAGCCCAGAAAACAATCCAGATTCTGGCTGTGGATTTGTTCGCGCCTTGTAATTTTTAATTTGCCTATCGCAATTTGATGCATCGGCGCCATACATTTGTAAAACCTGAACCGCACGAATATCGTTATTCATAACCGCAGTACAAACAATCGATAGTCCAGTGGAATCAACATAGTTTATATTTGCGCCACTGTTAATTAAATCCTGGACAAGCCGCGTATTTCCATTACGCGCCGCCGCCAGCAACTGTGACGCCATATTAAAATCAGCCGACCCCGCAGCATACGCGCCAAACGGGATGATAAACAGCACGCCCAACAAAAATCGTTTAAGTTTATGCAAATCTCTCTCTCATAACTTATATATATGCTATCATATAATGAAAAACTAAGTCCAGAAAAAAACAAAAAAATCGTCATGCAAAATACATGACGATTAATTTGAACCAAACTGCGTTTTAATTAACGCACACTTTGGCTACTTACGCGACAAGTCGCAGTAACAATAATGCTGCTATTTTGTGATTGTTCGTCACGAACCACAATAACTTCTTTTATAACTGTATCACGAACAACAGTTTTTGGTTTAACCACTGGTTTTTGCTTAACCACTGGCTTTGGTGTAACAACTGGTTTTGTTGCCGGCACAGTATCTTTTTTCACAGGAACCTCAACTGGTTTTGGTTGTGGTCTTGGCTGTGGTCTTTTTTTGTTACAATCGCAACATTCATCTGCTTTCTTTTCTGCTTTTTTTGCAATAACAATTGCAGAATCAGCTTTTGCATCTGCACCCTTTGCAACATTCATTGCAGAATCCGCAACATGACCCACAGAATCAATAACCGCACCCAAAGAATCTATTTCATAATCGAAATAATCTGGATACATTTGTAAAGTATCAACATCTTTTTCGATATCAGAAACTTTGTTTTCGATATTTGTGATACGATCTTTTGCGTCCTTGGAATCGCCATCCAATTTTTCAAAATATTTGTATGCTTTATAGCCGCCAAATCCCATCCCAGCCACAATAATTGTGCCCGCGGTCCATTTGCCAATCTTTTTCCAATTTGCCATTTTAGACTCCTTTGTCTTTATGTTCGAACCTAATATAATACAAAAATAAACTTTTGTCAAGTGCAAATGTTATTTTTTTACTTTAATGCGGGTGCATTTTCTGATATAATAAGCGAAAGAGAGAATATGATTAAAAAATTCGCATTTTTAATTGCAGGGTTGTTTATGTTACCCAATACTGGTTGGGCGGCGTCGTGTTCGCGCATAAATTTAACCAAATGTTTGGATTCTGCATGTGCGATAAATTTATCGTCTAACCCTGGGGCGCGCTGTCAATATTGCGGCACCGCCGATGCAGGCACACCGGCCGATACAGGATTAAAAAATATTTCTGCGGGCACATCATCTAAAAACACTATTCCTGCCAAGGAATTAAAACAGGCACCATCTGACCCGGGCGACCGTTATGTTTGGGCAACTAAAAAGTGTTTAGAAATCGTTCAAAATTGTTCCCCCGATGATGTCGAGGAAGCATACGACCCGTTAATCGAAAAATCTTGCACGGCTGCCGGCATAAAAAACGATATGGCCAGTTTGCAAAAGAAAACTGCAAAAAATAAAAAGACCGCCACATCATGCACCGACGAAATATCTGCATGTATTACCAAGGCGGAAAAATGCAACAGCGATTATTCAAAATGCGCGGACGATGCCCAGTTTAACAACTTTTTCGCATCATGCAGCAGCCAGGCCACTGGTTGCACAAACTTTATCGACGCGGCGCGTAAAAGTATTATATCAACACGCGATTCAACATTGAACGCACGTGATTCAAACATACAAACAATTGTGAACGCACGCAAAAACGCACGCGAACAAAAGATTTCCAGCATAAAATCAAAATGCGCAAAAAATTCTGATTTCGACATTTGTGTTGAAAATGTATGCCAAAATAATACCAACAGTAACTGCGCAACCAACGACGACAAAACAATTGCAAACGCGTTGTGCCAGTTCCACAAAACAGCATGTACCAAGGTAAAATAAAATGAAGCACCAGGTTAATTCGAAACTTTTAATTTTATTTGGTATAGTTTGCGGAATATTTTTTTCCGTAAATTCTGTTTTGGCTGCAGATGCAATTACAAATAAAAGTTCAACATTTGGAACAAAAATGACCAAACAACAAATCAGTTCCAGTGGTGACACAGATTCTGCTTTGGCTGAAAAAATTCGTGCACAACGCGCGGCTATTGATGCGCGCGAAAATCGCGAGGCAAATGAATCACAAAATAAATCTGGCGCAAAAAGCAACAGTTGCGATAACGATTTACGCAAATGCATTGAATCACAATGTGGCGCAAGTTATAAAAAGTGCGAAACAGACACCGACACAACATTTTCTGATAAATTAAACGCATGTCGCAAAAAAACAAATTGCACCGCACATGAATTTGCTATGTTTGTCCCGGAAATCAAGGAAGACAAAAAACAAGAAATCCGCCTGGCTGAATATAACAAAGTATTGGATTGCGGCAACAGTTATAACAACTGTATCATCACCGAATGCGGTATTCGTTTTAACAAATGCCTCAGCAAATCTGCCGGTGACAAGGCTATTGCAAAATGTAAATCCATCGCCACCGATTGTACCGAGGCTGATTCTGGTTTAACATCACGCATTGGTTCCGTATTTGGCACTGTGCGTCAAAATGCCGAAAAACAGGTCAAAGCAGACGAAAAAAAGTTATACGAATTACGGGATAAAATGCGTAAGTCATGTGAATCATTGGGCGCAATGTTTGACGAACGTTCATTTGATTGCGTATTCAGCGTCAGTTTTTCATCTGGTTCAGACGATAAAACATTTAACGCATCTAAAAAATTATATGCCGGATCATTGTTTGATTGCACACCTGACTGGTTTGGAATTGATGTGACAACATTCAAAGAAAACGCATACAGATTAACCCGTGCACAGACTGCGGCATCCAGCGCTATGCTGGGTTCTGGATTGGGAACTGCGGCGGGCGCATTGGCATCTGGGGCAATCGACCGTGCAATTCAGACCAAGAAAGCCAAAGATGCATTATCAGAAGAATGTGAAAAAGCCGGCAAAACCGTTAAAGACGGCAAATGCGTCGATAAAGACGAAGAAGAAGACGATGATGATAACAACGATAACGCCGACAATAACGACACAAATTCAGAAAAACCAAAGGACGAAAATCCTAACAGACAACCATGCACAAGCGAACAAAGAAATGCTAACATTAATGAATTGATATATGCAAACGAAACTGAATTCAAAGACGGCAAATGCATTCCTGTGAATTGCAAATCTGGTTATACACTCGAGGGAACCACATGTGTTGAAACCGAAGAAGACGAAATACAATACTGCAAATCTGAAGAAGCAAAAAAGCTGAATGCAAAGGTCGCCACAAAAGATAAAGATGGTAAATGCGTTCCAACCGCATGCATCGATAACACATATGAATTATCTGGTGGTAAATGTAAAAAGTTATCCGACAAAGATATATGTGAAAAAGTTAATGGTGGAACCTGGAATAATAAAAAATGTGAAAAGCCCCAGAAAGAAACACAAAAACCATCAGACAATAACACCGGTGATTTAATTGCACACTGCG